>Ga0172369_10002157_pt1 | contig 27553 bp, 27 predicted proteins | sample LakKiv25m_FD_114539 | JGI IMG/M metagenome (GOLD analysis project Ga0172369, IMG submission 114539) | Freshwater microbial communities from Kabuno Bay, South-Kivu, Congo - kab_022012_11.25m | ecosystem: Environmental > Aquatic > Freshwater > Lake | place: Democratic Republic of the Congo...
GTGCTTTTGCTGCCAGTTTCCCTGGTGCTGCTGCCGGCTGCCTATTCTCTCATCGAGCCGCACCTGGCGCTTGTGCTTGCTGCTGCCTCAGTGTTCTTGCTTTCATCCGAGCGCGAGGGGAAAAAAATTGCAGTTGCAGCAGGCATTTTCCTGCTTTCAGGCGCGCTTGGCGTGGCAACCTTGCGCGGCGCGATAAACGACCCGCTGTTCCCGGCATTCTGCGGATTGTTTGCAGGAAGCGGCATATTGCTTTCCTTCACCAGCCGCACGCGCTTGCCTGCGCAGAAGTCCGAAAGGACTGAGCTTGATTTCCTGCCATATGTGGCAGCAGGCGTGCTGTTTGGCATGCTATCCGACTTGCTGCCAGGAATTGCGGCGCCTGCGCAGATTGCGATATTCGCCTCAGCCATCATCTCAGTGGATGATGCGCGCAAGTTCCTTGCGCTTGTCGCATCCATTGCGGCGTCGCATGCCATTTTCGCATTCGGCGCGCTTTTGTCAATCGGCAAGGCGCGCGAGGGCGCGCTTGCAATAATGAATGGGCTAAAGCCGATTGGCGCAGGCGACCTGCCCGCCTTGATTGGCGTGCTCCTTCTTTCAATGGGGGTGTCGGCGTTCCTTCTCATGAGACTGGCGCGCCATGCAGGCGCGCTGGCTGCATTCGACACGCGCGCCCTGAATCTTGGCGTTCTTGCCTATCTTGTATGCGCAGTTGCAATAATCTCAGGAGGAGTCGGATTGCTGCTGTTTGCCACTGCCACCGCAGTGGGGCTGCTGCCGCCTTTGCTCGGTGTGAGGAGGACGCATGTGATGGGCATGATTATCGTGCCATCCATATTGCTTGCGCTGTAAGGCTGAAAAATAATAAAAGCAGGAAGAAAACAGAAAAAAATTACAGGAGCTTTCCATTAACCACACAGTTGCGCTTCCGCGCAACTTATCGCGAACGGCAATTAAAGCAGCTTGCCGTTCACGACACAGTCGCCTGCGGCGACTTATAGCCAACGGCAACTATAGCAACTTGCCGTTGACTACGCCATCTTGGCCTACGCGGTTGGTGATTTTCACCTTGCCGATGTCGGTGTCCACGACTGCGCCCTTTGTCAGGATGTTCTGGCGCGCATAGTGGCGGTTGTCAGGAGTCTCAAGCACGGTCCTCAAGGTGGCGCGCTTCATCTTGCCGTCCTTGCCAAGCACGTTGACGAATTTTGCGCTGCGCAGCTTCACCTTGATGGTGTGCCCGCGCGCGTGGCGCAGCTTCCTGTTTTCCTTGGCGCCGACCTTGGTGGCGGTGAAGTTCCCGCCCACAAAGCGCAGCTTCTTGTCAGCAGCCCTTCCGCGCTTGCCGCCAGTGCCCTTGGTCGTCGAGCCGCGTGCGCCGTGATAGTTCTCCATTACATGACCTCCATTGATGAATATGCAAATAGCTTTCTGTTGCCTCTGCAGGCTCATTATTCGGTGTTGATTTTTTAAATGTTCGGTCGCCCCACTGGTGCATGCTCATACTGCGCTGCGCCTCGGCAAAGCCGCTTAACGCGCTGGTCAGTGAAGCTGAGGCGCTATGCACGCCCTGCCTCCTTCTTTCCCCGCGGGCAATAAAGGGTAAGAGCGAGATGGAAATTGCATTCGCTTTTTACCTGGCGCGCCGCGCATTTGAGGGAAAGAGCAACATTTCAGGCAAGATGGCAAACGAGGCGCTGCTGTTCCTGTCGCGCGAGATGAACTTTGCGTCTGCCTTGCGCAGGATTGGCGCGAAGGACGCGCGCGACTTTGTGCTGGTCTGCGAGAAAAGCATCCCGCTTGCCAAAGTGAAGAAAGTGATGGAGCTGGCAAGCGCAAGAAAGATTGCACTTCCGAAAATGGGGAAGAAAAAAGGCGCTTATTTCGAGGGCGAGCGCGCGGTGGAAGAGATGGCACTTGTCAGAGTGAGGAATTAGGCTTTTCTACTTCTTCATCTTAGCCGAACTGCGGTTCGGCTTCTGAAAAAGTAGTCTGCTACTTTTTCAGCCCGATTTGCCGGTAAATAAGGTCGCGGTCAAGCGGGATGTCAAGCCCGAGCACCTTGTGTATGAATGAGAAGATGTCTATCGCGCGGTCAGGGTCCAGCTTGCTTTTGAGTATGATTTCGCGCAATGATGCTTCCTTGCCTATCATTTCATAGATGAGCAGGCCGTCCCTGCCAAAGCGCTTGTAGATGGCAAATCCGTCCTCGCCGAACCTGTCCTTTATCTCGTTCCTGTCCAGCTGGCGGAAGGTGAGGAATCCCTTCTTGCCAAAATATGCCATTACAGAGTCAATGTCAAAAAGCGACATGCCAGAGGAAAGCGAAAGTTCCACAAAGTCGCGCTTGCCATCCACCAAATCGAAAAGCGACCTCGAGGCAGGCGGGAACTTGGTGGAAAGCTCGGTGAACATCATGGCTTTTTGCACCATGGAAAGCCTTGCCAACATAGGCACGTCCACCATGACTATGTCCTCGCCTGGCTGCTCGATTTCAGGCTCTGCCTTTTTCTCCTCCTTCTTGGGGGGCTCGGGCGCCTTGAAAGGCTTGCCTTCTGGAACGTCCTCCACAATGGGCTTGAAGCGCGGCTCGCGTGCAGGCTTGCCCTCATCTTCGCCCCCTTCGGCGCCTTCGCCGCCATCCCCGCCTTCGCCTTCCTCGCCAGAAGGGGCAGCTGGCTTGTCAGCAGGCTTTTCGAGCTTGATGATGCCCTGCTCGTCCATGAACTCCAGGATCTCGACAAGCTTCGCCTCAGACACCCCGGTTTCGCGCAGTATCTCCTCTGCGGTTTTCTCGCCGTCAATCAGGTTGTATATCTTGACGCCTATTTCGCCGTGCTTCTTGTAAAGCACTTTCTCAAGCGGGGAGAGGGACTCCTCGTCCACTTCCCTGGCAGGCAAGGCGGGCTTGCGCGAGGGCGGCTCTTCCGGCTCGCTTTCAGGCTCATCAGGCGCACTTTCCTCTTCTTCGGGCGCTGGCTCCGGTCCGCCGCGAATGGAATTGGAAATGGATTTGTCGTCATCGGCTTCAGCCGATGGCGAATTGCGCCCGAGCGCACGTTCGCCCTCTGCCTCGATTGGCCACTGCGGCTTTATGGGCTCGGGAACCACGCTGACCATGGCGTTGTTGTTCATGAATTCCAGTATCTCTATGAACTTTTCCTCCTTCATGCCAAGCTCGGAGATTATCTGCGAGGCAGTCTTGCCGCTGTCGATTGCGTTGTAAAGCTTGACCGCCTCGTCGCCGAACTTGCGGCGGATCAGCGACTGGTCGCGATAAGCGGCAAGCGTGGTCTTGGCCTCCTTTTTCAGCCTGATGTCAAAATCCACGTCCGCCATTGCAATCCCCACTCTCACTGACGAATAGCTTCCGCACAAATCTTTATAAGGATTGGATTTGCACGAACAGAGCATGGCGCTTGACGACCTTCTTATATCAACTGGCGTGGACGGGCTTATCCGCCTGGTCAAGGAAAAGGGAAAGGTGGACATAGGCACGGCCTCGCGCGAGCTTAAGGCGCCTGTGCGCACCATTGAAGACTGGGCACATGTGCTTGAGGAGGAAGGAATAATCAGCGTGGAATACAAGCTCACCAAAGTATACCTGGTCTGGCGCATGCCCGCGGCCAAGGAAGTGGAGCAGAAGCGCGAAAAGCTGGAAGAGAAGGCAACGGACACGCGCCAGGAGATAAACGACCTTCTTGCAAAAGTGGAGCAGGGGGGCAACAGCCTGGCCGAGATGCAGCAGGAAATCTCCGCGCTTTCGGCAAAGCCCATGGATGAGGGGGAGATAGATTCCCTCAAGTCCCAGCTGTCCGAGCTCCAAGACACCTATGCGCAGAAAATTTCGGCAACCAGCCAGAAGCTAGAGGCGCTGCACAAGAAGGCAGTGGCGGCGGGGCAGAAAGTCTCCGGCAAGGGAAAGATAGGTGACGATGAGCGCTCTGCGGTTCACGACCTGAAAAACGAGCTTGACGTCCTTAAGAAATTCGAGGAGACGCTGCAGTCGCAGCTGACCGACACCGAGATGTTTTTCGAGGCGTTCGAAACGCGCGTGGACGACTTGCAGAAGCAGATTGAGCAGGGCAGGAACTCGTCCGCGATAGAGGAGCTCAAAGTCGACATTGACGAGGCAAAAGCATACAGGAAGGAGCTTGCCGAGGCAGTGGAGGCAGTGCTTGAGGAACAGCAATCGCTGGAAGGCAAGATATCAGGCATGGAACATAGGCTGTCCGACCTTGCCGAGGGCGAAAACTCGCTTGCAGCCACCAAGAAAAAGATTGCAGAGATAAGGAAGATGAACGAGGAGGCGAAGAAGCAGAAAAAGGCAGTGCAGTCCCATTTGTCCGACTCTGTGACGCTTATCAAGAAGCAGGTTGCCAAGGTGGAGGGCGTGCTCAAGAAATACGGGGACGCTGGCGGCTCCCAATCCCTTGTTGACGAATATGTCGAGATATCTGAGGAGATGAGCCGCGCAAACGAGGAGCTTGCGGCGCGGCAGAAGGACATTGGCAGGAAAATCGCCGACCAGATGGCCGCGCTTGAGGCTGCCAAGGCATCGCAATCATCAGGCGGCATACCGAAAGAAGAGATACAGAAGATATCCTTCCTGCTGCGCGAGCTTGCGCATGAGCAGGAGATGCTGGACGGCAAGGTGAAAGTGCTCATGAAGGAGTCGGACATTCTCAAGATGGAAGTGGCAGGCCCTGGCGGAGACGAGGGCCCGGCGCCTGCTGCGCCAGGCGGAGGCGGCGCCGCCCCGCCCGCGCTTGTGGAGCGCGTCAAGCTTTCAGCCTCGGAAGAGGCGGATTTCGAGCGCAAGCGCGACGAGCTGCGCTCGCTTATCAGGAAGATGTGGGAGGATAGCAAGGGCGGCAGGGGAAGCTAGACGCCCTGCAAGGACGTGCTTTTATGCGTGAGTTGCTAGGGTTTACCTCAATCCTGGGCTTCATTGTCGCGTTCCTTGTTTTCATGGTCATGGACCCCGCGTTCCAGATGGCATACATCTGCATAATTTTCCTGGTCAACCTCTTCATCGTCTCATTCTACGGCCTCACGCTTTTTGACGAGAAGAAAATGGAGAAAAGCGGCAAGTGCCCGACCCTTACCATCATAGTGCCATCCTACAACAGCGAAAAGACCATTGAGAAGTGCCTGCGCCACGTGCTTGCAATGAAATATCCGAGCGTGCACGAAGTGGTGCTGGTGGATGATGGAAGCACTGACAGGACGCGTGAGATTGCCGCAAAATTCCCAATCAGGATAATGCACAGGAAACAGAACAAGGGAAAAGCAGCATCGCTCAACGAGGCGATAAGGCAGGCAAAAGGAGAGCTTGTGGCCTGCGTGGACTCGGACACTTACCCGCCTGAGAACCTGCTCATGGACAGCGTGCCTTACATTACGCCTGAAATGGGCGCCATGACATTTTACATAACTGTGGAAAAACCGCGCACGATTTGGCAGAGGATGCAGCAGATGGAGTATTTCTTCTCGTTCGGCGCTTTTCCCTACCTTGGCGCGAAATTCAACGCAGTGCTTGTCACCCCCGGCCCGCTCACCATATTCAGGAGAAGCGCGCTTGAGAAAATCGGCGGCTTTGACGAGAACAACATTACCGAGGACTTTGAGATGGGCCTGAAGCTCCACAAGTCGCACTATGTGATAGGCTATTTGCCCATCAACGTGCCCACCGAGGTGCCGCCCCACTTCGCAGCGCTCATGAGGCAGAGGATCCGCTGGTACCGCGGCACCATGTTCAACCTCGCGCTTTACAAGGAGCTGATGTTCAACGACAAGTATGCGGACGTGGGCACCTTCACCTTCCCGGTGACGGCAGCCTATGTGCCGATAACCATCGTGTCGTTCTTCTTCGTGCTGGCGCGCGGCGCGCGCTTTATCTATGAAAGCGGGTTGCAGGCTGCGCAGTTTGCCATGTATGGGCAGATGCCTTCCCTTGCATTCGACCCGCTTTACATCAGGGCGGACGCGCTGATGTTCCTGTCCTTCCTGCTCACCTATGTTTTCTTCCTGTGGATCAGCCTGTCGCTCATAAAAGAGAAGATGGGACTTGACAAGCTGCCGGGGCTGCTCATGGTGATTTTCATCTACCCGTTCGTGAACGCTGGTTTTTATGTTTATAGCCTGTACAAGGAAATGCGGGGCAGTGATTTGCAATGGTGAACCTCAAGTACGCAATGGCAGCCATACTCATGGTCAACCTGTTCTTCATCACGCTGTCAGTCATCGACTACATGGACATGCAGCGGCTGCTGCGCTTCACCAACGACCTGTCCTCGTTTTCATCAGAGACGGCTGACCTTGAAAGCGCGGTTGCGCTTTTGAGGGCTGAACAGCCAAGCACGGAATATTGCGCCATAATAGACACTGCCTACCAGCAGAAAATCACCAAGACAAACGAGCTTATGGAGCGCATGCTCGCCTATGAGCGCGCCAACATGTTCGCCGAGTTCTTTGCGCTCAAGCGCCAGTTCCTGCTCTCAAACGTGCAGCTGTGGCAGGTGTCTCAGATGGAGAAGCAGTACTGCAATGCCATGCATTCAGACGTGCTGTATATCTACTCGTCAGACCCTTCCTGCAATGAATGCCAGGTGCAGGGAAAGATACTGGACGGCGTCCGCGCATCGTGCCCCAATGTGAGGACATTTGTTATGGACATAAAGGAGAGCATGGCAACGCTTGACATGATAAGGCTGAAATACAACATAACCTCCGCGCCCACGCTAGTGGTAGGCGGGAAAACCTACCAAGGCGTGCTGCCTGCTGACGGGATAAAACGGCTTGTTTCGTGCCAGTAAGCTGGAAAGGTGGAAGCATGACACATTGCATAATAGGCGGGACTTTCACCTACATCCATGAAGGGCATGCAAGGCTCCTTGTCGAATGCAATGAATTCGCCCGCATCACCATTGGGCTCACCTCTGACAAGTACGTGCGCACGCACAAAATATACCCGTCTTTCCCGTATGAAAAGCGCCTGGCAAATCTCAATAGGAACTTGGCGCATAACGGGCTGCTTTCGCGCACCACGATTGTGAAAATAGAGAGCGAAAGCGATGTGGCAGACTGCGTGCAGGCAGATGCCATAATAGTGAGCGAGGAAACGGAAAACGCAGCAAGGAAAATCAATAGCTCTAGAAAAAAACATGGCTTGCCCCCTCTCAAAATAATCACAGTCCCATTGGCATATGCGGGCAACCTCAAGAAAATCTCATGCGTGGACATTTTCCATGGCAAGTATGATGTGCGCGGAAAGCTGCTCGCGCCTGTGCGCGTCCAGGCAGGCACAGACAACCCGACAAAATTATCAGGGGCAAAAATTGCGCTGCGCAGAGTACTTGGCTCCAAGCTTGCCCTCGTTGGGCACAAGGAGGAATCGCGCGTGAGCCACCATCCTTTCAATGCTGAAACTTTCAGGGGGGCGGAGAACAGGGCGCGAGCTGCTTGGAAAAGAATAAATGGAAAATGTGATTACTCGCTCGGGATAGAGAGCGGCTTGTTTGAAATCAGGAAGGGCGAATTCTTTGACATCACCATCTGCTGCATTTTTGACGGCAATGGCTGCACATTCGGCACAGGCTCTGGCTTTTGCGTCCCAACCTGGATTGCGAAAAAAATCCGAGGAAAATCCGACCTGTCGGCAGTGATGGCTGAGTTTGCAGGCGTGGAAGGCATTGGCAGGAAGCAAGGCGCGCTGGGCTGGTTCTCAAATGGCGTGATGCACCGCGCGGACCAAGTGGAGCAGGCTGTTGCAAACGCAATGGTGCCAAGGATTGCGCAGGCTAAGAAGAATGTAAAGTACTGATTTTCCACCGAACAAAAACGTGCGTGCTTTTATTTTCCTGCAGGCATAACTAAAGAAAAGTGCAGCCTTTTTTTCCTACGGCGTAAAAGGCAGATCGGACCGCGCAAGCTTTATATATCCGTCCCGGGCAGGAGCCGGGGATTCTTTTTAAGCACGGCTCGCTGCATTTGGGTGTGCAGGGAGGATATGTTTTCAATTGTGTTGAAAACAGGATTAACCACTATATATAAAAAAGTGTTTGGTCAAGAAAAGCCCCTGACAGTGGAAAGAGGTGGAATATATGAGGTTCAATGCAATGCTTTTCGGGATAGTGCTGGCTTTCTCGCTTGTTTCGGCGAGCATGTACAGCGTGGTTCCGCTGACATACGCTGCGCTTCCGGCTGACGATTATCGCGTGGCAACGCAGGAAGGAGATGTTGCCTGCGGAGCAACTTCTTCGCAGGACTGGACATATAGTAATGCAAAGCTCATTGAGATGAAATCGACCACGCCCATTTTCGGAGGGCCAGGGGATGCCCTTTCAGGGGATTACTATTTCAGCAAGGTGCTGTTCGACCCGATTGGCCTTACAGGCACGGGCTCCACCTCGCTCAACGGAACATACTTCCAATCCACCAACCCGGCGCAGTGGGCGCCGCGCGTTTTCTGGAAGGTCCCTGGGAGGGACTGCTGGAACTGGAACAACGTGATATTTACCGAGCCGGCAATTGGCTTGGAGGTTTCGCGCGACCCAGGGACAACTTGGGGATACATCAAGTTCGAGGACGCGCTCATTTCAGGCGCAACCAAGCACACCATGGTGCTCAATGAAGGCATTGGGATTGGCGGCGCAAACTCTGCGATAGAATACATTTCCAACCCAAGCTACATGACAATGAGGTTCAGGCAGTCAGACAACAGCACGCAAGCAGTATATTACAATACATTCGGAGGAGCAGGCTACATTTCCTACGAGCCGGTTTTCGTAACCGAGCGCGGAACGCGCTGGCTTTCCGTCGGTACTTCAGATGCGTCTGCGCAGCTTGCCACCAAGCTTGCAAAGCCGAATTTCGTTTTCAGGACATCTGCGCCCCCGGTTGGCTCATCCGCCTGGCCGCAGCACTCATTTGAAACCCTGATAACCGACACTGTGGACAGGACGCCACAGAACAGGCAGAACACGCTTCCTGAGGACGAATACCCTGCGCTTCTTTCCTCGCCTGACACAAGCGGGCAGGTAACCTCGCCCCTGCGCGCTGTTGATGAGGGAAGCAGGGTTGCAAAGAACCTTTACAGGATTGGCGGGAACGAGTACGCTCCATTTTCCGACTATGTAGTGGTGGATGGACAGGCATCTGGCTTCAATTACATTGAGAAGCAGGCATACTGGATAGGCACCACGCCAGCAGGCGTTGCCTATGATTCAGGCGCAGCCTACCGCGACGTCATTGTGAACAAGTACTCTGCCATGGCAACAAGCGCCAAGTTCGAGGGTAATGACTATGGCATCCCGATGTGCACCGGCGACCTTGCCATATCCGGCGACTGGACATCCTGCGTCAACCTGAACAACCAGACGGGCAGCGTCAACTCGCTTTCCGACAGGCACCGCCTCGGCATAAAGTTCCTCAACCAGAACTGGATAATTTCCAAGATGGTTGCGCCTACAACGCCCCTTGCAAGCTCCACCGCAGCAATAAACGGCGGGCAGATAGAGCTTGCAAAGGAATCAAAATACGGCATCCTGATGGTGAACCAGACGCTCTACAACACGCCGCTTTCAGTGCGCCTGATGGACATTTCAGTTGCAACCACTTGCAACTATGGGGAGCACCCTGCAATCTACGACGTTCTTGACGCAAACAATGCAGTCGTAGGGCAGATACAGGTGTGCCCTGGCGAAACCTACACTTTTGTGCAGCAGGGAACTGGCAGCAAGGTGATGATACACACCTACCAGACCCACCCGGGCTTCACGCCAAGCTCAAATTGGGCTGAGACCGCGATTTACTCCGAGGCAATCGTCCTCAAGGACGGCGTGCGCTACAACCTCGTGTCCTCGCAGGACCCGGACAGGAACTTCAAGGTGTCGCTGCTGTGGAAGAACCGCGATTACGCCGGCGCAGGCTCAAGCGCGGTTGCTGATTCGCTGCGCGAGATTGTGGTCTACCAGACTGACAATTTCGAAAAGACCCCGAGGATGGGCGTGTACAACTTCCTGAACAGCGCGCCTGCCTTCAGGGTGACATACGCAGGCATACGCGCGGATGGCGCAGCGCCAGGCCCGGTGCCAAAGCCAGTGCCAATTGACAGCATCAAGAAGGAAGAGCCTGCCCCCGCCAGCATTGCGGATGAAACAGCCAAGGCAAAGCAGGAAATTGCGCCAGTTTCAACCAAGGTGGCACCGAAGCCGATAATCAAGGCCAAGCCCAAGGCGCAGGCAAGCGAAACGTTTGCGAAGAAGGAGCATGTGACCGATCCGCCAGCGGCTGAGAAAACGCGCGTGGAGAAGAATGCAGCGCCTTCAACCGTGCAGATACAGCCCAAGCCAAAGGAAACGCCGGCGCCTGTGAAGGAAACCGTGCGCAGCACGGCTCCTGCAAAGAGCGAGAACAAGGCATATGAGCCTGCAAATGCAAAGCGCGCTGAAGCTTCCGACCAGTAAACCTTCTTTTTATTTTTCTTTTTGCATGGTTAGCGCAAGCGCGCGGCGCAGGAATGAAATTCCACCGGCAGGGAGGCCTGTGAAGGTTTAAAAGGGGAGATTTGGCAATTGGAAGGCGAAGCGCCGTGGAAAAGAGAATTATAATAAACCCTGGCAGCAGAATATTGGCTGGTGCGGAAATGGCAAGACAGATTAAGAGCCTCATAAAATTGACCAAGTCGCAGACGCGCGAGTTTTTGGCCAATTTGAGGAAGAACAGGAACCATGCCAACCGAGACAGGACAATCGCCAGGGCCAGGCGGGCGAAATTCAACATTGTCTTGTAAGGTGGGCTGGTGCCGGAAAAACTTGATAAGAGCTGTTTGTCCATCAAACTCCTTAAGCCAGAGCACGCAGAGATCGTGAAGCTATTTGAGTGCGGAAGAAAGGATGAAGACGATTTCCTGCATAACGATGCGCTTCCAAGCCAGAACGCAAGGCTGAGCGAAACTTATCTTCTTATAGAAAATCAGAGGAACAAGATTATCAGCTACATCACAATAGCCGTGGGCTCGTTCCAGCTGGCGAAGGACAGGAAAATGGGCAATGTCAGGCTGAGCGACAAGCCATACAGGGTGTACTCGAACCATATGCCTTGCATGCTAATAGGCAAGCTTGCGACGGATAAAGGTGAAACCGGCAAAGGGGGCGCAACCTACCTGATTGACTTTGCGGTAATCAAGGCGCTTGAGGCAAACCTGCCCATCCCGTTCATCGCGCTTCACGCATACCACGAATTAGAGGACTTCTACAAAAAGCTCGGCTTCTTCGTGGCTTTCACTTCCAGCAAAAAGGGAAAGACGGCTGCAATGTACATGGAAATCCCGCACAAGGCGAAGGAATAAAAGTTTCGCCCCCCCCCGCAATGGGCATGCAACTACGCGCGCAGGGGGCTACTGAATACCTCGTTCTCCTCGCAGTCGTGCTCATCGTGGCGCTCGTTTCGGTTGCGCTGCTCGGCTTCTTTCCAGGAATGGCGTCGGACGCGCAAATTACGCAGTCGCAGATGTACTGGAGAAGCGCGAGCCCGATTGCGATTGTGGAAATGCATTCGACCAAGTATAGCAGCGAGATATACTCCCCGGCATACATGAAGGTAATGAACAACGGCGCTTATCCGATTAGGATAACAAAGCTTGTTTCGCCCCCATATGAAATAACGCAATTAGGGCTATCCAGCGGCCTGGGCATCATAAGCGACTATTTCTACCTTGCCCCTGGCGAAGAGATGGCGTTTGCCACATCTATTGGCAGTTTGCTCCCCGCAGGTGGAACGGAACTGCGCGTGCATTTCAGCAATAATGGTTCGATCTCTGTTAATGTTCTCGGTGGTGCGAAGCAGTACTGTACAAGCTCAAGCAGCTATGTTGATTACGATTCCTTCGGCTTTGAGTATATTGAATACATCAACGGGCAGCAGGTGACGAAGCGGCAAATCGGCTCAAAGCCGCTCTTTTTCAAGTGCAATTAGCCGGGCAGCGTGCGATTTTATTCTTTCCAAGGAAATCAACGCACGCACTCAGCCGTCCTTTTCCGCCTTCTCAAGTATCTTTTTCGCGCGCGGGAGCATTTCCTTCTTTTTCGCCTGGTGGTGCTTGAGCCACTCCAGCATGTGGGGGATGTACTTCTGCTTGTACTCCCCTGTGAGAAGTCTGCCAGTCACCATGTCCTGCTTCATTTCCTCAAGAAGCGCATCATCATCAATGAAATGGAAGCGCGCAAGCTCGTAAAGAACGTCTTTTTCTATCTCCCCGCCAAGCCGCTTTTGCTCTTCCGCTGTTGCCCTGCCACCTGTGAATGCACTCATGAGCTTTTTCTTTGCAACTTCAGGAGAATCTGAAAGCGACAGCGTAGAAGCTGGGTCGCGCTTGCTCATTTTTGTTTCTCCCCTCAAGCCGCGCATTGTCACGTGGTAGGTGGCACAGGGAAGGGTTAGCTTTTCCTTGAAGGCAATGTCGCGCGAGAAGCGGATGTGCGGGTCCTGGTCAATGCCAACAGGCACCAGCACGCGCTTGGCGCCGCCAAAGTCCTTGTGCTGCGGCAAGAGAATGTCTGCCACCTGAGTGAGGGCGGAGAAGTAAAGCGAATAGTCGCGCTCGCCGTAGATTGCGCGCATCATGGCAGGCGTGGCGCGCTTGCTGTATATGAAAGCTGCATTCATCACGCGCCTTTCTTCAGACTGCTTGTAGATGTGCGCGTTTTTTTCGTCAAGCCCGAGCGCAAGCAAGTCTGCCACGTTTGACACTGCGGTTTCGTGCGATTGCTCAAGTGTCAGGCCATTGTCTGCAAATGCTTCAAGGTCGGCAATTGCATAGAATACCTTTGCGCCGAACTTTTTCTGGTAAAAGATGAGCTCCTGCGCGGTGAGCTTGCTTCCCAAGTGGAATTCAGATGATGGCTTGATGCCGGACATCACTGCGACTGGCTTGCCTTTTTCTGCATCTGAGAGCCATTGGTCCAGCTCGCGGTGAGCCAGTATGCCTCCGCGGCGCGCAAGCAGGAAGCCAGGGAGCCGCCCGGCAAGCAAGGAAGTGAACTGCGACATTCCAAAGTCCTCGATGAGTTTTGATATGTCAAACTGCTGCTCCGATGCCCATGGGTCGATAATCTTGTCCATTGTCAACATTCTCCGCGCAGTGCCTTGTTCGTCTTCTTGCCGTGCCTCATTCGTCCACAACTTTCTCCTTCTTCACTTTTTTCTGCGCTATCATGCCCACTGAAAAGCCATACTGCGTGATTTGCGCGGGCACAATGTCGTGCTCGTGGCTGCAGCCGCGCATCTTGACAATCTCAAGCGCGCGCTCGCGCTTGCCGCCCCTTTTTAGGAAAGAGAGGTGGATGAGCCCGTCTGCAAACGATTCCACCCCTGAGACAGTGTGCGGCACCTCGCTTTCGTGCGAAGGCACGGTCTCCGCGGAAATGAGCGCGGTTGCCTTCCAGCCGCGCACTGCGTTTGTGAAGCGCAGCGTGTTCATCTTGCGCTCCTCTGGCGTGGAAAAGAGCAGCGCATATGGAGAGATGGAGTCCACTACCACGCGCTTTATGCCAAGCGTGTTTACCAGGTCGCGCATTGCGCCTTCCTGCTCGGCAATCGAGGCAAGCTCGTTTTGCGGGTATTCTATGAAAACAAGGAGCTGGTCGCGCTCCAATTCCGCCATGTCCCAGCCGAATGAGGCGAGGTTGGAGTATAGCTGCTCCTTTGGCACATCCAGTGAGATGAAAAGCCCGGGCTCGTCGAATTCTGATGCGCCAGCCACCAGGAATTGCGAGCAGAAAATCGTCCTGCCGCTGCCTGTGCCGCCTGCTACTGCCACCACACTGTGCTTGGCAAAACCGCCAGCGAGCATGGAATCCAGTCCAGGTATGCCGGATTTCACCTTGTGAGCTTCCATTTTTCCGCCTCTACTTTTTGTTCTCGAACAATTTCTTGCCAAGCTCGGTGCGCTGCAGCATCTTCTTGCCATACTCCTTCTTCTCGTCCTCGGAAAGCATGCGCTCCATTATGAGGCGCGTGAAGTTCTGGCTGGTTTGCGAGATGTCCAGAAGCGCGCCTTGCGCCTCGCCCAAAGTCATCTTGACCTCGTCTGGCCGCAGTATCTCGATGCCGATTGGCGAGTACTGGGATGCAATCCTTACCAGCGTGGGGAAGTCCTGCGACAGCAGCTTCACTTCCGCCCAGGTGGAAAACATGCCTTCCTTTTCCAGAGGCTTGTCAATCTCGCCCACTGCGTAAATGACGCCTGGCTCTTTCGTGAGCTTGCCGATGAAGCCGACCATCAAGTTCTGCACTGCCTCCTGAGTAGTGGCATGGAGGTCGAAGTACACCATTGCAAGGTACCCTCCCTCGTTTATCGCGTCCTCAGTTATTTCGTCCACTGATTTTTCCTTTGCCATGATGATTACCAAGGCGATAATAGGGAGAAGGAATTAATAATTCGACTACTTGCCGCCAGGCGCATGATATAAAAGGTGTATATTCGTTATTTGCGCATGGGCGGCAAGAAGGAAGAGATGGACGAGGCAGGGGAAGAGTTCGGCAGCGGCGAGCAGGAGGAAGAGAAACCAGCCGCCCAGAAAAAAGCAGTTCTGCGTGAGGGCAAGCATCCCCGCAAGCATAAGGCAATGGAAGGCGAGGATGCCGAGATTGACGATGCTGACGAGAGGCGCGCGGCAGCCGCAGACATGCCAGAGGACATGAAGCTTGAAAAGATTGTGGCGCTTCCCACCTGGCGCGAGATGCTCCTTGATTTGGTTGCAACCAGGAAGCTCGACCCTTGGAACATTGACATTGTGGAGATAGCAAGCGGCTACTTGGAAAAGATAAAGAAGATGGAGATGCTGGACCTCCGCGTGCCTGCGAATCTCATACTCGCGGCGGCAATACTTCTGCGCTTCAAGAGCCAGGCGCTGCACTTCGAGGAAGAAGTGCAGGTGGTGGAAGAACAGACCTATGTGGAGGAGGATGCCGAGCCGTCAGTAATACCAGTGCTTGAGCTCAAAACGCGCATCCCGCCCACGCGCATGGTGACGTTGGATGAGCTTCTCTCCGCCATGGAAAAGGTGTTTGACGACCAGAAGAAGCGCGAGGAAAAGGCGCACAAAGTGGAAATCCCGGCAGTGATTAACATCCAGATGCCGGAGTTCAACATCGAGGAGAGGATGGAGAAGGTGTATGCGCGGATTGTTGCGGAGAAGGACACCGAGGGGCTTGCCACTTTCTCCGCCATACTACCCGAGCGCACGCCGGTTGAGATGATAGGCACGTTGCTGCCGTTATTGCACCTTGTGCAGGACAGGCGCGTCACCATCTTCCAGGAGCAGACGTTCGGGGAAATATTCATAAGGGTGAAGGAAGAAGCACCTGTCGCGAAATAACGGGGAAGACTATGGGCGTTTTAGATAAAATAATGGAGAAAAATCTCTTGCAAAAGTCGCTCGGAATCATCGCCCTATTTTTGGTCATATGCGCCCCGTTTTTCTATGGTTTGCAAGATATCTTGATGGAAAAACCGGGCTTAATCCTGCCCCTTTTCATTACAATGGCGGCAGTGTACATCCTAATGCTGGTGGCCACCTATTTGATTGCGCTGGACGTGAAGAAACACAAGGTGCCTTGGGCAATTTTTATCGCATCCGGGGCATTCCTCGCCTTCCTAGCTTTGGTCGGAGTTTACAAGGGCATCGAATATGCCATGAAATATGGGATAGACTGGCGTTTTATCCAGGGGTGCGCCTTTTTGGTTTTCCTGGCACTGGTTGCAATGCTTATATTAAGGATTTACCGCAACAAGATGGAGGAAACATCCAAATCGTGAGATGATATTTATGGATGACAACGAATCGAAATGCGTAGTTGAAGCCGCGCTTTTCATGTCCAGCCGCCCGCTTTCCTTGCAGGAGATGGGCAAGCTCATAGGCGTTGCCGCGCCAGGCTTTGTTGCGCAGAAGCTGCGCACACTGCAGGATTCCTACAACAGCGCCGGAAGCGCGATTGAAATTGTGGAGGAGGGCGGGAAATACTACATGCGCGTGCGAGCGCAGTTCGTGCCGGCGGTGAAGTCATTCGCGCAGGCGGCTGAAATTTCCCAGCACGCGCTTCGCACGCTCGCGTATGTCAACAAGAACGAAGGCGTGACCAAGCGCACGCTTTTCTTGAAGCTTGGCGGCGGGATTTACGAGGACGTGAACGAGCTTGTGGAAAAGGGCTTTGTCACTACAAAGCGCGCGGGAAGGACAAAAGCAGTGCACACCACCGCGAAGTTCAAGGCCTACTTTGGGCAGCAGTAAGACTGCGTTTGAGAGCCGCAGTAGGGCAAAACCTAGCCGCATCAGATTCTGCGTTTTTGGGCTTCGGGCCTGGCTTTAAACCAGCTCTTCAAATCAGGGTTTCTGAAGAGACGCGGAGCCTTGAAGGGTTCTGCTTTCAGAGGCTCAAGTGCCAGCAGAGCAGCCTGCCAAATTCCAGCCGGAAGGCGCGACTCATTGACAATCCTGATAAGCGCTTCGCGCGCGTTGGCTTTTACAGTGGCAGGCTCTGCCGCTGCGATATATTCATCAACTCCTGGGATGCCTGGCGATGGCTTGCCAGCTATGTATTCTGCGCAGAGGGAGATTACAGCATTGCAAACGGGCTCGATATTGTGCGCCGGCATGTCCCTGACCACTTTCCAGAGGCTGCTGTGCACCTCGTGCCCGTATGCAACTTCCTTGCCAACATATTCTTCCGCCTTTTTTATGTCAAACGGAAGCATGGCTTTCTGGAAAGCTTCGCGCACCTCGGGAAGCAAGCCAGGGTTTGCCTCGATTTCGCGCAGGATTGTGATGTCTTCTTTGAAAACCACCCTCAGCCCCAGCCCTGCATCCAGGCGCACCTGGCGCGGAATGCTGGGATCCAGCGTTATGTCCTGCAGTAGTGCGGGGTTATTTGATTTTTCCGCTGCGTTTTTTGCAGCCTGCTCTATGCCTAGCTTGATGGCTTCGCACACCGGGCCTTCGGTGAAAGTGCGGAGCATGCCTTTGAGCTTCAGGTACTCGCCATCGCGCACCGCCACGGCAACCGCACTCATGTAGGCAGTTTCCATCCTGGAATCGGCAGCGTGGCAAAGCTCAGCCGGAACGCCAGCAGCGTATTTTATGCGGCCCAATTCCTCAAACCAGCCCAGCGTGGCGTATTCATCCAGCGTGCGCGCTACCCATGCCTCTGTCTTTTTCAGGGCAGCCGCCTTTACGCCTTCGGGCATGGAAGGAAGCAGTGCCAAAATCAGCAGCCTTGAATTGTCGTTGCTTTTGGCGTAATCCTCAATTATCTTTAGAAGCACGCCTTCCTTTGTCTGCACCCCAAGCTCAGCCTTGAGGCTTTCTGGCTTTTCTTGGTGCCCCATGGCTGCGCGCATGTAATCCGCAAGGAAAGGAGTGGAAGGGAGCCGCCCCATCAGGCCCTGCCTGACCTCATTGACAAATGAAATGGCAAGGGCTTCGAAGGCCGCTTTCCTTTGCGCCTCAGTCCTTGTTTTGTCGTTTGCAAAATTTTGCAGAGCCACCCTATCAGTGACTGCAATTGAAGCCAGATTTGAAGCCTGCAGTGCCTTTATGCCATTTGCCACTGCTTGCTTTTCCTGCTCAGAGCCAACCTCTGCAAGCAGCCTGATGAGGCTCGTCTCTGCCCCTTCCTGTACAAAGTGCTTCACTTGCAGAGCAGTTATCTTGGGAAGCCCTGCTTTGGCAGCATCCTGCACCTCGGGCTCGTACCGGTCGTCTGTAATTATCGCCTTGAGGGCTTTGCGATTCCAGTCCTTCACGTGCTGCTGCACAAGCTTCTTGCCCCAGTATTCCCTGATTTGGCGCTCTGGGTCGTCAAGCGCCTTGCTCTGCATCTGCGGAATTGATAGTGTCGCCATATAATCACACATTTAACTTCTAATTATAACACTTTATAAACCTATGTAACTTTACTCACACCGCCATCCTCTCGCCGAAAAAGTCAACCGTAATGCCTTCCGCGCCAACTCCTGCGATTCCCTTTGCCCCAAAATCGTTCAGGCGCACGTCATGGCGAAGAAGCTGCACGTTGCCGTCCTGCGCCACCCTGAATAGCTTTAGATGGAAGTTCACGCACGCCTCGCCCACTGGCTGGTGTACAATACGCAGGAGAACAGCGTAATCGCCGCCTTTTGCAACTGCACCTGTAATTTCAGTCGTCCAGGGCTGATAGACCGTGAGCTCGAACCCCCCATTCAAGGCAGGCAAGTCGCGCGGCTTCCCCTCAGCCATCCCAAGTGCAGCTTTGATGGCAACCTCTTTCATCGCGGCAACTTGCGCGTTTTTTAGCCCAGCCTCATGTGCCACATCATTGTAGTAGGCATTCCATGCTGCTGCGTTGCAAAGTATCTCACCTAACCCGCCTTCAGTGTTGCGAATGTTGCCCATCACCTTGTCCAGAGTGTCGCCAGGATGGATGTTGCCGAATGCGTCCTGGAGGAATGCAACCATGCGCTTGTCGGTTTCTGCGTGCGCAAGCACAGGCATGTCGGGCGCGAGCGCCCAGGTGAAGCCGAACTCCTTTTCATCCACCTGTCGCAGCTCCTCAAATGCCGCGTTGGCCTCCTCCTGCGCAAGCACTATGTTGCCGTTGAGCTTTTTCGCCCTGCCAGTGAGCGCCATCCTTTCAAAATATGGGATTACGCCAAGCATCCTGCACATGCGCAGCAAGTTGGCAAGCTCTTCCCTGTTCTGCTTTGCCACCACCACGTCGATTGCAAGGTTGGGCGCGCGGAAGCCTGCGTCAAGCAGATCTGCAAGCGCGCGCCTTGTCCTTACGTATTCCCCTTTCACACCCACCAGCACGTCGTGCGCAGCAGGCCCAAGCGCAAACAGCTTGGTGACCACTGCCGTGCAGTTTTCGCGCAAAAGCGCCACATTTTCCTTCGTTAGCTGCGTTCCGTTGGTGAAAAGCACCATGTCAAGCCCATTGGTCTTCACAAGCCGCGCGAGATTTGGGAATTCTGGGTCAAGCAATGGCTCGCCACAGCCGGCGATCCCCACCATTCCCGCGCCCGCTTGCTTTCCGGCCTCAACTGCGTGTTTCCACTCCAGAAACTCGTTTTTCGCCCTGCCGCCTGCCCCGTTTGCCGCAGTGAAGCACATTGGACATTTTAGGTTGCACTCATCCTTAGTCTCAAGCCAAATTTGCTTGAAGCGCGGCTGTTTTCCTTCGCCTGTGCGCGCGAGGTTTTCCGCAAGGTTGTCAAGGCATTGCTGCCGCGTGAAAAAGTTGCCGCGCAATGTGGGCGCTGGCGCAAGCCCTAGCCGCGCAGCGCGCGCCTCGTTCCCTTCGAATGCATTTGCTGTTTTGAATTTCATTTTGAACACCTCACTTCACACGGCGTTTCCTCTAAAGCAACTTTTATTTAAATATTTTTCCAGAAAATAAGAGCAAATGCACAGAAAATGCAAGCAAATATATACTTTTTGAAGCATATACTCCATTTATGGTGATTCCCATGGCGGAGAAGGAAAAGATTGACGGAAAGGACTTGCAGATACTTGACATGCTGCGCGCAAATTCGCGCCTGTCTGAGCAGAAGATTGCGAAAAAGACGGGCATTCCCATGACGACAGTGCACAACCGCGCGAAAAAGATGCGCGAGGCAGGCATTATCGAAGGCTACACCGTGAGGCTTAACCATGCAAAGCTTGGAAAGCCGATCACGGCATACGTGCTTTTGAAGGCAGTGAACCAGGCTGACCAGAACGAGTTGCTGGAATACATCGCAAAAATACCGCAAGTGTGCGAGGCAGCAATGATTACAGGCGACTTTGACCTCATGCTCAAGGCGCGCATTGGAGGCATGGAGGAGCTGAATAAAGTGGTGGTGGCGAACCTGCGCAAGCATAAGGGGATAGGCGAGTCCATCACAATGATTTCGTACAGGACTGTGGAGAAAAGTTAGCGCGCGCATTCTGTTACACACCTTAATTAGCAGGCTGCTGCAGAAATCATGCATGGCAATTCGCATGCCCGGATTCACTGAAGCTTCATTTGCAGCAAGCGAAAGCCATATTCTGTTTTTTGCCTATCGCTGACTTTCCCGCGCCTGATTTGGCAAGTCTAGCGCGCTTGACAAAACACGAACTATTAGGCTAAACGATAGGTGATTTGGATGATAAGTGCAGAAGGCAAAAGGATGGTTGGAGGCAGGATTGGACAGGAAGCAAGGAGGCAGGGAAACCTCGGGAAGCTCGATTCCATGGGCTGGAGCGAGTTTAGGAGGCTTGCGCCGCTTGAGCAGGAAAGGCTGCTGACAGGCGCGCGGCTTGAGAAGATATTGCCCCATCTGGAAGACATGCCAAGGGTGGACTGGGAAGGCAGGAAAAATCTTTGGGAAAGGGCGAGAAGCGAGCTTGGCGAGAAAGTGAATGCGGTGAATTACCTGTCGTGCGATAATGAGCTGAAAGAAAAGGTCTGGGCAGACTGGCACGCTAAGGAAAGGAGGATTAGGGAGATTGACAATGAAATGCGCAGCCTTGCAAGCAGAATTGACTCGAACGCCAATGGCCTGCCGCCGGGAAAGATACTCTCAGTGCTTGGCAGGCTGTCTACGCTTGTAGAGGAAAAACTGGTGCTGAACGAGCAGGTCTTCCGCCTCGGGAATGCCTGGCGCAATCTCAACGGGCAGAATCGGCACACCACGCCCAGCGGCTACTAGGCAGCTGCGCAGGGGCTGGTTTTTTTGCCAGCCCTACGCGCACCTGCGCCAGCTATCGCTTTTAATCCTTTCACCCGAAATGCGTTAGTTGAATGGAGGTAATATTATGGCAGGTGCAAACGTACTTACGCTGACTGAGGCTAACTTTGACGCTGAAGTGAAAAAGGGCACAGTCCTTGTCGACTTCTGGGCGCCGTGGTGCGGCCCGTGCAGGATGCTGGGGCCGGTTGTGGAGCAGCTTGCTGACGAGATGAAAGGCTCCATGAAAGTGGGCAAGGTGAACGTGGATGAGCAGCCAGAGCTTTCGGAAAAGTTCGAGGTGGCATCCATCCCAACCATATTGCTTTTCAAGGACGGCAAGATAATCGCCAACCGCGTGGGCGCTGCGAACAAGGATGCGCTCAAGGAATGGATTGGCGCAAGCATCAAAGGATAAGTGGGAATATGGCAGACTACTCAGCACCAAAAGGCATGCGAGACTTCCTCCCTGACGAGGCGGCAAAGCGCGAGTGGGCGGTCGAAGTAATAAAGCGCACTTACCGCAGGTTCGGCTTTGTGCCAATGGACACGCCTGCCCTTGAGAGCGTGGAAGTGTTGGAAAGGAAGTGCGGCGATGAGATAAAGGGGCAGCTTTTCAGGGTGGATGATGGCAAGACTGCGCTGCGCTTTGACCTTACTGTCCCGCTTTCGCGCGTGGCTTCCTCAAACACTTTCAAGAAGCCGTTCAAGCGCTACTGCATTGCCCCTGTGTGGCGCCGCGAGGAGCCGCAGAAGGGAAGGTTCCGCGAGTTTTACCAGGCTGATGCAGACATAATCGGCTGCCCCACTGTGAGGGCGGAGGCTGAGCTTATTGCCTGCGCAGTTGCAGCCATTTCTGGGCTTGGCTTTTCAGGGGCAGTGGTGCGCCTGAACGACAGGCGAGTGATATCCGCCATTGCAAGCGAGCTTCTTTCTGGAAAAGAGGGCGAAGTGCTGCGCATACTTGACAAGCGCGAGAAAATCGGCGATGCTGCCACTGTAGAAATGCTGGTTGCGGCAGGCGCAAAGGCTAAGGACGCACAGAAGCTGGTCGCGGACTTGACTGCTGCAGGAAAAAACGATGCGCGATTGGCACTTGCCGCAAAATATTCTCCGGAGGCAGCACAAAGCATGAAAGAGATACTTGCGCTTGCAAAGGAATATGGGAAAATAGATGTTGCAATTGACCTTTCCCTTGTGCGCGGCTTGGGGTATTACACTGGCGCGATATTCGAGATATCGCTTGGCAAGGAAATGGGAAGCGTGGCTGGCGGCGGGAGGTATGACGGGCTGCTTTCCATGTATGGCCAGGGCGACAGCGCGGTTGGCATTTCGCTTGGTTTTGAGAGGCTGATGGTGCTTATGGGAAGCAGGGAAAGCCCCAAGCGCGGCGTGTTTGTCGCGGCAGTGAAAGACGAATTCTATCCATACGCTCTTTCTGTGGCTGCAAAACTTCGCGCGCAAGGCGTGGAAGTGCAGACCGACCTCAACGCGCGCAACCTGAAAAAGCAGATGGACTACGCCGCCACGTGCTGCCGCTTCATCGCAGTGGTGGGCGAGCGCGAGAAAAAAGAGGGGAAAGTGACGCTGCGCGACTTGGAAAGCGGAAAAGAGGAAATGCTTGGCGTGGGAGAGATTGGGAAAAGAATATCTAGTTAGCTTGATTTGGTTTTTCTGTTCGGCAAGTTAAGCTTTTTTGCAATCTTTGCAATCACGTCAATATTTATTGTCAGCGTAAATATGATGCCTAATATCCCTGCTGCACCCAGCACCCCATTGGCCACAGTGGATATTGCAGCCGCACCCATTGAGGAATACATCTCTGCGAAACTGAAGAACTGCATGATGTCGAATGGGATGGTTACCAGGAGCCCGCGCGCCCACATTGAAAGCACTTCGGGCTCGACTTTTCCAAATGCCGACAGTCTTTCCCTGAATGTGCCCGCCCCAAGCGCCTTGGCAGTGGTGAGGAACCAGGCGATTTGCCCTGCAGCAAAGGCAACCGTGTGGTCGCCAAGCAATATGAAAGCAGCCACGCCTTTTCCGCCGAAATTTTCCCCAAAGTAGCCTGCGTACCTGCCGACGCATGCCGCAAGCTCGGCGATAGCAGTGTTGAAAATCAACAGGCCTGCCGCGGACGCCCAGTATTTTCCGGAAACTTCGGATCGCACTGCCTGAAAGCTCTTTGCAATGAGGCTTGGATGCATTGCAAATTCAATGAGCTTGCGGATGGCAAAGAACGAGTCTGCAAAAAATGCAGAGACGACTATTTTCACTGAGAACTTTTTAGGCACCATCAGCATTTCTTCAACCAGAGGGGCGGGAAGAACTGATGAAATCGGCACTTTGCCAATTTTGACAGCTGAATCGCTGGCAGCCTTGACTTCGTGCCCATCAAACAAAAAGAGCCTCACCCTGGCTGACCAAACGCGGAATTTTTTGGCACGTTTTTGAGGCGCAGCCCGCAGAATGGGGGCTTTTTTTTCTATCACATGCAAATTGTTATTAGACCACTTTAAAAAGATTTACTTCAGCCTGATTACCCTGCTCCTGCCCTGCCCGATTTGCACAAATTCCGCCTCAAGCATGCCGATTTTCTCAAGCGTATCCACGCGCTGCCGAAGCGCGCGGTCGCCCAGGAATTTTTTCATCGCCAGGTAGAGCTTGCCGCTTTCAATTCCTTCCTTGCCTGCATCTTTCACAGCAGATATGATTTTCTGGTCAACCTCGTCAAGCGTGCCAAGCTTTCGCTCCACCTTGCTGCCCGAGGCTGCCAGCGCCTCATCCTGCGTGGCGCGAACATGCTTGACTTCCACGCGCGCTGCATTTTCGCGCTCTGCAGCCTTCCCTGCAGCGCGAAGAAGTGCGAATGCCACGCGACAATCCCCGCCCCTATTCACAGCTACCGCGGCGCAAAGAGGCACCACATCTTCAGACAGCGCGCCTTCGAAAAATGCCTTCCCTGCGCGCTGCCCAAGTATCTCTTTCAGCTGCGGCACCAAATAGGCTGAGAACTTGTGCGTGTGCTGCACAAAAGAGGAGCGCACGCGCGCATCCAGCCTTGTGTGGAACTCTTCATCATTTGTAATTGCAATAACCGCTGTTTTGAGAGAGTGCAACTCTCCTGCGCGGCATAGGTCGTAAAGTATCTGCACGCCGTCAGATGATGCTTCCAGCCTGTCCGCCTCATCCAGGACAACGATTGGGATGCGCTCGTCCTTCTTTGCGATTTCAAACACGCGCGAGAGTATCTCGTCAGCCGCAATTCCCCTGCGGGGAAGCATTTCGCCAAGCGCGGAGGCGAGTTCTGAAAGTATGGCAAAACGGCTGGGCGACTCCCAGCAATTTATGTAGATGGGAAGGGGGCGCGCAGAATATTCCGAGAGCTGCTTTAGCACGTAGCGCGCGCATGTTGTTTTTCCCGTGCCCGGAGGCCCATAGAGAAGAGCATGCTCAGGCTGTCGGTTTTCTGACGCAGGCTGCAGGCAGTAGACCAGCTCGCGCACCTCGCGCTCGCGCCCAGGCAGTTCCTCAGGCAAGTAGTCGGGAAGGAGCGCGGCCTCATCGCGGAAGATTTTGTTCTCGCCTCGCGCGGCCCTGAAGATGTTGGGGCCTGCCATCAGAATCTCCTCAGGAGCAGCAGCCTGAACGGCTTGAAGCCTGCTTTTTTATACATTGAAAGCGCGCGCTTGTTTTTCTCGCTGACTGTGATTGAGGCGTTGGTGATTCCTTTCTTTTTCATTGCGGATAGGCAGGCTGAGAAAAGCTGCTTGCCAATGCCTTTGCCCTGATGTTCCTTGGAAACAAAAAATGCGGCGATGTACGCTGAATTCGCATACTGTGTGAGTTTTTTTTCGCAGAAGATGGCGCCGATTGGCTTTCCCTTGTCCTCCGCAACAAGGCAGGCACCATCCACGCGCTTGGAGAGGGAATGGCGGAAAACCAGCAGCGCCTGCTTCACAGTGATGTCGTGGAACAGCGCAAAGTTCAGCCTTGCAAGCGCAGGCAAATCCGCGCGAGACATCTTCCGAATCTTCATGCGCAGTAAAACGGCAGGGAGTTTTTTAATTCCAGCCTTCCAATTCCTGCCGGGAGGAATTCAGATGAAGGCAGTCGCAGACCTGCACATCCACTCAAAGTACTCGCGCGCCACCTCGCCTGGCATGGAGCTTGAGACTTTGAGCAAGTGGGCAAAGATAAAGGGAATTGACATAGTGGGAACTGGCGATTTCACGCATCCTGAATGGTACCGCGAGCTTGAGCAGAAGGCAATTGAGTCTGACTCTGGCTTCCTGCAGTATGACGGCGTGAACTTTTGCCTGTCTGCTGAAATATCATGCATCTACACGCAGGGAGGCAGGGGAAGGCGCGTGCATTTGGTGGTGCTTTCGCCCTCGCTTGAAGTGGTGGCGCAGATAAACGAGCAGCTTGGCAAGAAATATAATTTGAAGTCTGACGGGCGCCCCATAATCGGCGCAAGCGCAGTTGAGCTTGCCGACATTGTGCAAGGCATTTCCGATAAAAACCTCGTGATACCCGCGCATATCTGGACGCCCTGGTTCTCGGTTTTCGGCTCCATGAGCGGCTTTGATTCTCTCAAGGAGTGCTTTGGAGAGAAAGCGCGCGATATTTATGCGATTGAGACTGGCTTGTCTTCCGACCCTGCCATGAACTGGAGGCTCTCCGAACTGGACAGGGTGCAGCTGCTTTCAAATTCCGACTCGCACTCGCCTGAGAAAATCGGTAGGGAGGCAAACGTGTTTGAGCTTGACCATCTTACTTACGCTGAGATGTACGATGCAATCCGCTACAAGGAAAAGAAGGGGCTTGCCTGCACATATGAATTCTACCCAGAGGAAGGCAAGTACCATTATGACGGGCACAGGAACTGCAACGTGAGCTTTGCGCCTGAGGAGACGAAGAAGCATAATGGCATTTGCCCTGTTTGCAAGCGAGGGCTTACTATTGGCGTGATGAACAGGGTGGATGCGCTTGCCGACCGGCCAGACGGCTTCAAGCCAAAAGGCGCTGCGCCGTATGAAAGCCTGGTGCCACTCAAGGAGGTGCTGGCAGAAGCAATGGCAAAGCCGCCTGCTTCCAAGGCAGTGGATGCGCAGTATTTCGCGCTAATCAAGGCTTTTGGCAACGAGTTTGCGGTGCTGCACGCACAGAGTGCGAAGCTGAAAAAAGTCGCTGGTGAGCGCGTGGCTGAGGCAATAAAGAGGGTGGAGGAAGGCAAAGTGAAGAAAGTGGCGGGATATGACGGCGAGTACGGGCACATAATAATTTTTGACAAAGATGAGAAAGAGCGCGAAGTCGGGCAGAAGACACTGGGCGAGTTCTAGCCACGCGCCCCAAAACCAGCCCCCTTAATAAGCTTTTTAGCCCCTTTTTCGCCTACCTTCAGAATGGAAAACGAAGGTGATACTTATGGCAAAACCAATCGAGCTTAAAGTTGCTGAGGCGCTGCAAAACGACGTTGGCAGGGGCTTGGTCAGGATTGACTCCAAGGCAAGGAAGGAGCTGGACGTCTCCACTGGAGACATTGTGGAGCTGAAAGGCAAGCGCGCGACCGCTGCGCTGGTGTGGCAGGCGCACCCCCAAGATGAGGGGATGAACATTGTGCGCATGGACGGCTACCTGAGGCAAAATACTGGCGTGGGCTTGGGAGACAAGATATCGCTTAAGAAAGCCGAGCTGAAAGAGGCGAAAAAAGTGGTGCTTGCCCCGACACAGCCAATGAAATACTCGCCTGGCTTTGACCAATTCGTGAAGAAGAAGATGGTGGGCCGCGCCATAAACCGCGGCGACACCATTTTCATCGGCGTTTTCGGCACTTCCTTCCCCCTTGTGGCGGCAATGGTGCAGCCATCAGGCATTGTCATGATAAACGAGAGCACCGAGCTTGTGCTCAAGGAGGCGCCTGAGAAGGAGACTGCGCAGGTTTCTTCAATTACTTATGAGGACATTGGCGGACTGAAGGACGAGGTGCAGAAAATCAGGGAAATGGTTGAGCTTCCGTTGCGCCACCCTGAGCTTTTCGAACGCTTGGGCATTGAAGCGCCAAAAGGCGTGCTGATATACGGCCCGCCAGGCACTGGAAAGACGCTGCTTGCGCGCGCCGTGGCGTCAGAGAGCGAGGCAAACTTCGTGCACATTGGAGGACCTGAGCTTGTAAGCAAGTTCGTGGGCGAGTCGGAGGAGAGGCTGCGCCAGCTTTTCAAGGACGCGCAGGAGAATGCGCCTTCCATCATTTTCATGGACGAGATTGACGCCATTGCCCCAAAGCGCGAGGAGGCGCAGGGCGAGGTGGAGAGAAGGATGGTGAGCCAGCTTCTTACCATGCTGGATGGCCTGAAGGCGCGCGGGCAGGTAATTGTCATCGGCGCCACCAACCGCCCCAACAGCATAGACCCTGCCTTGCGAAGGCCGGGAAGGTTTGACAGGGAAATCGAGCTTGGAGTGCCTGACAGGCCAGGCAGGAAGGAAATACTGCAGATACACACGCGCTCCATGCCGCTTGCAGAGGATGTGAGCATTGACGAGCTTGCCAACATCACGCACGGCTACACTGGCGCTGATGTTTCCGCGCTTACCAAGGAGGCGGCAATGAAGGTGCTGAGGAGGATTTTGCCAAAGATTGACCTGGAGCAGGAATTCATCCCGGCAGAGATATTGGACAACCTCAAGGTGACGCGCGAGGACTTCTTCAATGCATTGCGCGAGGTCCGCCCGTCTGCGCTTCGCGAGGTTTTCATCGAGCGGCCCAACATCAAATGGGGCGACATCGGAGGCTTGGACAATGTGAAAAAGGAGCTCAAA
>Ga0172369_10002159_pt1 | contig 27518 bp, 20 predicted proteins | sample LakKiv25m_FD_114539 | JGI IMG/M metagenome (GOLD analysis project Ga0172369, IMG submission 114539) | Freshwater microbial communities from Kabuno Bay, South-Kivu, Congo - kab_022012_11.25m | ecosystem: Environmental > Aquatic > Freshwater > Lake | place: Democratic Republic of the Congo...
ACAAGAGAAAAGGTGTCTTGTTATAATGATTCTTAATCTTAGCGGTAATTCCTGCTGAGGATAGAAGAAAGTATGAAAAAAGTGTATGTGAACGGGAAGGTATTAAAAACGGAGCTCCTGCACATAGTTGACTATGAGCTGATGGTTTTTCGAGTTCTTGGCCGAATGTCCCGCGTATCGCCTTTGGGAAGAGATTTGGCATAAGCGTTTTTAACTTGTTTAATAATAGCTTCGCCGTCTATTTTGCCAAAGACAAGGAGAATATATTTTTCACCTGACTCTAATTTTTCTTTATCTTGCTTATTGAGTGCCTCGCGGATGTATTTCCTGGCATTTGATTGGTAAGTTTTGATAGTAATCTCAAACGGCTCAAGCTTATCAATGCGCTGTTGAGCAACGTTTAGTTGTGTTCTCAATGATCGCAACTTGTCTAAATAATCAGATATCTTTTCAGCCTGGCAATTAATATCGTTGATCAAGTCGTTCCTCTCATTATCATAATCATCGATTTTTCGATTTTTATTATCAATCCTCAATATCAATTGTGATCGCACTAATTCAAGCCAGCTCTTATGCATTTTAAAGAGAACTGCGGACGGGTCGGAAAGCAAATCAATGAGTTGGTCAATAGAGGCCGATTTAACTCTGCGAATACTATTATCCGACCAGGCATTGCGCCATTCCTCACCATATTCTTCCCAAGCAAATATTTCTTTCGCAGCGTCGTCTTTGCTCATTGCCAATAATTCAACCAAGGAAATCTCATCAGGGTGATTGAGCTTCCATTTAGCTTGTTTAAGCATTTCAGTAGTCACTTCCGCCATAAGATTCTCCCCCTTCCCTGCAACCTTGTCATCTTAAAGTGCATCAAGAAAGTTTAGGTTCGTCTATTAAACAACTCCCGGCTACCTAAGATCTGTTGGTCTTTCGAACTGTCGTGCGGATGTCTCGTGTGTCGCCCTTGGGAAGCGATTTAGCGTAGGCGGTTTTGGCTTTTTTTATCAGCTCCTCGCCAGACTGTATGCCAAATATCAACAAAACAGATTTTTCCGCTTCTTGTAATTTCTCTGTGTCCTGTCCATTTAAGGTTTCGCGGATGGCTTTGCGCGCATTCAATCTGACTGACCGAAGTTCTTTCTCGGCGACTTTAAGTTTTTCACCTAATCCATTTTTTTCAACCCTTAGAAATCCGATTTGTTTCGTTATAGCTTCTTTAACTATATTATTGCATGTGTATTGTAAGCGATAATCGATATGATCGGAAGTAAAAATCCAACTTATCTGAGCATCGAAAACGATATCAATAATCTTTTCTGTCGATGCCATAGATGTCCTTATCTTCAACAATCTGCGCCATCTATCGAAATAAAATGTAGGAAATTCATCTGGCCATGGATACCCATTTTCATCATATAATTCATTCACTATTATGTACTGAAAAGCTTCCTGTGTTACCAAACGAAGCAAGTCATAAAGCGACATACTTCCTAAATTATTAAGCTGCTGTTTTATTTTTATCAGCATCTCATTGGTAACCGTTGTCACGACTTTATCCTCCTTAATTGGCAATAACTTTCGGATAAAATTATATAACACAATATTCGGTAGGTCAATAATTAAAAAAGGGTCGATGTTCTATCGCTCATCATTGCATGTTATAAAATTTGTATCAACTGTTCGCTGACTGTTGCTTCAACCTTTTATTTCGTTGCTTTTTAAATTATAAGCCTTATCTCGTGAAGTGTCCATTTAGAAATTAATTCCTTAACATGCTTACGAATCAAAAGCAATATTTCTTTGTTGTTGCTCTTGACCGGCCTGTGGAAAGACGAAGTGAAGTTTTTCTGCATACTCAACAACCGGACTTACCGTGTATAACGTTCCAGACATCCATACAAGTCAAAGGCAAACAACGGCGAATCGTGATGCCCACCCGGTAATTCCACATAGGTGAAAGTGGGCACGCCCTCCAGCGCCGCGGTTAGCCGGCGAGATTCCTCCACGGGGATGAGGGCATCGTCGTCACCGTGGCAGACGAAGACGGGCATGGTCAGCCGGGCGGCGTGGGCCAACGCGCTGTGCGCGGCGTAAACCTCCGGGCGTTCCTCCGGCGTTCCGCCGTAGGCGTTCACAATGGCCGCGTAGATCTCGTCCACCACGCCGCCGGGGTGCTCCCGGCACCAGCACGCGTAACCGCCGATGTCGGTGGCCGGGCAGAGGGCGACCATCGCGCGCACGTCCTCCGGGTGGAGGATGCCATAGATCAGGTTGGAAGTGCCGCCCATCGAGCCGGAGACGAAGAGAAAATCCGTCACTCCGTACTGCTCGCGCACCCACGCCAGCAGCCGGTGCAGATCATCCGCCGCCGCCGGACACATCCACGCGTTGCCATGCAGGTTGACGGAAAGCACGCCGAACCCCAGCCGCCGGTATGCCGCCAGCCAGGCGTCGCGGATGTCCGCCCGCGTGAAGATCTGATCGCCGGTGGAGCCGTGCCCGTGCAGGTGCACCACCCACGCACGCCGCTCCCCCGGCCAGGCGAGCGCCCAGTCCTTGCCGCCGTCGATCGGATAGCACAGGCATTGCACGCCCTCATATCCGCGCGGATTCACCCAGGGAGCAACTCGAACATCCAGCAACCCGGTTTGCATACACCCACCTCAACCGGGACTTTACCGCATGTATGAATGAGCGTCAATCCCAAACCACAAAGACGCAAAGATACAAAGAGATTTATTACTCTTCGTGCCTTTGTGCCTTCGTGTCTTTGTGTTGATGAGGATAGCCTGTATTGTCACCCGCCGCGTAATCTGCGATCATGTGTCTATGAAGAGCAACAGCACGTTTTACGGCGGAGGGACGCTGGCAATAGTGCGCGCCAACGCGAAGAACGACCCGCTGCTGGGCGAGTTCGCGCGGGCAGTGGTGGAGCGCGCGCAACCGTGGCGCGAGATGGCGGACGAAGAGCTTTGGAATCTCATGTTCGGTCCCACTATCACGCGCTCGTGGATGGTGTGGTCGAACGGCTGGTGCCCGTCATGCAAGGAATCGGTGCCGATGTACCAGTGGAAGATGGATGCCCTCGCCCGCCCGTGGAAGGTGGAATGCCCGCACTGCCATGGATTCTTTCCGAAGAACGACTTCGCCGCCTTCTACCGCTCCGGCCTGGGGAAAAACGGCGTCTTTGATCCGGCGCAGGCGGACCACGCGCTGCTCTTCAACGCCGAGCATCCCGACCCGGCCGATCCACTTCATTCGTTCGGCGTGGACGACGGCGACGGCTATTCAGATGGCGAGCACCGCTGGCGCTTCATCGGCGCCTACCTGGTCTACGGCCAATGGAAGCAGGCGGTGGTGGGCGGTATCAACAACCTGGCGGCCGCCTACGTGCTGACCGGCGACCCGGTCTGCGCGCGCAAGGCCGGCATCCTCCTCGACCGCGTGGCCGATCTCTACCCCTCCTTCGACTTCGACGAGCAGGCCTTCAATTACGAGCGCAAGCTGGGCAGCAAGGGCTACGTCTCCACCTGGCACGACGCCTGCGAGGAGACACGCGAGCTGGTGCTGGCCTACGACATGGTGTTCAGCGACATCCGCGAGGACGACGAACTGGTCGCCTTCCTGGCGAAACAGGCGGCAGCGCACGGCCTGCCGGCGAAAACCTCCTTTGCCGACATCCAGCGCAACATCGAAGCCGGTCTGCTCTGCGATCCGCTGCTCAACCATCCGGAGAAGATCCAGTCCAACTACCCGCGCGCGGAGGTGACGAAGGCGCTCATCGAGGCGGTGCTCGACTGGCCGGGCAACCGCGAAGCGGTGATAGCGCGCGCCGATGAGATGATCGTCGAAAGCACGAAGTTCGACGGTGTCACCGGCGAAAAGGGACTGAGCGGTTACTCCGCCGGCGTGCTGCACGGCCTGTCGCTATTCCTCGGGCAGATGTCGCTGGCGGAGCCCGGCCTGCTGCAGAAACTGGTCGCGCGCCACCCCGCGTTGCGGCAGACCTGGCGATTCCACATCGACACCCTCTGCCTGGACGGCTATTACCCCACCTGCGGCGACGCCGGCGGATTCGCCATGCGCCACGGCGCCTACGCGGGAGTAGGCCTGCAGCGCTTCGGCACGCAAGGCGCCGTCACTCCGCCCCGCCCGTCGCTGGCGCCGTCCATGTTCAGCTTCCTGTGGGAGCTGTACCGGGCGACCGGCGACCCGGGCTACGCGCAGGTGATCTACCGCGAGAACGGCGGCACGACCGAAAATCTGCCGTGGGATATCTGTTGTGCCGACCCCGAAGCCGTGCGCGCGGGCGTGCGGGCGGCTATCGACGAGCATGGCACGGACCTTAATCTCGGCAGCGTCAATAAAGAGCAATGGCACCTGGCCATCCTGCGCTCGGGCCGGGGGAAGCACGCGCGGGCGGCGTGGCTCGATTACGACTGGACGGGCCGCCACTCGCACCACGACGGCATGAACCTGGGATTATACGCCTGCGGGCTGGACCTGCTGCCCGACTTCGGCTACCCACCGGTGCATTACGGTGGCTGGGATGCCCCGCGCGCGCTCTGGTACACGCGGTCGGAGGCCCACCACACCGTGACCGTGGATGGCCGGCAATTCGAACCCGCCTGGGCGCACGATGCGGTGGGCGGGCAGACCACGCTGTGGGCGGACGGGCAGGGCATCCGCGCGGTGCGCGCCTCCGCCTCCGACCTGTATGCCGGCTGCGCGCAGTACGAGCGCACGGTGTTCATGATTGAGCTGTCGCCAGAGCAGTTTTACCTGCTGGATATTTTCCGCGTGGCCGGCGGGCATGACCACCTCAAGTGCGCCGGCAGCTCTTTCGGAACAGTCACCACAACCGGGCTGAACCTTACCGAAACGGTCGAGCTGCCGGAGGAGCTGCAGCTTCGCAACTTCCTTCGCGACTCTTCCCCAAAACCGGACTGGAGCGTCGAGTGGCGGATCGAGGACCGTTACGGACTGCGGGAGCCGGACACCGACGTGCGACTGCGCTATACCGACCTGACCGCGGGGGCGCAGGCGCTGCTCGGTGAGGCGTGGGTGATGGCCGGCGGCTTCAACAGCAGCAACGAGACGTGGGTGCCGCGGCTGATGGTGCGCCGGACAGCCGAGGAGCCGCTCTCCTCCACCTTTGTGGCGGTGCTGGAACCGTATGAGAAAACACGCGCGCTGCAGTCGATCCGGCGGCTGCCGCTGGAGACGGTGGACGGTACACCTCTTTCCGATGCCTGCGCAGCGGTGGAATTGACCGGCGCGGACGGCGGGCGCGGGTTGCTGGTATCGCTGGACGCCGTCAAAGAAGCGCGCCTGCCGGAGTGGCATCTCTCGCTGCAGGGAGAGGGCTGTTACCTGCAGCGCGACGCCGATGGCCGGCTCACCCGCAACGCGCTTTTCCACGGCACGCGCCTGGCGGCCGGCAGATTCGAGCTGGCGACGAAATACCCCGTCGAGTTCCTGGAGATCGCCGTGACGGATGGGCAACCCGCCGCCGTCGCGGGGGACGTCGGCGCGGTGGCCGGCTTGAAAATAAGCTGACGGATTGAAGCCCCGTTAATGGTTTATGGTTTATCGTTTAGCCTTAGATTCCTGGCAGAGTCTGAAATACTGAACTGATGTAGTGAATAAAGCCGCTACTGGTGTAGTGCCATGAGTATGGAAACACAATCTACCCTCTGGTGCGCCGGCCTGCCGCTGGTGGCGCGGCTGCCGCTGGCGGAGGCGGATCGACGAAAACTTCAGCGGGAGGAGCGGTTGCTGAGGGTGAGCGGCATCTTCTGCCTCATCTTCACGCCGCTTGCCTTCCTTGGCTATCTGCTCTTTATCGTAGAAGGGCGCGACGCGAACTGGTCCTCAGCGCTCATCTTTTTCGGCATGATAGGCCTGTTTGGCCTGGTTCCACTGTCAATCGCCATAGCGTGGCAAAATCTGCGGCGGGCAAAGGATTTGCGCGGCGATCTGCGGGAGATGATCAAGTTGCGTTTTGAAGGCACCCTGCACGATGCCCCGCTCGATGAGACACTACTCATTTTACTGCGCAAGCGGCTGCTGCGGAACGATGCGCAGCCGCAGTGGCTGGAGATATTGCCCGTTTCTCATCGCATATGGCGGGCCAACGACCGCCCGGCGCGCGGGTGGATCGTCGCAACGTGGGCGGAGACGGCGGAGCAGCCGGAAGTGGCGCGGACCGCCGCCGGGTGGCTCGAGCCGATAGGTGTTATCGGCGATTTCGACATGCAACAGGGCCGGCGCGAGCTCTCCGCGGAGGAAATGGATGAGCTGCGCCGTTATGCGAAAGGGTTGTGGCGGAAACCGCTGCTGCCGGCGCTCCTCCTCTCGCTGTGGTGCTTCCCGCTGCTCGGGTATATGGCGCATACGCGCCACTGGCCGGAGAGCGGCGGCTTCTGGTTCGCCGTGTTGATCATCGTTACCATCGCCACCGATCTGCGCCTGCTCGTCAACCTTGCGCGTGCCCGCCGCATAGGCCGCGACCTCGCTGGCGGCTTCGTCATCATCCTCAACGCTCGCGCCGATGAAGAGAAAGTCGCCGAAGACGCCGCCCCCGGCGAAGAGCACCTCTACGAAGGCCTCCCCCATTCCGGCCTGCTCTGGACGGAGGACGGCAGGGCAGTGGGATGGCGGAAAGTTTGAACCTTGATTCGCTTGATTTAAGGATGCAAGGATGTCTCCGCATTACCATCAGTGTAATGTTGTAAAAATAATAATATTAATAATCGTAGTTATGAATAATATCACTGCCATACTTTTTATCACTTTTTTTGAGTTAGGCTTCATAACTTTACTGATCTGAGCAGCAATAAACAGCAGGATCGACGCAGTAAGCCCCAGGACCAATCCGGCAATATGTATAGGGCTTCCCCTATAAGCAAACGTAAGAATTAACGCAGTAAAAATGAATACCAATCCGGCAATATATATTGGTCTTTCCATTTTTTGCTCCTCCTAATGGGCATATATATGGAGCTACCACCCGTTTTCCAGAGATTTGGTGAAATATTCATCCTTATCTCACCAACCCTTCTTGATATAAAATTTAGCGCTGCAGCGCGTCGCTTAGAGCCGCGGCCTCTTCTTCGGTCCGCGTGTGAAATACCGCCTGCTCTTCCTGCCCGGCGACGCGCGCATGAAGGGTCAACTGGCGGCCTTCTCGCTCCACGCCGATAATATCCGGTCGGGGAATGGTCGCCTGCCCGAAAAATAAGCGCAGCAGCAGAGAAGAGATGGAGCTGATAACGAAAAGGGCAAAAGCGCCGGTGACTACCGCGAACATCGGGTCGTGAAACGCCCGCCAGACCAGCACGAATATGATGACGACGGGAACGAAGGCCAGGATTAAGCTGATTATCAAGGGCAGAGGCCGCAGTGCGATTATGCGGTCTCCGGTGATACGTACGGCATCCGGCGTCACGCCCAACCGGCCATTGCCCGCCAGGCCGAAGGGGTTCATCTTCCGTTTCAAGCCGTAATTGACCGGAAAGGGCGTGGAGCCTTCCGTCCGGTCGGCCAGCGCCCGCGCGATTGTCGCGGCCTGCTCCGGACTGCCGGCCCGCATAACCGTGGTCACTCCCGATACGCCGTGGTTTCCCTCCAGCGGCGCGCGGAAGCTGACCTCTTCCCCCTGCTGCCTGATATCGGCAATCTCCGCTTTCGCCACATCGGCAACGCGCATTTGCCGGACTGTATAGATAACGGTAACAGATATCAACACGATCATTACCGCCATGGTTATGCTAAAGTAAACGGAGGGATATTCAAATGCGGAACCGGAGGACATGCTGACTATCATCAATATTACCAAGACGAGGGCGGCTGGCATGGTAACGGCAAAGATCGCCAGCGATATCTTCCACATCCGGCGCCGGTCCGGGTATGGATCGCGCGGGATGCGGCCTTCCAGGCGCACGCTCTCCGGCCCGATGACGATCTGCCCGGGAGCCGGCACAATCGGAAGCGCGGCCGCCGGACCGTAGGTGATGGTAAAGGTCTGTTCCGCGCCGCCTTCCCGCAGCGCCGTCTCGATAGCCGCCGCCTCCTCTTCGGTCTCGGTGTTGAAGAGCGCATGAAGCTCGCGCCCCTTCCGGTCCCGCAGCAGGAAGGTCACTTCCCGGCCGGCGCGCGCAATCCCGCGCAACGCTTCTCGTTCGGCGGTAATCTTTCGTGATAGCGGCGTGTATTGGGGGTAAAGACTGATAAAGTAGAACAAAATAACCAAAAATTTTATGGTTTCATAAATGTCATCACCGACACCAATCTGCCATGCGGCAGGCACCCAATGATCGGCGCTGAGCGCGATGATGAGCAGCATCGGCATCAGGTATAACCAAAACGGGGTTTTCCCGGGCATAACCGCGCGCCACTTGCCGCTGAAGACAACCGTCCGCGGTGTAACCCGCAATATGCCGGCCTTGACGAACCGCAGATCGTTTTGCGGCGCCGCCGGTCCATGGGTGATACGGAACTCCATGTTCACCTCCAGCCCAACAGGAGAGGAATGGCTTATTATATCATGAAATGACTGCAAGTTGTTGTTCGGCGATCTGCTTAGGGGCTGTCCCTGATCCTTTAATCAAGCGAATCAAGTGCGGACAGCGGCGCCAGCACCCGCTCTCCCGTATACGGATCGAGGTAGCCGATTTCATCGTTGGATTGCCACCAGCACTGCCGGAAGCCGTACTGTTTGCCCGGATTCCGTCGGGACAGTATGCGGAGCTTTATCCGGTCGGCCTGGGCAAGGGTGCGGGCCTGGCCGGTGGCAAGGTCGATTAGCTTGAGCTCGTCATATCCCCAGAGCAGCAGGTAGCGGCTGTCCGGCGAGAGAGCGGTGTATTCATTGCTCAAATTGCCGGAATGATCGATTTTATACGTTTGCAACTCATCGCCGTGCCATTGCCGGAGCAGCAGCTCCGGCCTGGCGCTTTTTCCCTCGGAGGTGAATCCTCTCTTATTCGTCAGCAGCAAATTATTCGCCAGCCAGTAACTCTCACCGGAGAAATCTTCATCGGTGAAGCTGAACCATCCGTCGGATAGCCGCACCAGGCAGGGAATGGTAGTGTTCCCGAACAACCTTTCTGCTGACGCATACCGGGCATCGGGGCTGAAGTTGACGTTATAGAAACGCTCCTCCGCCGGGGTGTTGCCCGGCGCATTCAATTTTTTATACAGCTCGGCGGCATATGGCGTGAAGTCGAGGAGCACGCCAGCGGCCAACCCGGCCAGCGCCACGAGGGCGAACCGCCGCAGCCGCGCCATGGCGTGCAGGGTGACGCCGAAGCGGGCGATGAGCAGTCCGGCGGCGAGCGGGGCGAGGAGAGTGAGAATAATACTGAACACCGGCTCTTTTATACCGGACAGCGGCAGCAGCGAAATGAACGCCATCCAGCCCACCGCCACCAGCAGGCCCCCCGCCACCCCCGGCAGTACGGTGGAGAAGGCCAGACCGAGCAGGTAAGCCCCCGCGGTGAAGCCGGCCATGACCAGCGCGCCGCTGAGCAGGCTGTGCGGCGTGATGAGCTGGTGGTATTCCGCCGGCAGCAGCAGGCGTCCCGCGGCCGCGCTGGCGATGACCGAGACGATGATGGCTGCCAGCCCCAGCAGCAGCTTGGCGCCGAGAATCTGTTTCCAGGTGACCGCGCGGGAATAGAGAAACGCCGCCCGCCCGCGATGCAGTTCGCTGCCGAACCCCCCCAGCCCGGCGAGCAGCGCCGCCAGCGGGATGAGCATCCCCCAGTTGGAATCCATCCAGGCGATGTTGCAGACGCCCTGCCCCTTGCCCAGCGCGGTGAGCGCCGCACCGGTGGCGACCCACAACGCGATCCACAGCCGCCGCTCCTGCCATTCCTTCCACAGCAACCGCCTCATGGCTCCACCTCCCGCAGGATGATGGGGAAGGGACTGACCTTCCCGGTGGTGAGGGAGACCTGCTTCGGCAAGGGTGTTCCGGCGATCAGTGCGTTCTCCCGCCAGGCCAGGCTGGCGGCGGATTCGCCCACCAGCACCATCCGCGCCCGCCTGTTCTTCAGGTCGAGCAGCCACAGGTCGGCGGTATATTCTCCCAGCAGCGAAGAAAACTGCAGCGCGGCATACCGGCCATCAGGGCGCAACGAAATCAATCTAACACGAGAATCGTTCAATCCGGCATGCATCGCCCCCCGCCGGATGCGGAAGGAGAAGACCGGCTCCAGCCGGTTCTCCGCCATACGCCAGCGTGCCACGCGCATCCGCCCCTCCCCGCGCCGCTGCCCGATCAGCAGCACGCTGTCCGGCCCGTCGAAGCCGAGGAGAAGATAGGGCGCCGTCACCCGCTGCCGCGCTTCGCGCTGCCCGCGGTAATCGGTGAATTGCAGCGTATAATACGGTTTCGGTTGCTCTTCGAAGACGAACCTTACCACCCGCGTGCCGTCACTGCTCGCCAGGCGCTGACTGATTATTGCGTAATAATCATGGTTAAAGCTGAAGCCGCCCGAATTCAGGTTGCCGATAATAAATGAGCTTGCCAACCCGAGCACCAGGAAAAGCGCCATCCCGCCACGCCGGACAATCATCGGCAATCGGCGCGAGAGCAGCAGGAAGAGGACCGCCAGCAGGCCGCATGCCAGCGGTCCGCTATACATGAGTACCTGCTCGAACGCACTGTAGAATAGATCGACATTAGTTGAATCCGGCGTCCTTAGGTGTAAGATGAATTGTTGATAAAAAAAGAGCAGCCAGGGCATTCCGGCGACAATCCCGGCATAGGATTTGCCGAACACCGCGGCGATGACGTATCCGATAAGAAAGGCGATGACAAAGAAGAATACAATAGGCGCCAGCAGCATGGGATCGCGATTTATCGCGAACCATGCCCCCGCCGCCAGCCCCATCAGCAGCACGCCCAGCAGGTTGAGGCCGAAGGCGAAGGCCGGCATGCGCTCGGGATGGATGGAGAAATGGGCGGCGGCGTAAGACTGCCGGCCCCGCTCCGCCGCCAGCAGCGCCCCGCGCACGGTCATTGCCAGCGACACCAGCATCCACGGGTAATCCCGCACCTGCCCCTGCCACCCCGTCATCCGCTCCGGCAGCATCCACGGGATTGCCGCCACCGCCGCCAGCGCGCTGAGGAGGTACCAGGGCCAGGCTTGGGAGGTTTCTTTCCAAAGCAGGCGCTTCACCACATCCATGGCTACACCCGCTCCTTCCCCACCATGGCCACAAAAATATCTTCCAGGCTCAAGTCTTCCACCTCCACCGACTCCGGCTTCAGCGCGTGGGCGGCGACGAGGGTTTGCTCGTTGTAGTCGCGCACGGTGAGGACCAGGTCCTTACCGAGCTTCTCCGCGTGCAGCAGGCCGGGGATGCGCGCGGGGGCGGGGGGGATGGCGGGGAAGCGGCAGACCAGGCGGCGGGTGCCGGACTTCAATTCCTCCAGTGGGGCGCAGTAGATGAGCTTGCCTTCTTCCATGATGCCCACCCAGTCGGCCACGCGCTCCACCTCGTGCACCAGGTGCGTGGAGAAGAATATCGTGCGGCCCTCCTCCTGCACGAGCTGGATGACGCCCTCCAGAAACTCGCGGCGCACCACCACGTCCAGCCCGGCGGTGGGCTCGTCCAGAATGAGCAGCTCCGGGCGGTAGGCCATCGCCAGCAGCAGCGCCAGTTGCGCCTGCTTACCGCGGCTCAGCGTGCGGATCCTGGTGTCGGGCGGCAGCTCCAGCCGGCGCCGCAGGTCGGCGGCCAACTTATCATCCCAGGTGGGGTAGAAGCCCTTGCAAAACCAGATCATCCGCTCCACGGTCATCCAGTCGTACAGGTCCTCGTTCTGCGCCACGTAGCCCACCCGCCGGCGAATCTCCCGCGCGCCCTTCACGCAGTCCAGCCCCAGCACCCGCGCGGTGCCCGCCGTGCGGTCGAGCAGGTCGAAGAGCATGCGGATGGTGGTCGTCTTCCCCGCTCCATTGCGCCCGAGGAAGGCGAAGATGCTCCCCGCCGGCACGCGCAGCTCCAGCCCGTCCACCACCGTCTTCTTCCAGAACCGCTTGGTCAATCCATGGGTCTCGATAGCTGTTCCGGTGTCCATGTAGCCCTCCTTATCAACATCAAGCCTGCGTGGTATAGGTCAACTAATTTTGGATTTTGGATTTTGGATTTTAGATTGCCGATATAGATCACCTTGCCTGTTAATAATCATCGGCAATCTAAAATCCAAAATCCAAAATCTAAAATAACTTCAGGTTCGCTCTTTCGCTTCCCGTTCCAACAACCGTCCCCGCTCCCGCACCAGCTCCTCCACATCTTCCGCCGACGCGCCCAGGTGGTGGGCTTCCACCAGCAGGCGGTCCACCGCTCGCGCCAGCGCTTCGCGCCGATATTCCTCGCTGAAGTCCGAAGCGCCCGCGCGGATGAAGGTGCCGCGCCCGTGCTCGGTGGCGGCGATGCCCAGTGTCTCCAGTTCCCCATACGCCTTCTTCACCGTCAGCGGGCTGATGCGCAGCCGCTCCGCCACCTCGCGCAGCGACGGCAGCGCGTCCCCCGGCCCCAGCCGCCCGGAGGCCACCGCGTGCTTCACCTGTTCGACAAGCTGCGCGTAAATCGGTATTGAGCTGGTAGGGTCAACGTTAAATCGCATGATTGAACGAAAGTTCCAAGTTCGAAGTTCAGAGTTCGTAGTTTATACACTGTTCTGTATTTGTATAACAGTATAACACATGCGGGAGGGGTGTCAAGGGGTGGGTTATAAATTTTGGGGGTGGCGCATAAAAAATTATCGGACCGATCAGACCGATGGGACCGATCAGTCTGATTCTGAGCTTGGCCGGTAATGGTAAACATACATCTGAAAAGCCTCATTGATGAGGTGTCATATAATAGTCGGGCAGGCAGCCGGATGCCTGGACCGTTATATAAAAACGGCATTTGCCGAGTACAGGTTACCAAATCTCCGTGATGGCTTGATCAGACCGATCAGTCAGATCGGTCTGATCGGTCCGATTATTGATCTACGGCACGACCAATGTCCGTTCTTCGCCTCCCCCACCTCGTATAGATCTCTTGCCACCGGGTAATGACATGGAGGTTTATACGTATGCCCGGGAGGAGAATTGCATGCAGTCCGGCACGACGATCAGCGAGTATCTGATCAAGCAGCTTTACGACCACGGCGTCCGCCACATCTTCGGCATCCCCGGCGACTACTCCCTTTCCTTCATCGACCTGCTGCAGCACGGCCCCATAAAATTCATCAACACCAGCGACGAGCAGGGCGCCGGATTCGCCGCGGAGGGATACGCGCGGGTGGCGGGGCTGGGGGCGGTATCTGTAACCTATGCGGTGGGCAGTCTGAAGGTGGCCAACGCCACTGCACAGGCGTATGCCGAGCGCTCGCCGGTGGTGGTGATCTGCGGATCGCCCGGCTTGAAGGAGCGCGTGCGGCACCCGCTGCTGCACCACCGGGTGAATTCCTTCGAGACGCAGCTCGACATCTTCCGCCAGCTCACCGTCGCCACGGCAACGCTGCACGATGCTGAAACGGCGTGCGCGGAGATCGACCGCGTGCTGCACGCCGCCGAGCGGCACAAGCGGCCCGTGTATATCGAGCTGCCGCGCGACATGGTGCCGGAGCTGTGCCGGCCCGGGCACGCCCACATCGACGAGCCGGAGATATCCGACGAAGGCGCGCTGGCGGAATCGCTGGCGGAGACGGCGGAGATGCTGAACAAGGCAAAGCAGCCCGTCATCATCGCCGGCGTCGAGCTGATGCGCTTCGGCCAGTTCGAGCCGGTGGTGCGCTTCGCCGAGGAGCACGGCATCCCCATTGCCACCACGCTGCAGTCCAAATCCGCCGTGCGCGAGGATATCCCGCTCTTCATCGGGCTGTACGCCGGCGCCGTGGGACCGGAGGAGACGCGCCGCTATGTCGAGTCGAGCGATTGCCAGCTTCTGCTCGGCGCCCAGTTGACGGACATGGAGCTGGGCATGTTCACCGCGCATTACGACCGCGACCGCACCATACTCGTCAACTCCGGCGGCGTCACCATCCGCCACCATTCCTATGACGTGCGCATGCCGCATTTCCTGGCGGGCCTGCCTGAGATCGTGCCGAACGGGCGCGTGAAAGGGGAGCTGCCGCCCCTCTTCGTGCCGGAACCTTTCCGCCCTCACCACGGCGAGCCCATCGGCGTCAGCCGGCTGATCGGCTGCCTGAACGGCGCGCTCACCCGCGACATGGTGGTGGTCGCCGACGTGGGCGATTCGCTTTTCAGCGCCCTCGACCTGCGCATCCCCGCGACCGGCGGCTTTATCAGCGGCGTGTATTACAGCAATATGGGCTTCGCCGTGCCCGCCGCCGCCGGCGCGCAGCTTGCGAATCCGCGCCTGCGCCCGCTGGTGCTCGTCGGCGACGGCGCCTTCCAGATGACCGGCATGGAGCTATCCACCGCCGCCCGCTACGGCCTGTCGCCCATTGTCATCGTGCTGAACAACGACGGCTACATGACCGAGCGCTTCTTCATGGACGGGCCGTATAACGATATCCAGCCGTGGAAATTCAGCCGCCTGCCCGAGTTGATCGGCACCGGCCTGGGCTTCGACGTGCACACCGAGGACGACCTCTCCCGCGCCCTCGCCATCGCCCGCGACAACGTGGGCAGCTTCTCCATCCTGGACGTGCACGTCAAGGACGGCGACGTCTCCGACCGCCTGCGGCAACTCGGCGAAAGCTTTGGCAAGACCGTGCGCGGATGAGTTAAGTCCTGAAAGGACGACAGGAACCCCTGGGAAGGTAAGCCTTCTAAATACCCGCGCCGACAGGACGTCGGCGCCCCAATCGCAGGACGCGATGCCGGCTAAACCGCAACAATCATCGCCAGCACCCCCATCATCACCGCCGTCACCACCCCCGCGATTAACAGCGCGTAACCCGCCGCGTGACGGAAAGCAAAGCCGTGCGCACGGGAGAGGCCCAGCATCGTATTCCACGTCCCGAAAATGACCAGCGACGTGAAGAACATCAAGGCTGCTGCGAATAACATCCATGTCGTGCTGTAATACATCCGTTCTTCCCGGCATCATCATTCCCGCCGTCCGTTATGCGGATGTCATTGAGTGTTAGATCATATGACATTACATCTCAATGAACTGCCCCCACTTGCCTTATTCTTCATTTTCACATAAAATGGAAAGACAAATTCCATAATGAGGCGCAAAATGGAATCGGTAAATCCATTTCTGCACCAAAATATTCTTGAGTACATTTTCTTAGTACTGTTTAAGATCGCTAAAATCGTTTAAAAAACCGCTAATCTGCGGTGATCTGCGTTATTTGATACCGCTTTTCCTTATACGGCGACACCAGCGGCTCATCGGGGCAGTGTGGCTCGCCGTTCTGCACCCAGCCGCAGTCGCGCTTCTCCAATTCTCCGACCAGGTAGCCGCGCCAGCGGGCAATCTCCTCCTGCCGCGCGGGATCGTCGATCAGGTTTTTCAACTCGCCTGGGTCCGCCTCCAGGTCGAAGAACTGCTCCACATCTATGCGCGGAAGCCAGACCAGCTTGCGGCGGCCATCGGTGACGTACTGCATCTCCTGCTCCGGCGCGTAGCAGGTGCAGTGTTCGCCGTGGATATACGGGCGCCACTCCCGCGCGGGGGCGTCCAACAGCGGCAGCAGGCTTTTGCCGTCCACCGTGCCCGGCACGGGCAGGCCGGCGGCCTCCAGCAGGGTGGGCATCACGTCGCGCAGCTCTACCACTTCCTCCGCCGTGCGGCGGCTGCCCTGCCCGGCGGGCGGCGCCACGATGAAGGGGATGCGTGCGCTGCCTTCATAGGCGTAGGTCTTCCGCCACAGGTGATGGTCGCCCTGCATGTCGCCGTGGTCGGAGGTGAAGAGGAACCAGGTGTTCTGCATGGCTTCGGGCTGGAAGCGGCTCAGCCAGTTCAGCAGCCGCCCGAGCTGCGTGTCGATGAAGCCGATCTCGCCCAGATATCCGGCGCGCGCCCGGTGAATCTCCTCCGGCGACATATGCCCGTGCCAGGCATTGCGGTTGCGCTCCGGCAGGTCGTGCCTCGCCGCCCAGTCGCCCACGAAGGGCGCCGGCAAGTCCATGCGGTCGTACATATCGAAGTAAGGCGCCGGCGGCACATAAGGCGAGTGCGGCCTGGAGAAGGAGATGTTCAGGAAGAAAGGCCGGTCCGGCTCGCGCTTCTTCAGGAAGTCGAGCGCCCGCGTCATCGTCCACGCGGTGGGGTGCAGGTATTCCTCCAGGTGCCAGGGCCGCGCGTGCCAGGAGTTCCAATCCACCCCGTGGTCGTCCGGCGTCACCCCGTCCGGCGCGTGCGCGCGGAACCAGGCGCGATACTCGTCCTCCGCGCCGCGGGCGATCATGCGCCCGGATTCATCCAGCTCATGCGATTCGAAGCCCATCGATGCCCGTTGCGGCTCGAAGTGGCCCTTGCCCACCAGGTGCGTCCGGTAGCCGGCCGCCATCAATTCCCCCGCCAGCGTGTGCGGAAAGTCATTGGGGATATTCCCCTGCCCGCGCCCCATCCCCAGCACCCCGGTGTGCCACTGTTCCTGCCCGGACCACAATGTCGCCCGCGCCGGCAGGCACGACGGCACCGCCGAGTAGGCATGCGCGAAGTTCGTCCCGCACGCCGCCAGGTGGTCCAGGTTCGGCGTCCGCGCGCGCGGATGCCCGTTCGCCCCCACGCAGTCCCCGCGCATCTGGTCGGCAATGATGAGAATGATGTTTGGTTGGTTCATGGAGTAACAATACAACGGAAATGCCGCCGGTTCCTCCCCGCGGTTTTCATCTAAATTCAATCGTTCTGTAACGGTAATGTCATATCTGAGAGCGATAATGCTTCCGGTATTGCCCGCCTACCGGGCAACCACATACCGACGGGAGGCGCGAGAAGACAGTGAAGAAAATCCGCTGGTGGATTCCGGCGTTGGCCATTGTACTCTGCGCCGGATTATGGCTCGGTTACTCGTATTATGAAATGCGGCAGCCCCGACTTTTCACGGCGGCGGCGCAGGTGACCGGGCTGGCGGTAGCCGACGACGGCGCCGTGTGGGCGGCGACGAAGGGCGGCGTCATCCGCTGGCGGGCGGGGAAGGCTGCCCCCGAGCTGTGGACGGCGGCGAACGACCTGCCCGCCAATGAGGTGCGCGCCGTCGCGCCGGACCGCGAAGGCGCCTGGATTATCACCGCCGCCGATCTCTGCCGGATTGCCCCCGACGGTGCGTTGACCCTCTGCCCGCTGCCGGACGCCGGGGAGCTTCGCGACCTCATCGTGGCGGATGGGGCCTGCTACATGGCGACCAGCGCCGGTGTCTACGCTCGAAAGGGTGAATCCTTTCGGCGAGTGCTCGACTGCGATGCCCGGCGCCTGGCTGAGCTGGACGAGGATATCTGGGTGGCGGCGGATACCTACCTGTTGCGCCTGCGCGATGGCGAGCGCAGGCCGCTACCCGACGCGCTGGGGAACATGACGGGATTGGACGCCGCGGGCGGGCGCCTGTATCTGGCCACCGCGTTGGGGCTATGGTCGTTCGACGGCGACGCGTGGAGTGAAATACCGCTGCCGGCGAGCAGCCGGGGCAGCCACGTGAGCGCGCTGGCCGGAGATGGCAACAGCCTGCTGGCCGGTATTTACGGCGACGGACTATACCGCTTCGACGGCGGGCGCTGGACGGCGGTGCAGGCTCCCGATTCTTTCCGGCGTGTCACAGCGCTGGCGCAAGGGCCGCAAGGCTGGCTGGCCGGCGCCGATGGCCTTTGGGAGCGCCGGGATGACACCTGGCGGCAGATACGCATGCCCGACGCCCTGCCCACCGCCGATGTTTACGGCATCGTCGAATACCGCCGCGCGCTGTGGATCGCCACCTTCGACCGCGGTCTGCTCTGCCGCCGGAAGGGCGCCTGGCGCGCGGTAGGGCGGGCGGACGGCTTGAGCGGCGATTCGCCGCGCGACCTGCTGGTTTTCGCCGGTCGGCTTTACACCCGCCATTCCACCGGCGAGGTGGATTGCTTCGACGGGCGCGCCTGGCGTCCGGCCTTCAGCAAAACGGATCTTCCGCGCCAGGGGGTCTACTCGATGGCCGTGGACGGAAAGCGGCTGTACCTGGGCATGTGGGCAGGCTGGGCGTCAACCGACGGGCGGAGCTGGGAACACCATTTTAAAGAGCCGGCGCTGCGTGACCAGGTGATCACTGCCATCGCCGCGCAGGGAAATACCGTCTGGCTCGGTACGCAGAAGGCCGGCCTGTTCGCCTGGCGAAATGGCGAGCTGCGGCAGTATCACGAAGCCCACGGCCTTACCGACGACTGGATCACCCGGCTGGCCGTCCGCGGCGACCGCCTGCTCGTCGGCACCTACACCGGCGGCCTGCTCGAGCGCCGGGGAGAGCGATTCGCGCGGGTGATGAGCGCCGAAGGCTTCGCGATTCGCGACATCGCCTTCACCGCGGAAGGAGGCGCGCTGGTTGCCACCCCGCTCGGTGTTTATCGTGAAGAAGGCGCGGACTGGCGCCTGCTCGACCCGCGAACCTGCGGCGGCCTGGAGGTCCAGACGCTCTACCCCATGCAAAGCGGAACCTGGATCGGCACCCGCACCGCGCTGGCGTTTCTGCCGGGATGAAAGAAAGGTTCGCCCCCTACGGCGCGTTCACCGTGAAAGGGCCGTTTTCATACGCGGTTGCATAATGCCAGCCGTTCGGCGTTTTTACCTCCGCGAACAGGCGCAATAAGTGGGGACCCAGGAGGGCGGTTTTGCCGGCTGTTAGATTATCGCTGGTGAATATGCCGTCGCCGGCGGCGTTGTCGCCGCTTTTACCGTTGTCAAAGAGAATTGCGGTGTTGCCGACATACGGATCCTGCCGGCCGTCGTCGAGGAAAGAGGTGACGCCGATGCCGCCGATGAGCTGGTAATCCGTGCGCACCCGCGCGCTGAGGGTGGAGAGCATCCGAGCGTCCGCGATGACGCGCGCCGGCACGGCCTGCGCCTCGGAGATGAGCGGCGCGTTGCCCAGGCGCTCGGGATCCAGGTCCAGCCGCGCCAACTGGTACCGGCCCTTCTCATCCTCCATCACCCAACTGAACAATCGACCGCTGTCCGCCATCGTCAGATACTCCAGTTGTTTCCGGCTGAGCCGGCAGGCCATCGTCGGAGAAGAGGGCACGCCCAGCGTCAATCTATCCTGCCCGCCGGCATCGTACAGCACGGCTTCCTGACCGAAGACGACCCGCGACCCATCGTAGTTGAGGGAGACGACGCCGGTGCCGGCGGCCTGCGCGGATATTTTCCGCGCGCCCGTGCCGTCATGGCGAACCACCCATCCCTGGTATTGATCGACCCCTTTCTCGCGCAAAAGAGCGCCCACCGTGCCGCCGTCCCCGCTGATGCCGACGGCCAGCATATATTCCGATGCACTCAGCACTTGCCGCAGGCCCGTTCCGTCGGAATTTACCGTCATGGCGTATTGCGCTTTGCCGTATTGTCCCGTAACCAGAAAGACCAGCCGGCGGTCGTCAGCGGAGATGTCCAGTCCGCACCCCCGCGAGCTGCTGTATAGGCTGCCGACTTCGGCGGGCTGCAGACCCAGCGCGCGGGCAATAGCGGTCGCTCCCGCGATCTGCCGCAAACCGGTTCCGTCGGCGCGGATGGCATAAACGCCCCGTTCCAATCGCTTGTTGCCCTCGGGAATTATGGCATCTCTGTATAACACGAAGAATACGGTCCCGCCATCCGCGGAGAGCCGCGGGTAGGTCAGGTTCACCGTCACGGCGAAGATCATCCGCGCGCCGTTTCCCTCCGCGCTTGCTACCCGGATTTGCCCGCCGTCGGTGGAGGCGACCCACTTGCCGTCAGCGCTGATGGCAACCAGCAGACTGGTATAGAACAGCGGCTGATAGGCATCGACGAAGCGGAAGTTATTGCCGTCGGCATCGATCACCGCCACGCGCTGCTTCTTGTCGGGGTCGTCCTTGGCCGGCGCATAGGCCATCACCACCCGCTGCCCGTTGCGGCTGAGCATCGGCGTGATGCCGTTGCCCACCGCCAGCACATCGTCGCCGCCGGTCAGTTGGTGGTAAGTCAGGATATGCGGGCCGGCGAGCGACGGTTGAGCGTCGGTTCGTCCGCCGGGTTTACCGCCGTGGAGATACAGCGCGGAACATTCCGTTCGATAATATATGCAGGCGATCTCACCGACGCGCATGACGATCACATCGTTGTTGCCGGCAAGAAATTCCCCCGTGACGACGGTTCCGTTCGACAGATACAGAGTGTCCGGTTCCGCCGCGCGGGCCAGCAGCGCGCCGGCAAGGATCAGGCAAAGGAGCGCCAGGGCGCGGGTCGCGTTATTCATGACTTTCACCTCGGCCGGGAAGCGATATAATGCCAGCGGATGATGCCCATCCAACTGGCGGTGCCATCCAGAGTTTCCCACAGCACAATTATTTCCACCGTACCGGTGGCGCGGTCTCCCGCTATTTGCGGAAATTCCACCTCACCGAGCCAGTCCCCCTGTGGTTTGCCGGCGGAGAGCTTCAGTGCGGCGGGCGCGGTAAGCTTCAAGTCACCTTGCACGGTAAAGCTCGCTGTCACTTCGTCTTTGGGATGCCAGTTATCCCTGTTGAATCCGGCCGGCATATTCAACGTCAGGTCGGCATGAATCTTCAACGGTACCTTTGTGCCGGGCTGTATAACATCGCCGGGGGGTACGGTGGCGGTGACTTTCAACGAATGCTGGTTATTAAGGCGCTTGTTGGTGATAGTGGCGGTGATATTGCCGGGCGAGAGACCTCCGGCGGACCAGGTATTCGTGTCGATATCCGAACGAGGGGTGGGTCCGACTGTCTCGACCTTATCCAACCGCCATCCCGCCGCAACCTGTTCTTTTATAAAGGTGAAGGCAGCGCTGCCCGGATACAACATGCCGCCGATTTCGACCGCGAAGGTAAACCGCTCGCCGTTGTTGATTTGCACGTCCGGACTGTCTGGGGTAAAAGAAAAGCCCGGGCGGCCGACGTTGGCGCCGGCCATGACCGTGCCGCGCCGTTCGCCGTTGACGAAAACGGCGACGACATGGCGGTCAAATTTCTCGACCTCGATGAGATCGGGGTGCAATCCCGCGGCAATATGGCGGATATTGAAAGATACATGGTAGACGGTCGTCTGCTCGTCCTTCTTATACTGCTCATCGGAGAGGACGAAACGCGGCAGGAACATTTTCGCCAGGCGCGCATTGGCATAGATGGCTACCGGCACAAGGACTCTCGCCTGGTCTTCCACGCAGGGCAGGGTGACGGCCATCCCGCCGATATCGCCCCAGCCTTCCTCGGAGAGCCACTTCACATGGCACATGCGGACGTTATTGTCGGGGTTCACGAAATACCCGGTGTCATCATCGAAACGCATGAACTGCAGTTTCGGCGCGGGATATGGGTGCTGCCCATTGACCGGCGACACCTCGATGATATCGCCCGCCGGGTTGTTGGCGTGGGAAACGTAAAAACCGGCAATCGTATCGGACGAGAAGAAATTCTTGTTGGTATAAGAGGCCACGCGGTAGAATAATTCCGCCGGGTTGGGCGCCGCATCGATCTGCGCCTTGATGACCGGGTCCACCGGGTAATCCTTATATTTGCGGATCATGCTCTCGTCGCACAGCAGTTCATAAGGGTCGTTTTTCATCAGTCCGATGTTCGGGTCGGAGTTGCCGGTGACGTAAAGCGCTCTGCCGGGATGGCTGTCGTTGCGCACGTGCGGCACGCAGGTCATATCCCCCAGCAAATGCATCGTTTCGCCCAGCGAGCGCCAGGCTTTCGCGAAGTATTCGTCCCGTTTTTCGTCACCGGGCGCCGTGAAGGCCAGATGATAATACTCGATGCCCCTGGCGAGGCAATATTCATTCGCGCCCCAGCCGCCGTGTTCCTCGCCGGTCAGCGCCCAGTCGCGCGCGTTGACCTGGGGATTGAAATTGGTCCCGGCGATCGCGCCGACCACCGCGCCCGTCTTGGTCCAGAGCAAGACGCGGTATACGTAGTTCAACTTTTCCAGGTCATCGGTCAGATACGGCGTGACCGGGTTGGTTGGATCATAGAAATGCCGGAAGGAATTGTAGAGTTCCGGCTCGTCCGCCGTATACCCGCCCTCGCTGACCCACCAGCGCACCGGCTGGTTGGCCTTGCCGGACTCAACAAATTCCATACCGGGGGCGATAATATTTGGCCCAAACAGCAGGCTGCCGGGGTCTTCCGTTAACTCGCCCATGCCGGGAGATCGCATGTTCGCGAAGGCATATTCGAACGCCAGCTCGTTGATGGTCCGGTGCGGCCCGCCCTTGTGCAGCCCGACCCCATCCGGGCCGCGGCTGTCGTTGTCGTAGCCCCGGGCGATCGCGGCGAGCAACAGCAGCAGGAACATTGCCCGCAGACGAAGGCATGAGATTGATAAATGTTGCATTGGAGTTACTCCATGCATATGCGCTCATAGACTTTGCCCACAGTTTACACGCGGCGTTTCTACGGATTACTCCTCCGGTTTCAAAAGCGTAAAGGTCTTGTCGCTGCGGTAAAGCACGCCCCCAATGTCGATGTCGAAAGTAAACCTATCTCCATTGCGCAATTCTTTTATATCGTTGTGAGTTAATATCAATTCGAAATGTTCTCCCGAATCATCGAGCTTATAATGTAAGACCCAAAACCGTTTAGTGCCATTTACGGTGACGTAGACCCAACGAATGCCAAATCCATTCGTGGTAAAGCCTGGCGGATGCAACTCGTCAGGGATGTGCCGTAGCGTGAATGATACCCTTCCTTCGCGGAGGTGCGTTATCCTTTCGGAAACCATCTGGTCTCCCGGATCGTAAGTCTCGTCGCTGATGATGAAACGGGGCAGGTACATTTGCGCCAGGCGCGCGTTGGCATAGATGGCTACCGGAATAAGGACCTTCGCCTGGTCTTCCACGCATGGGAGGGTGACGGCCACCCCGCCCTCATCGCCCCAGCCTATCTCGGAGAGCCACTTCACATGGCACATGCGGACGTTGTTGTCGGGGTTCACGAAATACCCGGTGTCCTCATCGAAACGCATGAACTGCAATTTGGGCGAGGAGTAAGGGTTCTGGCCGTTGGCCGGCGACACCGCGATCAGGTCGCCATCCGGATTCCCGGCGTGGGAGAGATAATGACCGTAAATCGTATCGGCCGAGAAGAAATTTTTGTTGGTATAGGAGGCCACGCGATAGAACAACTCCGCCGGGTTTGGCGCCGCATCGATCTGCGCTTTAATGACCGGGTCTACCGGATAATCCTTATATTTGCGGATCATGCTCTCGGTACACAATAATTCATAGGGGTCGTTTTTCATCAGTCCGATGTTCGGATCGGAGTTGCCGGTGACGTAGAGCGCCCTGCCGGGGTGGCTGTCGTTGCGCACGTGCGGCACGCAGGTCATGTCACCCAATAAATGCATCGTTTCGCCCAGCGAACGCCAGGCCTTTGCGAAGTATTCGTCCCGTATTGTTGTACTTTGTTCCAGGAAAGCCAGCTTATAATATTCAAGGCCTTTGGCAAGGCAATATTCATTCGCGCCCCAGCCGCCGTGTTCCTCGCCGGTCAGCGCCCAGTCGCGCGCGTTTACCTGGGGATTGAAATTGGTTCCGGCGATCGCGCCGACCAGCGTGCCAGGCGTGGTCCAGAGAAGGGCGCGATACGCGTAGTTCAACTTTTCCAGGTCATCGGTCAAATACGGCGTGTCCGCATTGGTGGGATCGTAGAAGTGACGGAACGAGTTATAGAGCTCCGGCTCGTCCGCCGTGTAGCCGCCCTCGATGATCCACCAGCGCATCGGCTGGTTGGCCTTGCCGGTCTCCACGATTTCCAAACCAGGGGCGATAATATTGGGCCCCATCAGCAGGCTGAGGGGTTCTTCCGTCAACTCGCCCATGCCCGGAGCATGCATGTGCGCGAAGGCGTAATCGAGAGCCAACTCGTTGATGGTACGGTGCGGCCCGCCCTTATGCAGTCCGACTCCGTCAGGACCGCGGCTGTCATTGTCGTAGGCCCCGACGCCGATGGCGAGTAAAAGGAGAAGGAACAATCCCTGCAGGCGAAAGTAGCTGGTTGACAGATATCGCATCGGAGATACTCCATTCATAAGGAGCATTACAGCTCGCTCAACAGCCAGACGCCGTCAATGCGGAAAAAGAAAACAGGGAAGGTTCGCCTGCCGGAGGTAACCTCGAACTCGGCGGTGGAGCCGGTGGTCGTCACCAGTTTGCGCGTCGCCAGCAAGTCGGCTATTTTCACCAGTTCGTTGCGATGCGCCTGAAAAATCTTTCCATACTCTTCGCGCCGGGTCGGCACTGTCAATTCCAGCGCTGTTTTCACGTCTCCCGCGCGGAAGGCCTGCTCGATGCGGCGCACTCCGGCGTCTATCGTCGCCGGGGCATCCGTCGGAACCGGTTGTTCGACCATGGTTGATGCGGGATTTTTCGGCGGATCCGATATGGTCGGCGTCCCGGTTCCCGACGTGCCAGTTGCCGGAGTGCCGGTTCCCGGCGTACCTGTTCCCGGCGTGCCCGTGCCGGGCGTGCCTGTTGCCGGAGTGCCTGTTCCCGGCGTAACAGTGCCGGGCGTGCCTGTTCCCGGCGTGCCCGTTGCCGGACCGGTGACGGTGGGGCCTGCGGCCGTGCCGTTCATCAGCAACGCCGCTACCTGATCGGTGGCAAAGGTAACGAGACCCTGGCCGGTACGGAACACGATGGTCTGCACGTTGCCGGAGACAAACGTGCCGTGCAGCACCGTCCCGTCCAGCAGGCGCAATTCATCGCCGGCGGTTTCCGCGCGGGCAGGCATCGGCAGGCAGGCCAGCACGAGGAGAACGGTCAGTATCGCGACGCCGGAGGCGCCGCGGTCGCGGGGTTCCCGTCTCATAATATCACTCCCCGAGAAAGAGTGATGCGTGGGGCGCGCGGCAGGCAACGACAGGGAACGGGACGGTGAAGCGCCGCGGCTTCGGCACCATAGCGCGTGAGCGAAGTCTTTGGATCAGGTCAGCATCGATACCATAACGCTTGCCGGAGCACCGTTCCTGAAAGCCAACCGCATCCTAACACACCGAATGAAGTGTATACTATGCTTACCATAGTGTCAATTGTTTAAATTAAAGTTATCATCGGCTTCACTCCTCATGTTGCACTTCTTCTTCCATACGCCGGATCATGCCCTCCAGCACCCGCGTCTCCTCGTCAGTCAGCCGCGCGTCGCCCATCAGGTAGCTGACGAAGGGCTCCAGCGATCCGCCCAGCGCGCGCTGCACGAAGTCGCGGATCAGCCCCTGCTGCAGGTCCGCCTTCGGCAGCGAGAGCCGGTAACGGTAGCTGCCCCGCGCCTTCTCGCGCGCCAGCCGGCCCTTCCGGCGCAGCCGCTCCATCATCGTCTGCACCGTAGTGCGCGCCAGCCCGCGCGGCAGGCCATACCGCTCCGCCGCCTCGCTCACGCTGACCGGCCCGTGGTCGGCAATGAACCGCAACAACGCCAGCTCCTCAACCCCCAATGACGGCTTCCGCATCTTCCGCCTCTTCATTACAAGTGTAGTTTTTATGAGTATATTACCGATCTAACTGGAATGCAAGAGGTGGGACGGCTTTTTGACGACAAATGTCATAAAATATTTGCTGAACCGGTGTCAACAACGCTTGATGAAGGAGGAGTTATCATTCGAGGATTCTGCTCTGGAACTGTCCCGTGTCCGCACGAACAGCTATTTTCAGCAGGCCCAGGGAAACCGCTCGAAAGCTTTTTCACTCTTTTTGCCATTTTCAGCAATCTGCTGAAAAGTACCAAAACAGTGAAAATCAGCATTCCGGCCAACCTGCAAGACGTGCGGACAGGCGTGGGACGCCTGCGATCCCGGGTGGTGCCACGGAAACCGTTTCGTAGTATACTGAACAGCACGGCACTAACTCTAACGGCAGATAAGGAGGCGGCAAATGAAGATCACACCGGTCGGGGCGGCGGGGGGCGTTACTGGGTCATGTTTTCTCATCGAGGCGAAGGGTGGGAAATATCTGGTCGATTGCGGCATCTTTCAGGGGCGCGACGACGACGAGAACGACAACCGGAAGTTCCCTTTCGAGGCGGCGGGAATCGACGCCGTGTTCCTCACCCACGCGCACCTCGACCACTGCGGGCGGCTGCCGCTGCTGCACTCGCTCGGATTTCGCGGCAGGGTGTATGCCACCGCATCTACCTGTGAGCTGGCCGAATTCATCCTGCTCGATTCCGCCCGGATTCAGGTGGAAGACGCCGAGCGGAGCGCGCGCCGGGGACGCCGGCGGGGCATGCCGGCGGAGCCGGCGCTTTACGACGAGCAAGACGTCATCCACCTGATGCGCGACTTTCGCCCCCAGCCTTACCACGAGCCGCTTGAGATCGGCGGGCTGCGGGTGACCTTCCACCAGTCCGGCCACATCCTCGGCTCCGCCTCGATCGAGATCTGCGAAGGCGAAGCGTCGGCGCTCTTCTCCGGCGACGTGGGCATGCCCAGGCGCAACGTGGTGCCCGACCCGGACGCCGCGCCCGAATGCGACCTGGTGTTCTGCGAGTCCACCTACGGCGACCGCCTGCATCGCGGCGAGGAGGAGTCGGTGGCGGAGCTGGCGGAGGCGGTCAACTGGGCGTACCAGCAGGGCGGCAACGTGATCATCCCCTCCTTCGCGATGGAGCGCACGCAGGATATCCTCTTCCAATTGAACCGATTGCGCCGGGAGGGCAAGGCGCCGAACAATCCGGTATACCTGGATAGCCCGCTCGCCATCAATATCACCCGCATCTACGAGCAGCACTCCGGCGACCTGGACGACGAAACGCGGGCCTTTTTCACCGAGCACAAAGACCCCTTCCGCTTCTCCGGCCTGCAGGCGACGCGGAGCTCGGAACAGTCGCGCTATATCAACAGCCTGAACCGGGTGATAATCATCGCCGGCAGCGGCATGTGCAGCGGTGGCCGCGTCGTGCACCACCTCAAGCACAACCTGTGGCGCGAAGATTCGGCGGTGGTCTTCGTCGGCTTCCAGGCGGAAGGCACGCTGGGCCGCCGCATCGTCGAGCGCGCGACCAATATCACCCTCGATCATGAGCCCATCGTGGTGCGCGCCCGCACCTTCACCATCAACGGCTTCAGCGCCCACGCCGACCAGGCCGGCCTGCTCTCCTGGCTCTCCACTACGGGCCGCTCGCGCATCGTGCTGAACCACGGCGAGCCGGCGGTATCGGCAAAACTGGCAGAAGTTTTGCAAGCCGGGGGACGCAACGCCGAGGTGGCGGTGAAGGGGAAGGTATACGACACGGAGTTGATTACGGCGGCAGCGAGATGAAGTGAGTAGCAACATCAGTTGTAATCAACAATGAACGAGCCTCTCGGCAACCAATCCGAGAGGCTCGTTCATTGTTCTGATACTTGTATTAATTAAAACTCTGCATCTTCATTTTCTTCTGCCA
>Ga0172369_10002160_pt1 | contig 27506 bp, 21 predicted proteins | sample LakKiv25m_FD_114539 | JGI IMG/M metagenome (GOLD analysis project Ga0172369, IMG submission 114539) | Freshwater microbial communities from Kabuno Bay, South-Kivu, Congo - kab_022012_11.25m | ecosystem: Environmental > Aquatic > Freshwater > Lake | place: Democratic Republic of the Congo...
TAGGGCGTTGATTAATTAAAATGGCTGTTCGCTCCCGTTTTTTTCGTTGTTGTTTTTCTCTCTCGAAAAATAGTGCTTCCGCTAGGAAGCACCGCACCAGCGTTGCATTTACTCTCTGAGACTTACGATGCTTCTCCAGTCCTTGAATCCTGCAAGATGACTGCCTATTGCAGCGTAGAGCATGCTGCAAAGAACCTCTATTGCATGGAATGTCGCAGCCCAGAGCCCTCTCATCTTCAATCTGTCAAGCCCAAGCTCCTCCTTGCACCTTGAATTTATCCTCTCAATCGCAGACCTCTTTCTGTAATCGGGGTCTTTTGGAGTTTCAGAGGGATAGTGCCCTCTGCCATTTCTTGCTATGACTGGTTTCATGTCCCAAAGCAGCGCTTGGTAGATTTCCGTGGCATCATAGCCGCAGTCGGCAATCAGCTTCTCTACTTCGTGGGTAAAATTCTGCAGAAGCTTTCCATAGACGTGGAAAAACCCTTCTGCATCATGCACATTGGCGGGCAAAACTGCAACTGCTATTGGAAGTTCCGCTTCCGCGTCGCAGCAGATGTGTGCCTTGTAGCCAAATACTCTCCCCTTTGTCGTTGAGTGCCCCCACCTTGCGCATTTGTCCGACCTGTGCCCAAACCTCTTCCTGCCATTGCAGAAGGCAGTGAAATCTGTGGAATCCACTGCCACAAGCCTGCCTTTCACCAAGCCCAATGTCTTTGCCATCTTCACCAAGACGACGAAAAGTGCTTCAATCCCAAGCAGGGAAAATCTCTTCCTTGCCCTGCAAAGGGAAGACCTGCATGGCGCATTCTTGAAGCCACATGCTCTTCTCAGCTTCGGATTTGACTTGAGTAGCAGCACAAGCTGCGCCTCGGATGGTATGCCTTTGATGTGCTTTATCATCCATGCCCTGACATAGCAGGACATAGGGTTGCCCTTCCTGCCAACCCGTCTCCTTCTGCTCAACTGCAGCCCGTCCACCTCTGAAAGGTCGACAGTAGCCACTAACTTTTTGAGCTTTGCATTGCTCATAGATATCACTTCCCGACTGGAAAATGACGTCTGAAGCTTCAGGTTGATTCCGGTCGCTAATATTTCTACGATGAAAAAAAGCAAGACACTATCGGCTCAGAGGAAAAACGCAACGCCCTAGGTTGTATTGGGTGTTTCATAGTCCTCTTATATGTTCTTAGCCCTATATTGCTATTGGGCGTAGGAATTCTCTTGCAGGGCGGACTATTTCTTTTGCAGGAGGGGTGTGCCAGACTTGAAAATTATATAAAGAATCATGCGGAACATAAAACAACATCAGAGATACGACAGGATGAAGAGCAAAGGCAAAGCCTAGAACAAGCAGAGATGTCCGCGAAGATAAGAGTTCCGCAGGTGATTGATAAAAAGAACTTAAATGGAAATGCAAGAGGCGCAGCGAAATACCCAGTATCTCCGCCTTTACAGCCACGTGAGGTCACAAAAGCCGTTGCGCCAAAGATTGTTCCAAAGAAAACGTATGTAAACCCGCCCGTGATAGATTCACTTCGGGTGCAACGGACGCAGATGGATTCGCCTTTAAAATCCCTACTAAAATCAGAAACTATCCTTGCGAATATTATGAAAACCTTTGAAAGGGACAGCATGTTTGCAGACCCAAAAGACGGAGCAATGTTCAAGCAACACGTTAGTGAATACTTCAACTTCCATCCTGCAGATGCCCAGTACATCTCTAAGAAGATAAATAGCACAAGCTGGCAGAATAAGAACTCCGCGCAAAAACGGGCATATATTGAGAGTTGGACGAGCTATAAAAAACCAAATCTAACACCTAATGCAAAGGGCGGGCATATCGGGCTGATTCCTGAATTCGGAAATTCAGCATTTGCAGCTGTCGTTGACAGAGAAATGGAAAAAATCGCATTTCGCAGAATGAATGCTCCGCAAAGGGTCGCCCAAAGAATGACTGGCGGCAGATTGATCCTAAGAGTGGGCTAGTCTCTTCGAATGATATGGGGTATTCGAAAATGTGTTTCGCTCTCGGTTAAGTGGGTGAGGGGTTGCACCACTTTCTTGGTTTTTCTGTTCAGTAATCTGTTCTTTCTCCCAGCATCACGCACAAATTGCACGCTTTCCCAGACGTTGGCTCCCCGCAAAAACAGCATTTCCCGACTTTTCCAGCAACGCCCCTTTTCTCAACCCTGTATTTCGCGCCATCAAGCATTAGTGCATTCTGCGCGAGGAATGCATTCATCACCCGTTGCTTTGTTCCGGGATACTTCTCCTCTGCGTCATTCAGCATTCGCCGGACATACTGCCTGAAAGCTGCGCGCGCATAGGGGCACTCAGAAAACGCTATTCCAATCCCCTTCATTATCGCGTACGCTGCAACATCCCTCTCAGGCGTTGTGAAAAGCGGCTTTATCCGAAGGACAAACGCCTCATCCTCAACCGCGCCCGCAAGGGGACCGAACCTTCCCAGCCGCTCGGGCTCGTTGCGCATGAAATTCATGAAAACGGTCTGCGCGACATCGTCCGAGTTGTGCCCCACGGCGAGCCGGTCCGCTCCAAGCTTCCTCGCCCATTTGTTGAGCGCGTATCTTCTTATCACGCCGCAAAACGAGCACGCTTTCCCCTGCCCCTTTTCCTTCAAAAGCAAGTCCAGCGTCTGCCCGAACTCCTCCCTGAAGCTCACCACGGTCAGGGGCACTCCAAGCTTTTTGCACTCGCGCTTCGCCACTTCCAGCGTGGCGTTCCGATAGCCGGCAATTCCCTCGTCAATAGTGATTGCAAACATCTCAAACGGAAGGGACTTCCCTATTTTGCGCAGCATGTGGAGCATTACGGTGGAATCCTTCCCGCCCGAGAGCGCGACCGCCACCTTGCAGCCCTTCTTCAGCATCCCGTATTGCCGAACCGTGCGCTTCACGCGCGATTCAAACATCTTCACGAAATGCGACTGGCACAAATCCGCGTTCATGTAGCGAAGAGTTATGCGGGCGGCTTTTCCGCACTTCCAGCAGTGCGCGGCACTGCTGTCTTTAGAAAACCTGCGGGTTTTCAAAATCGAGCATTTTGATTTTGAAGCAGCATTCATGCAAACTAACCGCCGAATATCACTCGCATCACTTTCACTTCGTCCTTCGGGCAAACTTTCGTGCCGTCGCTCGCGAGCCGCCCGTTCACTTTCACCAGCGTTTCCTCGGGGCTCAAGCCAAGACTCTCCACAATCCCGCGCACGGTCGAGCCGCTTGCCTTTCTCTTCCTGCCATCCAGAAGGACTTCCATTCCAGCCACCGCACCACCGCAGCCATGTGGCAACAATTAAATAAAACACCATCGCATTCGCATCCGTGAAAAAGCATCCTTTCCTCGCAATCGCGCTGCTGCTCGCCGCCTCCCTGCATTTCGCACAGGGGCAAAAAATAATTCCCGCGCTTGCAAACTCTTCGAGCGTAGTTCTCGAGGAAAGCGGCACAATCAGCGTCAGCCCCGGCTCGTTCCGCTCAATCTCGCTGAACATTTCCGTGCCTTCGGTCCGCCCATATCAGCAGGTGGATTATCCGCAAGCCCCGCTCACCGACAGCGAGGGCAACCCATACATCCGCATAAGCGAGCAAAATCCGAAAAACCCGTTCATCTATTCCAAAAAAATGGAAGTGCGGACGTCTGCGCGGAAAACTCCTTCCCTTCCCGCAAAGTTCGCAGTTCCAAACGGATTTTCCAAATACCTCCTGCCCACCAATAGCACGCAATCCGACGATTCGGAAATAATTTTCGCATCGCAGCAGGCAACCTCGGGCGCGAAGACGCAATTCGAAAAAATCGCCCGGCTTGCGATTTTCACGAACAACCTGCTTGTTTACGAGGGGGGGATGGCGGGGCAGAAAAAGGACGCAAAATGGGTGCTTGAAAACAGGCGGGGCGTATGCACCGAGTATTCCACTCTTTTCGTCGCGCTCGCCCGCGCGAACGGTATTCCGGCAAGGTACGTGGAGGGCTACGCATACGGCGAAAAGTTCAACGGCTGGCTGGGGCACGCCTGGGCGGAGGCATACGCGGGCGAATGGGTGCCCGTTGACCCCACCTGGCTCGAAGTCGGCTCGCTCGACGCGCTCCACGTGGAGGAGGGCAGGTATGCCGAGCTTTCGCACGGGCAGGCGCTGTCCGCAACCGTGACCGCGCAAGACGCAAAAATGAACTGGGAAAATCCGGACAGGGGCGGCGCGCTCGCCAACAACATCGCAACGGGCGGCATCGAGTCCTCTCCTCAGGAATCAAACTATTCGCTCTCGCTTGGCGCGCCGGCTCTTTTGGCGGGCGGCTCCGAGTCGGTTTCCCTCTCGATAATCGGCAGGGGCTACGAGGTAATTCCGGTTACGCTCTCCACCTGCACGGGCGCGGCAAGCGTTACAGTCGCCAACGAAAGCCAATATCTGATACTCGAGCCGGGCATGAACGCGACAATAATCTGGAACGTGACCGCGCCTGCCTCGCTTGACGAAGGGTACGTTTACAAATGCCCGCTCACGCTCAACTCGCCTTACCTCTCGCGCAAGAGCGTAGCGGTGGAAATCAACCCGCGCGCAAATCAGCCGGATGGAGAAGCAAATCCCGCGTCATCTGCACAATCGCCAAGCAAGGAGAAAGAAAATTCTCCGCCGCCGACTCTTCCGCATCAACAGGGAAATCCCGCGCCCTGCCTGCCCGCCGCGCTGATTTTTACCGCAGCCCTTCTTATTGTTTTTTCAAGAAATTAAACCGGTGCGACAATGGAAGTGGTATTTCTCGGAACGGGTGGCGGGCGATTCAACCTGATTTCTCAGGAGAGGCGCACGGGCGGCTTTCGAATCAACGGCTCTCTCGCAATACACGTTGACCCCGGACCGGGCGCGCTCGCGGCGAGCATCGCCTACGGACAGGACGCGCGCAAGCTGGATTTGCTCGTGATTACGCACAACCACATAGACCACACGAACGACGCGGGGCTGCTTGCCGAGGCAATGACGAACTATTCCCGCACGAAAAAAGGAATGCTAATCGGCTCAAAGAGCGCGGTGGAGGGCGACGAGAACGGCGACAGGGGCATTTCATTTTATCACCTCTCCAAGCTCGCGCGCGTCGAGGCGGCGAAAATCGGGCAGCCGATTGCGATTCCGCTTTGCGCAGGAGCGTCGCGTAGCGCATCCCTCGTTCCCGCGCCCGTCCGCCACGAGGACAAAACAGGATTCGGGTTCGTGCTTGAGATGGATGGCAAAAGAATCGGCTACACTTCCGACACGGAATATTTCGAGGGTATGCCGCGCCATTATTCGAATTGCGATTTGCTCATAGCGAACAACCTCAAGCCGGACAAGGACGGCATCCCCGGGTACCTGGACAGCGGTTCGACTGCGCGCCTTCTCTCCGAGGCAAAGCCAAAGCTCGCAATCCTCACTCACATGGGGACAACGCTTCTCCGCGCAGACCCCGAAAAGGAGGCGGAAAAAATAGAAAGGAAATCGGGCGTGAAAACAATCGCCGCAAAAGACGGGATGAAAATCGAATTGTAGCTATCTTCTAAAAAAAATAAAAATGGAAAGTAAAAATTGAGAGAAAAACAAAAAAGGAAAATGAAAAATAAAAACAGAAAAGAAGAAACTAAAAAACAAAAAATCTATTGCTTCTGCTCGAAGTTCTCAATCAGCTCGCTCTTGCGGATTTCCACGCGCTTCAAGGGGCCAATCTTCTTCACGGAGTTGTATATCTTCGCGGAGAGCTTGCCGAAGACCATTTCCTGCGCGAGCGTGGAGAAATCCATCGTCTTCGCGAGATGATGCACGGTCTCGGAGATTGCCTTGCGCACGTCTGCGCGCACGCCTTCGCTGACCTTCACTCCGGAAACGCAGATTGTCTTGATGCGCACCGGAACGCCGTCGCGCGTGACAACGTCGTCAATCTGGTTCATCACCGAGCGGCGCCTGCGCGCGAGCGTGCGGACGTAGCCGGGAACGAGTTCGTGCCCGATGAATTCCACGTGCGCGGACTTGCCCCGCACCTCCTTCACCCTGAAGAACAGGTTGGTGTATGCGGTCTGCTGGGAGAACGAGCCGGTCATGTCGCCAAGCCCGATTTTCATCACGCGGTTCGCGAGGTTGGCCTCGTCGGATGAGACGAGCTGCCCGATTTCCCTGCCCTCGAAATAATCCGGGGCGATTATCGAGTACCAACTCTTCATCTTCCACTTGTCAACGACTTTTGCTTTTTTTTCAACCATGGTATCACATCGTGCAATCCGCTTACTTCACCAAGAGCGTGGCGGTCTCCGGGTCGTACTTCCAGTCTGCGGGAAGGCGCCCTGTCTTCGTGTAGTATTTCGCCAGCCGTCCAATCTTCGACTCGATGTGTATGAGCTTGGTGCGGTTGTGCCTGTCAGAGCGATTGGTGCGGAGGTGCTCCCTCATGTTCACCGCGCGCTTTATCAGGTTGAGAAGATCCTCGGGGTAGGTCAGCTTCACACCGTTGTCCATGAGTATGGCGCTTATGGATTTTCCGCAGAGAACCTGCGTCGAGGGAATGCCGTAGGTATCGCGCAGAATCATTCCGATTTCCGCCGGTCCCTTGCTTTCCTTGCCCATCTTCACGATGAGCTCTTCCACTTCGTGCGGGGCGTATTCCGTCCACTCCGGCGTCACTTTTATCCCTGGGCGCTTTGAGCCGGACTTGCCCCTCTTCTTCGAGTGCATCCTTGCCATTATCTGACCTCCTATTGTGTAATCGCCATTCCTTTGCGAATTCCAATTCAATTCATTTCCAAGAGGCTGGAATCTTGGACAAAAGATGCCCGAGGCATCACAAAGAACCGCAGTTCTTTGGGACACATTTTCGCCGAAGCGAAAATCGTGTCTCTATGCCGACATAACGTCGTCGGTCCAGCCGAAGCGTTCTGATAGGATGGGAATGGTTTATAAGCGTGATTGGCTGCGCGGCGGCAATTCGTGGCTACGCCGGCAGTATCACCTGTAGTTTGCTTAGTCGCCGCTTACAGCGCCCTCAACTTGCGTTCCATTTGCATATGCCCGTCCTATATGGGGAGTATCTTCACTCCTATATTCGACTTCGAAAAGATGGGCTCCATTCTTGCCTCTGCCAAGGTATTTGCAAAGCTTGAGATTCCCATCAACGTCTGGCGCATAAAATCTAAGGTCATACTTTGCAGAACTTTTTTGTGCAATTCCTCCTGATGCGCCGGTGCTGCAAGAAATTAGTATTATTGGGGCATTCTTCTCAAAGTATCTCGCGGCATCGGATTTGCTTTCGAGCAGAGAATCGATTTCGAACATCCCGTATTTGCCTTTGCCAAGCCTAAGCGAACCGCTGGTGCCATGCCCGCCGAGCATCATCGCGGATATCTTCCCGTATTTCTTAGTTATTCTGGAAAGCTGCTTTGCAAGGTCGATTTTGCTGCCGCTTTCCACTATCTGCACATTAAAGTCCTTCTGCATCTGGCTTACGAATTCCGAGTCATAATAAAATGCGCCGTTCCAGTCCGCGCGCGGCATCACAACGACCATGAGCGGCTTGTTGTTCTGTACTTCTCCCCTAGTGTTATCATACAGTTCTGCCAGTGTAGCGACCTTATACCTGCCAAAAGCCCGTATCCCGTTTGGGTTTTCCATAAGCTCAAGCGCCGCTCCTGGTCTGCTTATCTCAAGTCCAACTATCGCGTTAATATCGGATATGACTCCATCGGTTCTTATTGCCGCGGTCTTTTTTAACGTGTCATCACTTTCTGTTCGGTTAGTCATATATTCAATCATCCGCGAATCCAAAAAGACGTTCGCGCACCCGTTGGAAGGCGCAGAACCCGCCAGCGTCGTCCGTGTCCGGCTGTCTCCGCGCGGAATCAAACTCATATCTTGGCGTATATGCGCCAATACTATGGTCGCCGCCTGTTCAACCGTTTCCATTGAACCAAATGCGGCTATTTGCGTTAGCATTCGGATGCCCTCGGGGACATTCGATCCTATGCCATACCTCGTCAATTCCACGTACATCCCGCCGGCTATATTTAAGAATTTCTCTTCGCAGCATATCCTCCCTATTTGTTCAATCATCTGCGTGTCCGCGCCACTTGAAACCGCTTCGAGAATCCCTTCCACGATTCCGGTGCTAATTATGAATTTTAGATACGAGGAACTTGCCACGTTCGATGGAATATCTGCCCACACGTTCCTTTCAAGCGCCAAATCCAAATTCTTAAGTTTTTCATCAATGAGCCCGCTCTCTAAAAATTCAACAACCCTGGCGATTCCCTCTTCCGAGTTAACGCGAAGCATTACTTCTGTTGCCGCGTTTGCAACCTTTCCAGTCTGCCTTCCAATAATCTTTACTATGCGGATAGCTTCGTCTAAACTGCCCGCATTTGCCGCGACGGACAATAGGTCTGCGCCAATCGGGATTCGCCCAAGTGTATTGTTTATTTCGTTCGCAAGTTGCGGGTCATTAAGCCGGTCTATAGTTGTTTCCAATTTATCTGGGGTGTAATCTATTGTAGTGGTTTGCTGACGCAGGAACCACGACACCATACTCGAGTCTTCCCCATACTTTCCAATCGCTTCAATCGCCCTATCCACCAATTCGCCCGAGCCGCTCATGGCGCCGAGCCTCACGAGTTCTTCTTGGCGTTCTTCTTGGCATTGAAGACTGTCGCCCGTTTGGGCGGCAAATCGGTCTATTCTTCCCATAAGCTCGGAATCATAGACAATTTTACGAAAGTTCGACACTTCATTTTTGGTGCGCACGCAGGTTTTCTCAAACAATCTAAGGATTTCTGCTGAACTCCTGCCATCGGGGGGATTAAACGCCAGCTCAACCGCGAATTTTGCTGCCGCCGAGCCATCCCTAACTGCCACTTGCGCTACACTTTTCGCAATTTGGGGGGTTTCATTCCCAAACCCGCCCGCGTAAATCCGCCCGAGCTGTTTCACTGTTTCCTCTTTTGCGAGTTCGTTTATTGCCTCCTGATACCCATGTTCGTTTCCCTTCCGATACTCGCTTGCCAGCAGTTCAATCAACATTTGACCTGCTTTCGGCGGGTAAAGTTCCAAAAGCAGTTTCATGCGGTTCATGGCATCTGCAGATCCCATTTTAGCCACTTCCCCTATATGGAAGAGTACTGTTTGCGCGTCTTCGCCTGCCGCGCCCGCACGTTTTATTAGTTCTGCCCCGACATTTTGCCCAGCGACGCGCACAATCAATTCGCACTCGAAAATACATTCGGCAATCTGCCACCCCCTTGAAGTGCCCAGCAGCGCAATATCCATAATGTTCACTATCTCTCCCGGAACTTCTTCAGAGAGTTTGACGAGCGATTTCAAGCATTTCTCTCTATCAGCTATGTCCTTGGTATCTGTGTCAGTTTCAGCAGTTTCCATCATGCGCATAAACACGTCTCTCGCTTTCCCGACAGCTTCACCGGATGCCGTGTTGCGGGCTATGGCTGAGAGTCCATCCACGTATGTCTCGAGATGGGACCACGATACTTTCTTGCATTCAGATGCAACCTGCAATACTGATAGGAATAGTTGCGAGTCGGCTCCGGTGGCTTCCGCAATTGCCGATATTCTGCGCACTAGCTTGTCCAAATTGTCCATAGGGCTCCTGCCCTCACAGATTTTTTGCAGTTCAACTATGGCATCTGTTCCGCCCGCCTCCGCAATCTTTGCAAGCGCCGTTGTCACTTTGGAAGCGGCTTCGGGATTGCTGCAATTTATCTGGATAAAATTCCGGCACCACGCTGTGGCTTTGCTGTCGGCTCCAAGCGTCCTTCTAATCGAATCAAATTCTCCGCCAACATCTAACTCGCGCAATTCAACCTGCGGGGCTCCGCTGTTTTCCGTAACTTGCTGTTTCTTGCCTGAAACAGGTTCAGTTTCTACATTCAATTCAATGTCTGTATTAGCCCGCTTTCCAGCAGGTTCTTCGGGTATCTGTGCTAGAGCGGGCGTCCGTGCCAGTTCAGGATTCGCAGGCGCCGGTTTCGGTTTATTTTTATTTGCAGCATTTGTAATGCGCAGGTCATCCCTAATCGGTTTCGCGCCTTTTTTCCCTCCCCTCGCCGCCCCCTTGATGGCAATGCCTGCGAATATCCCCTGCTCAACAAGCGCGGTCGCCCCTTCTACTGAAAACCCAAAATCCTGAACATCCTTCGCGCTAAAAGCAAGCCCCTGCGCGAGCCCAACGGTCAGGTACCCCGCCCCTGCCACGCCAGCAATCCTAATTCCTGTGATGCTAACTTTTGACAGGGCGGATGTGCCTTTTATTGTGCCTGCAAGCGGACCGTTCCAGAGCGCCGCAAGAAAGAGCGCACCCGGCAAATATTCCTTTTCCGCAATCTGTTCCGCCGCCTGTTCGGTGAAATACAACTTTTCAAAAATCATACCGAGCGGGCCGCCAAGCCGCCCAATTCCTATTGCGCAGAGCATCTGCGCTGTTTCGTTTATCGCAGACGCGTTTTCCCATGCAGCGACAGAGCCCACGTCCAGCCCGTCAATCCTGCCATTTATCTCCTGCTTCACCCTGTCGCTTATCGGAAGGAACGAGACCGCGGCTTTGATGCTCCTGCCGAAATTCATGTCTCCGAGCCGAACCTGCGTGTTCCCGTTCATCTCATGCTCGATATATGCCCCCATCCTCATCCCGAATTTCACGCACTCCGCCGACAGTTCATCCGTCCTCGCAAGGCATTTCCCTATCCACCTGCCCATCATCGCGTCGCTTTCAGTGTTCGGATAAAATTCGGTTATGGCGGTGTGCGCATTCGCAAAAGCCCCGTCCACTCTATGCAACGCAGATTCATAGGCAATTCCGATGTTTTCGTCGTAAGCCGCATGCGCCCCGTCTCGAAGCGAACTCGCTTTCCATGTGAAAAACTCCTTCAGGAATTCCCCGGAAACTATCCTATCCGCATACAGCTTTGCAACAAATTCAACGTGTTCATTCCCGGTTGTTTTGTTTCCAGTGGTGGCGATTTCCACTCCTTCTGGGGCATACGGGATAAGTATCTCAAATTTCATGAAAAGCGCGCTTTCCGCAGCGCGCCTAAACGTATCTAACAGTTTTTCTGCGCGTTGCATGTCGTCGGCAGGTATTGTCCCGGTTTGCATTAACGCGAGCAATCTTTTGGCAGAATCGGCATTCGTTTGGTATGTGGTTTGCAGTTCATTCATTGCCAACTCCACATTCGGGGGCAGATAACCTCGCTGTACGGCTGTCTGTTGCACATGCAGCGAATAAACCTCTAGCTTTGAAAGCTGGCTGGCGTAAAATTGGGCATCCGTTTGTTTGAGCTGCGGCGTTTGTGCTACGGATTCGACCATATGTTATTTCTGTTTCTACACGTATAATAAGATATGGGAGTAGCAAAAGATATTTTGGCGCGGGCAGCTTCAGCGCGCCCTCTCTTCAAGAAGCCCGTTAATCATTATCGCGAGCGCGACAAAAACCGGAACCGCGACAGCCAGCGCGTAAAGAAGCGGGAATTTCATTATTGTCATGAAGAAAAACAGCGTTATCGCGCCGACAACGCCCGCCGCGATTACAGACGTGATTGCGTGCGGCACGCTCTTCCTCGCCTTGTTGTCCGCGCTTGGCGCGGCTTCGGCTATCTGCGGAACGTCAATCGGCTCGGTTGCAAGCTTGTCCAAAAGCGCGGTTTCGCTCTCCGGCTTCTGCTGCGAGAAGTGTTCGGACGGCGAAATGAACGTTTCCGGCTGCGCTCGCTCCTGCAAAATCGGGCGTTTTCTCCTCTTCATCTTCCGCGCCGGCTTGGCTTTCCTCGAATTCTTCGCATTTCCGGCTGCCCGAGTTGCTTTTGTCTTCTTATCCCTCTTTGCCGCCTGAGCGCGAACCTTGCCCTTGGGGGTTTTTTTCTTTCTTGCCATGCGAAATCCCGTTGTTCGTCGTTAAGAGAACTCAACCTTTCTCTCTCCGCTGGCGCACTTAATAATCTTTACCTTGGCTGTCGCGCGGATTTCCTCCTCTATCTCCGAGAGCGGGAACTCGCATGCTATTGCCGCTTCCGCGATTTCGGCGTTGAGCGGCTGCTTCCTCTCCGCCTTGAACTGGCGCGCCTTTGCCGCTATCTCATTGAGGAACGTCGCCTGCTTCTCCGCTTCCTCGTCAATCTCCTCCCCGTGCAGCGCAGGCCACTCCGACAGATGCACGCTCTTTCCCGGATTGAACGCCTGCCACAATTCCTCCGAGAGATGCGCGGTGACCGGCGCGAGAAGCTGCACGCACTCCAGAAGCACCCGCTTCATGGCATATTGCGCCGCCTTCTTGCTCTCCTCGCCGTAAATCTCCGGCTGGTAAAGCCGATGCTTCACGTATTCGAGGTAAAAGTCGCAGAACTCGTGCCAGAAGAAATCCTGTATTGCCTTTGTCGCCTGATGGAACTGCGCGCCCTCAAAGCTTTCGGTGGCAAGCGCGCGAAGCTTCGCAAGCCGCGAGAGAATCCACCTGTCGGAAAGACGGAGCTTGAACTGCGAGGGCTCTGCGTCGCTCCCGTCAAATCCCGCGCAGGACTTCTCCACCAGCTTTGCGGCATTCACGAATTTCGTTATGAAGCTCTTGGAATACTGCACGTCCTGATACGAAAATGGACGGTCTTTTGCCATCGCGCCCGAAAGCGCACTCCACTGCCTCACCGCATCCGCGGAATAATCATCTATCAGTTTGTCCGGCGCGATGATGTTGCCGAGCGACTTGGACATCTTTTTTCCATCTGGCGCGAGCACGTTCCCGTTCAGCAGTATTTCCCTGAAAGGCGGCTGCCCGGTGAGCTGCGAGCACCTGTATATTGTATAGAACGCCCACGTCCTCACTATTTCCACTCCCTGCGGGCGAAGCGACGCGGGATAGACTTTCCTGAAGAATTTCTCGTCTTTCGGCCACTTTGCAATCGACAGCGGCGTGATTGAGGAATCCACCCAGCAGTCGCAGGTGGAGGTTTCCGCCACCCATTCGTTCCCGTTCCTGCCCATCTTCCTCGGCATCCCTATCGGGTCGAACGGAAGCTCGGACTCATCCGCGGGAAATGCCTCGCCGGTCTTCGCATCAATCCAGAATGGGATTGGCGTCCCGAAAACGCGCTGGCGCGAAATCACCCAGTCCCATTCCACGAACTTCGCCCAGTCAATCAAATATTGAATTCCAAAGTCCGGCACCCACTTTATTTTCTTCGCGTTCCCGATTATTTCGTCGGACTTGCCCGTGATTTTCGCGAACCATTGCATGGAAAGCAGGAACTCCACGGGCTTTTTGCACCTGTCATGCACCTTCACGGTCTGTTGCAGCTTCGAGCTTTTCACCCACTTGCCCTCCGCCTTGAATTTCTCCACGAGCTTGGCGCGCGCCTCCGCGCACTTCATGCCCGAAAACTCCCCCGCGTTTTGCAGCCGGCCGGCTTGGTCCATCGCGCGTATTATCGGGAGCTTGTGCTTGTACATCCACACAATATCCTGCTTGTCGCCGAACGTGCAGACCATCACCACGCCAGAGCCGAACTCCTTGTCCACGTCCGCGTCCGCGATGAACGGCACTTTCACGCCAAGCGCGGTTGTAACCATTCGCGCTTCCTTTCCCGCGCCAGCTTTGTGCCTGTTGTATCTCTCATCCTTTGGATTGTATGCAACAGCCACGCACGCGTGCATCAGCTCAGGGCGCGTGGTGGCAATCTCAAGTGGCTTGCCTTCAAGCATGAAATTTATGGTGTGCAAGTCGGTTTCGCGCTCCATCTCTTCGGTATCGGTTTTCGCAAGCGCGGAGCAGCAGTTCGTGCACCAGAACACCGGATGCTCCGAGCGGTAAATCAGCCCCATTCCGTGCATCTTCAGAAGCGAGTATTGCACCCTCGCGTGGTATTCCGGGTCCATCGTCCGATATTCGTATCTCCAGTCCGCGGAAAACCCGAGAGTCTTCATCTGCGTTCGCATTCTTCCGATGCACTGGTGCGTCCATTCCACGCAAAGTTTCCGAAACTCCGCGGGCGGCTTCCTCCCGTGCTTCTGCTCCACCTTCACTTCCGTTGGAAAGCCCTGGCAGTCCCACCCCTGCGGGTAATAGACGTTGAAGCCGCGCATCCGCTTGTATCTCGCCAGAAAGTCGAAATATGAATAGGAAAGCACGTGCCCCATGTGCAGGTCGCCGCTCGTGAATGGCGGAGGAGTGTCTATGGAATAGATTGGGCGAGACGAGTCGTTCTCGTCGAACTGGTAGGTATTGTTTTCCTCCCACCACTTCTGCCACTTTTCCTCGGTTTTCTTGTCGTATCTCTCGCAGATTGCCATATATTCCACTCACTTACTTCCAAAATTCAAGGGTGATAAGTTATTAATCTATTTCGCAGTTATCCTGCCGGTTCCATGCTCGACTTGTTCCAAATCGCAATCATCGGCATCGTGCAGGCGGTCACCGAGTGGCTTCCGCTCTCCTCAAAGACAATGGACACCATTGTCTATACGCAGTTCTTCGGGGGGGAAACCTCATCCGTGCTTTCCGTCCTACTTTACCTGCACTTCGGCACAATGATTGCCGCGGCAATATACTTCAGGAAGGAAATATTCGGGCTTGCGGCAAAACTTTTCGCAGAGCGGAAAAACGTCGGCGGACTCGCCAATGGCAAAATCGGTTTCCTCTTCTCCTCGCTCGCGCTCACCGCGCTTGTCGGCTTCCCCATTCTCCTTGCGGAAAAATTCATCCTCCCGAACCTCGATGGCGCAACGCTTTACATTATAATGGGAATCGGGCTGATAGTCACGGGCTTCATGCTCACCGCGCAGCACAAGAACCGCTGGAGGAGCCACGAATCCTCGGGCTGGAAGGACGGCATTCTCACGGGCGCGCTTCAGGGGCTTGCCGCGCTTCCGGGAATTTCGCGCGCAGGAGCGACGACAACCGCGCTCGTCTGGCGCGGGTTCGACGCGGAATCCGCATTCCACCTAAGTTTCCTGCTCTCCATCCCCACCGTATTCTGCACCGAAGTGGTCTTCTGGCTCGCGCAGGGGGGCATTTCCGCAATCCCCTTCGCAGAAGGAGCCGCGCTTTCGCTTTCGAGCTTTTTCTTCGGCTACCTCACAATCGGCGCGCTCACGCAAATCGCGCACAGGATAAACGTGGCGTCGCTCGCGTTTGTATTCGGAATAATAATGCTCCTGTTCGGGCTGTTCGGGCTGGGTTACTGACAGGAATCCGCTCAAGTTTTCCCTTCGTGCGCGGCAGAAGTATTATTAAACTCCCAACCGTTCTTCCTTCATCAGCGTCTGGCTGTTGTGCCAGACGTCTGAAATTTTCTGGAGGAAAATTTCATGTTCGAGACCAAGATAGACCAGCTTGTCTCAATCGTGCAAAAGAAGCGCTCAATCGGGCTCATCCCGCTTTCAGTGCAGCTTCAGATGCCGCCGCAGACCGTCGAGCTTATCTGCGCGGTGCTTGAGCGCGGCGGCGTGCTCGACCTCGCGTATCCGCTGAACATCACCGAGAAGCCGGCGGTGAATTTCCGCGCGCTTCCGGACGAGCCGCCCCTTCCGCCCGAGCCGGAATACAAGGGCAAGGTGCTGGCAGGCTACTCGTTCATTTCCGACGGCGTGCCCGCGAGCGTGAAAATAACCGACGCGGACACCGAGAAATTCTACAACGTCTATCTTCTGGAGCTTGGCTCTGCGACCAGGATTTTCCTCGACCTGATAAAGGACGAACTCCTCCGCGCGCTTCCCGCCACGCCGCAAAGCGACGTTTCGGACATCGAGCGCGCAGCCGCGGCAAAGGAGGATTTCCGGCGCACAATCAGCAAATACCTCTCGCAGTTCCGGCTCGGCGAGGAAGCGGAGAAGGTGGTCATCGGAGTGCTGCTCCACAAGCTCTTCGGGCTCGGCGAAATAGACATGCTCAACCAGGACGAGTGGCTTGAGGAAATCATAATCAACAACGCGCAAAGCCCGGTCGGAGTCTATCACAGGCGGCTCGGCTGGCTGAAGACGAACATCTACATGCCCAACGAGGAGGCGATATTCAACTACGCTTCGCAAATCGGCAGGCGCGCGGGAAGGCAAATCGCCAACCTCACGCCCATCCTCGACGCGCGGCTCGAGACAGGGGATCGCGTGTGCGCCACGCTCGCGCCGGTTTCCTCGCACGGCAACACGCTCACCATCCGCAGGTTCGCACGAAATCCCTGGACAATCACCAACCTCGTGGGCGAGCCCGGATTTTCAATGACGCCCGAAATGGCGGGAATGCTCTGGCAGGCAATCCACTACGAAATGAACGTGATTATCGCCGGAGGCACGGCTTCGGGAAAGACCACCGCGCTAAACGCGCTCGCCTCGTTCATCCCGCCCAACCAGCGCATAGTCACGATTGAGGACACGCGCGAAATCATGCTCCCGCCCTATCAGTGGAACTGGATTCCCCTGCTCACGAGGAACGCGAACTCCGAGGGCTTGGGCGAAGTAACCATGCTCGATTTGATGGTTACGTCGCTGCGCATGAGGCCCGACCGCATCATCCTCGGCGAAATCAGGCGGCAGCGCGAGGCGGAAGTGCTCTTCGAGGCGATGCACACCGGGCATTCGGTCATCTCGACGCTCCACGCGGACACGGGCGCGCAGGCGCTCCACAGGATGACTGCGCCGCCAATCAGTCTCCCGCCGTCCGACCTCGAGGCAATCAACCTTCTCGTGGTGCAATACCGCGACAGGCGCAAGAACCTGCGGCGCACGCTCGAAATCTGCGAGGTATCCGCGGGGGGCGAGGCGGAGGAAATGTCGGTCAACGGAATATACCGCTGGCGCCCGAGAACCGACACGTTCGAGATGACCGGCGAACCGAACCGCTACCTCAAGGAGCTGAACCTCCACACCGGAATGACGAAGGAGGAAATCTCGCAGGACATAAAGAACCGCGCCACCGTGATAAAGTGGCTCATCTCAAACCGGATGTACGACATGGAATCGGTCGGCAGGATAATGGCGCTTTACTATGGCAAGCCCAAGGAAATAGTCGAAATCGCGAAAAAAGCGCTTGCCTCTTCCGAAGCCAAGCAGAAGGAAAAAGAGAGGCGTTAACAAAAAAAAGAAAGAAAGAGGCGTTAATCAAAAAGCGGTGCGAAAATGGCGTCAGTCATTGAAATAAAGCGCATTCCCCTCATGCTCCTTCCCCTCAGCTCCTGCCAGTCAATCGGCTCGCGCTTCCGTGGCGCGGGGCTCCGCATACTCTCGTTTTACCCAAGCGTGAAATACGACCTTCGCACCATCGGCATATCCCATTCGCCAGAGAGCTATTGCGCAATCTCGCTTCTCTCCGCAGCGACGTGGGGCGCGGTCGTGGCGTTCTTCCTCGGGCTGGTTTTTTCCAGAAGCCCCGTCATCCCGCCGACAGTGAAAATCGCCATGCCATTCCTGCTTTTTTTCATGGTGACGGTTTTCTTTCTCCTGCTGCACCTGTTCTACCCCCGCATGATTGCCAAGAACATCGCAAAGCAGATAGACCGCGAGCTGATATTCGCCATGCGCGACATGCTCATCCAGCTCTCCTCCGGAGTCCCGCTCTTCAACGCGATTGAGAACGTCGGCAATTCGAACTACGGCTACGTGAGCCGCGAGTTCTCCATCGCAGCCACGCACGTGAAGGGCGGCGCGTCCCTGCTCGACGAAATGGAGGCAATCGCCGTCCGCACGCAGTCCGAATACCTGAAGAAAACCACATGGCAGATGGCGACTGCAATCCGCTCCGGCTCGAACATAACCTCCACGATAAAGGGAATAGTCCACACGCTCGTGGAATACCAGTTCTCGCTGACAAAATCGTTCAACGCCGAGCTGAACTTCATCGTCCTCATCTACCTGATGGTTTCCGCGGTTCTTCCGACAATCGGGACAACGGTGCTCGTGATTTTCTCGGTCTTCGGGATGCTCGGAGTCACGCCGGAAATCTTCATCATGCTCGTCGCCATAAGCTTCATCGGGCAGGCGGCGGTCATCGGCTACGTCAAGCTCAAGCGCCCGAACCTGTTCGAATAATAACCATGCGTTCGGATTCCAATCCAGAAAACGGTGCATAAGGATGGCAAAATACACGATTGACAAGCGCTTTTCCAAATTCTCGCGCCCGCGCAGCACCAACAGCATTTCGCAGCTCCTCGCATACGCGGGCATAGAGTCGAATTTCGAGGTGTGGTTCGGCTCGCGCGTGCTCATCGTCCTGCTTTTCGGGCTCATCGGGGCGCTCATACCCATCAGCATTTTTCCCTTCATTGACCTGGCGGGCGTTCCGCTTCTCTCCGACCCGAGCCTGCCCGCGCGGCTGCTCTCCAGCATGCTGTTCGGCGTGGCATTCGCGTTCCTCACCGCCGCGCTCATGTACATGCACCTCTACTACCTGATAGCCGAGCGCACCAAGCGCGTGGAGGAGGTGCTTCCAGATTTCCTGCTCATGGTTTCCGCGAACATGCGCTCGGGCATGACTCCGTTCGCCGCATTCCAAGCCGCGGCGCGCCCGGAATTCGGCCCCCTGCAAACCGAAATCAACTACGTCGCCTCGCGCTCGCTTGGGAGCGGCTCTTTCGAGGACGCGCTGCGCGAACTCACCTACACGATAGACAGCCCCATGCTCCGCCGGATAATCGAGTTCATAGAGAACGAGATGCGCGCCGGAGGCAAGCTGGCTTACCTGCTTGAGACCTCCGCGGAGGAAATCCGCGAGGCGGAGGAAGTCAAGGTGCAGATGATGGTCGCCACAAAGACCTACGCGATTTTCGTGGCGTTCATCCTGATTTTCGGGTTGCCCCTCCTGCTCGTCATCTCCACCCAATTCCTCAACGTGTTCACAAAATTCCAATCCAATATCTCCATGGATACAAGCGCATCTTCCGTGGGGCTTGGCGCTCTCGCGACCAAGAAAATCAACATCGCGCCGCAGTTCGTGGACAACATGGCGTTCGCGCTCATTCTCGGCTCCACCATCCTCTCCTCAATCCTCATTGGCGTGATAGCCGAGGGGAAAATACTCTACGGGCTGAAATATTTCCCGGTCCTCGCGCTCGCGGCGTTCGCGTTCTTCGTAATCTGCCGCGTGATTATCGGCGGGTTCGTGTCCGCGATTGCGTGAGCGCGCCTGTTATGCTTTTTTTAACCTTTTGAGCACCATACACGCCATGCCAAAAGTAAAGCTTCCAGACGGAAAAATACTCGAAGTCCCGGCAGGCGCGAGCGCAGGGGACGCAATCGGCGCGCTTTCCAAGCGCCTTCTCTCCGCGAGCTTGGCTGCCGAAGTGGATGGCAAGCCGACCGACCTCTCCACCCGCCTTCCGGAATCCTGCTCGCTCAAGGCATACACGTTCGACTCGAAGGAGGGCAAGGAAGTTTTCTGGCACTCCTCGGCGCACGTTCTCGCGCAGGCAGTGTCGCGAATCTATCCCGACGCCAAGCCAACAATCGGGCCCGCGGTTGAAGAGGGCTTCTACTACGACTTTGCCGCCCTTCCGCCCCTCTCGCCCGACGATTTGGGCAGGATAGGGGAGGAAATGGCGAAAATCGTGCGCGAGAACGCGCCGTTTGTCCGCAGGGAGCTTTCCCAGAAGGAAGCGCAAAAACTTTTCGCAGGCAACAAATTCAAGCTCGAAATGATTGGCGAAATAAAGGGCGGCGAGCATTCAATCTACCAGAGCGGGAATTGGCTCGACCTTTGCCGCGGTCCGCACGTTCCGTCCGCGGGCGCAATCAAGGCGTTCAAGCTCACAAAAGTTTCCTCTTCCTATTGGCGCGGCGATTCGAGCAAGGAGTCGCTCCAGCGCATCTACGGGATTTCGTTCCCGGAAAAGAAGATGCTCGACGCCCACCTGAACATGGTCGCCGAGGCGGAAAAGCGCGACCACCGCAAGCTCGGCGCAAAATACGGGCTTTTCATGTTCCATGAATGGAGCCCCGGCAGCCCGTTCTTCCTGCCCAAGGGTGCGATAATCTACAACGAGCTTCTCTCGTTCCTGCGCGAGCAATACGTGAAGCGCGGCTACAAGGAAGTGGTTACTCCCCAGCTTTTCAACAAGGCGCTTTGGGAAAAGTCCGGGCACTGGCAGTTCTACAAGGAAAACATGTTCCTGCTTCCGGTGGATGAGGCGGAGTTCTCGCTCAAGCCCATGAACTGCCCCTCGCACTGCCTGATTTACGGCGCGGCTTCGCACTCGTATCGCGATTTGCCGCTTCGCATCGCGGACTTCTGCATGCTTCACCGCAACGAGCTTCGCGGCGTATTGGGAGGGCTCACCCGCGTCCGGAAATTCTCGCAGGACGACGCGCACATCTTCTGCACAGATGGGCAGATTGGCGCGGAAATAGACGCCATGCTCGATTTTGTCAAGTTCATCTACGTGGACACGTTCAAGTTCTCCTTCAAGGCGAAGCTCTCCACGCGCCCCGAAAAATACATGGGCGAAATAAGCCAGTGGAACGCGGCTGAGAAATACCTTGAGGACGCGCTTAAGAAAAACGGAATAGAATACGTGATAAACGCGGGCGACGGGGCGTTCTACGGCCCCAAGATAGACTTCGACGTGAAGGACGCGCTCGGCAGGGCATGGCAGCTCGCAACAATACAGGTGGATTTCCAGATGCCGCGCCGCTTCGGGCTGGAATACGAAGGCGCGGACGGCAAGCCGCATGTGCCAGTCATGCTCCACCGCGCGATACTCGGCTCCATCGAGCGCTTCATCGGCGTTCTCACCGAAAATTACACCGGCAAGTTCCCGCTCTGGCTCTCGCCCGTGCAAGTCGAGCTTCTCTCGGTTTCCGACCCTTACAACGGACACTGTGAATCCCTCGCGGAAAAAATGCGCGAGGCGGGCATCCGCGCGGAGGCGAATTGCAGGCAGGAGACAATCGGCGCGAAAATCCGCGACGCGCAGCTCGCGCAGGTTCCCTACATGCTCGTGGTCGGGCAAAAGGAGATGGAATCGGGCAAGCTCGCAGTGCGCACGCGCGACGGAAAGGTCGAGGAGGGCGTGCCAGTTGATTCTTTCGTGGGGCGCGTGAAAAAAGAAATCGCAGAAAAGACGAGCTGAAGGCGTTTATCTCCAGCTCACGTGTATGAACGGGATTCCCGCGTCCTTGCTTGCCTGCCGGTCACCGCTGCCGTCTCCGACGAAAAGAGCCTCGCGCGCGCCAACGCCCGTAACTTCAAGCGCCATGTTCAGCATCTCCGGGCTGGGTTTCGGCGCCGCTTCCTTCGGAGTCAGAACTGCGTTAAAAAAGCGCCGTATCTCGAATTTTGCAAGCAAAATGTGCGTGGTGTCATTCCTGTTCGTTGCCAGCGCCTGCTTCACACTTCCAGAAAGAGCACTGACCAGCCCAACAAGGGGCGTGGGCGTAATCATCCAAGTGTTTTTATCGCATATCTCGTTCATCCTTTTTGCCATTCTGTCCAGCAATTCGGGCTTGTCTTCCAACTCTGGCACAAGAATGCGCAGTATGGCTTTCGGTTCGCTCCCCATGCACGTCTTTTCTATTTCGCGGCGCGCCCCAAATCCGAATCCATCAAGAACCTCTCTTACAGTTTGAGCATTGGCGCTCCAAGAATCCGCAAGCACGCCGTCCAAGTCCCAGAATATGGCTCGTGGCGCAGTTTTGCGAGCCATTCGCGCCACAATGTTCAGGCGCACGCTTTCGAAATTGGCCTGTCTGCCCGAAGTGTACGCGTTGGGCAGTGGTTTGAGCAATATTCCGCTTTCATTCACAAATTTCAATTCCAAGCTTTCGGCTTGGGAAAATTCCCTCCATTCATTTTTTATTGTATTGTAAATTTGATAATCAACACAGAGCTTCGCTCTGTGTCTGATGCGTTTTCCGCGAGGAAAACGCACATTGGCTTGCAGCCGATGTCTGATACTTTTTGCAGCGGCAAAAAGTACATTTACAATAGCTGAAAAAATTTGCGAAATTTTTTCATTGTATTGTAAATTTGATAATTTACAATGCCGAAAAATTTCTGCGGAAATTTCTCGTTGTATTGGAATTTCTATAATTCCAATGCAGACAAATTTTTGCGAAAATTTGTCTTTCTCAGTAGGTTTGAGTGTGTGGTTCCAATAAACTAAAAAAGAAGGAAAACGAAAAAGAAAAAACAGGAAAGACAAAGACAAAAAACAGGAAAGACAAAAACAAAACAGGCGAGCTACTTCTTCTTTTTCGCAAGCCGGTCCAAAATCTTCCTGTGCGCCATCAGCCGAATCGCGTTTATCCTGATGAAGCCCTCGGAATCCTTCTGGTCAAACCCGCCCGCCTTGTGCATCGAGCCCAAGTCCTCGTCGTAAAGCGAGGTCGGCGATGACCTTGCGCGCGTCCAGACGTTGCCCTTGTATAATTCCAGCGTTACCTTGCCGTCAATGAACTCCTGGCTCTTGTTGAAAGCAGCAGTCAGGAAATCCATCTCGGGGGAAAACCAGAATCCGTTGTAGATTATCTCCGCGTAGCGCGGCGAGAGCATGTCCCGAAGGCGCATCACCTCCCTGTCCATGGCGATTGCCTCGATGTCCCTGTGCGCGGCGAGCAGTATCGTTCCGCCCGGAGTTTCGTAAAGTCCGCGCGACTTTATCCCGACAAAGCGGTTTTCCACCATGTCAATCCGCCCGACTCCGTTCTCCGCCCCCACTTTGTTCGCATACATGAACAGCTCAAGCGGGTCGGTCTTCGTCGTGCCGTCGTTCTTGTTCACTATCTTCACGGGTGTGCCGTCCTTGAAATGCACTTCCAGCCACGCGCTCCTGTCCGGAGCTTTTTGCGGATTGACCGTCCGCGAATAGACGCTTTCCTCTGGCACGAAGCCGGGATCCTCCAATATTCCTGCCTCGTGCGAGATGTGCATGAGGTTCTCATCCTCTGAATACGGCTTCTTGGTGGTCGCCGAGACCGGGATGCCGTTCTTCTTCGCGTATGCAATCAGGTCGTCCCGCCCCCTGAACTGCGCGAGGAACTCCGGTGTTTTCCAAGGCGAAATAACCTTGATGTCCGGGTCAATCGCGTAGTACGTGAGTTCGAATCTCACCTGGTCGTTGCCCTTGCCCGTCGCGCCGTGCGAAACGTATGCCGCGCCCTCCTCCTTTGCCACCATCATCTGGTGCTTGGCAATGACCGGTCTTGCAAGTGCCGTTCCAAGAAGATAGCGATTTTCGTAAATCGCGTTCGCGCGTATCGCGGGAAAAATGTAATCCGTGACGAATTCCCTCTTCAAATCTCCGATGATGACCTTTTTCGCCCCGACTTTCAGTGCCTTTTCCTCGGCTGCCTTGAAGTCCTCTTGCTGCCCCACGTCCGCGACAAAGCAAATCACTTCATAGCCCTTGTCAATCAGCCACTTGAGTATGCACGAGGTGTCCAGCCCGCCGGAATAGGCGAGCACGAGCTTCATGTTCTTCGCGCCGCTGGTTTCAAGGTTTTCGCCTTCAGATTCCTCTCCCATCTTGCTCCCTCCACCGTTTTGTGTGCTGATGGCTTCCGCTTGGCGCTTATAAAAAGTCTGTGTTCCATTTGGGACAATTTTCCCTAGGAAATCGCTTCAGCCATCCCGAGAAGGAGTTTTTTCGGGTCGGATGATTTCACGTACGCGCTTGCCAGAAGCACGCCGCACGCGCCAAGTTCGATTGCTTTTTTCACGTCGCTTGCGCTGCCCACTCCCGCGCCGCAAAGCACGGGCGTCTTGTTCACTTTCGCAACCGCGCTCACGGCTCCACTTACAACCTCTGGCTTGGCAGTTGAAACGGAAACGCCCTTTCCAATAAGCTCGGGCGGCTCCACGGCGATGAACGTGGGCTTGTATTTCGCAAGCCGCGCACTCTCCTCCGCGTCCTTCGTGCAAAGCATGCTCTCAAGCCCTGCCTCAGTGAGCCTTGCAATCGTCGCGGCAATAACCGCCTCGGGCAATCTCTTTTCCGAGTGGTTCACCAAGCTTCCCCTACAGCCAGCTTCCAGTATGGATTCAACCGAAACCGTGCCCGTGAAAGCGCCCTGCGCTTCAGCATCCACGTGCTGCGCGAAAACGTCTCCCGAAATTTGCACGGAGTCGCGCAAATCCACTGTTTGCGGAGCGACTATTATCCGAACGCCTGTAAGAAGCGACACTTCCGAGGCAATCTGGCACAGCTGCGCGCCTTTTGCCCCAAGCGACTCCGGGTATGTCTTCAGGTTGAGTGCGATTATCGGGTTCATGGCAATCTGCATTATCACGCCAATAACCTTCTTAAACAATTGCCGCCCTATCACCCGTGAGGCGGGCTTGCCCGCCGATGACTTGAAACAAGATTTGCAGGAGCGGGAAACCGCTACCTGAACGCGCCGACGTGGCAGAATCCGGTATCGCGCTAGACTCGAGATCAGATGCAGTTTTCTGTCAACAGGAAATCTAGTGCCCCTCGGGGCTTAGGAGTTCAATTGGCAGCCCAAGGGGGGCTGCGTTGTCGAGCTTCGCTCGACTTCGCGTCAAAAACCTTCGGTTTTTGCCGTCCCCCCTTAGTCCGCCGCGGCCCAAACCCCCCTTTCGAGTGGCTTGGCTGCTCCAAGGAAGAACGCAAACGTGTTCCTTGGGCGAACAAATCTCCTCGTCGGCGTTTTTTATTTATAAAAAACGCGACCATTTTTCCCGCAAGGAAAAATTGGGCGGCGTTTTTATTTTTTCAAAAAAATGAAAACAGGTTTTGGGAAGCAAAACCAGCGTTTTTTTTCCAAAACGCCTCTTCGGTTTTGTCTTGAGCAAATTCCGGAAAATTCTCCTCAAATAAGAAATCCCCATGAATTCTCCATATTTCCCGCGCCATTTTCGTAAATTATCTCCTTCTCCTCCCCCGTCCTCAGCACGAGCCGCTTCAGCACGGCGGGGTATTCGTTGTAGTGGAATTTCGACTTTGGCGGGAGCGCGCCTATTTTTTTGGTGAATTCCCAGCAGGCGTGCGCGTAGCTGTCGGCGACTGCGAAAATTTCAAATCCGCCTCCCTTTGCGGCAATCTTGTGGCGCCAGAGCCCGTCGCCTATTTTTTCAGGCACAACCGCCACCCTGTTCGTCTGGTAGAGCTTTCCGCTCGGCGCGTGGTAGAAGAACGAATCGGAATTCACTGCTGCCGTGGGCTTTTTCAGCTTCGGCTGCGCCGTGAGATTTCCTGCAAGCATCGCCCTGCCGACATACGGCTGCATGAACGTGAAGAAACTGCCGTCCGCAAAATGATAAATCCCCCAATACCACTGGGGCGGCGGCACTGCGAGCAGTATTTTCTGGAAATACGCAGTCCCAAAAATTTCCCGTTTCCCCTTGCCGTCCTCTTCGGTTCCGCCAAGCTTCAATACCTCTATTCTCGTGCCCTCAATCCGCATCCCGAGCGGCAAGACGCTCTCGCCGTGGTTCGGACCGACGGCAGGATTCAAATCAACCTGCCTTGCGCGAAACTCGAATTTCTTTCCGTCCGCTTCAATCACAGTGAAATATTCGCCGTTCTTTTCAAAAAATTTGCTCGGCGTTTTTCCCGGAGCGATTATGCTCCTCCTTTGCGAGTCAAGCTCCATTCTGCTTTTCTCAAGCACGAAATTCTCATGCATCCTCTCGCCATCGAAATACCACGCGGCAGCCGCGCCGTCCAAAAGCCACTTTCCCTCGCCGAGCGCAGCTATCTGCTTCTTCACGCGTATATCCAGCCCGTTGCAGTCTATCTGAGGATCGTTTTTCACAGACCAGAGAATCATCAGTTGCTTGCACTTCCCAGTCTTGGCGGTTTCCTTGTCATGGATGAAAAAAATCCAGAACCACCACAGCCACGCGCCCTTCGTAAGCTTTCCGCCTTCGGGCTGCCATATCTCCGCGAATATTTTCTCCGCCGTCCGTTCCGCCTTCATGCTGCTTTTTAAAATGGAATAATTTATATCTCGATTATCCAAGCTCATAAGGTCATTTTATGGAGAGCAGCGATTCCAACGGCAGGATTTACGACGCGATAATAGTTGGCGCAGGACCTTCGGGCTCGTCCGCCGCGCTTTTCCTCTCCAAACTCGGCAAAAAGGCGCTCCTCCTCGAAAAAACGCATTTCCCACGCGAAAAGGTGTGCGGCGATGCATTCTCGGGCAAGTCAATCGGCATAGCGCGCGAACTCGGGCTCCTTTCGGAATTCGGGCGCCATCCGCACGCCATCATCCGCGGGCTGAAAATGATTTCGCCCAACGGCAAATCCGTAACCGTTCCCTTCCCGAACGCCGAAGGGCTGGACTTCGCGGGCTACACTCTCCGGCGCATCCACACCGACAACATTTTTCTCTCGTCCGCGCTTCTCGACGCGAACGTTTCCGTGCGCCAGAATTTCACGGTGACCGGACTTGTCCGCGACGCGTCCGGCGCAGTCTGCGGAGTTTCAGGCAAGGACACGGGCAGCGGCAAGGAGCTTGTTTTCAAAGGGCGGGTAATCGTCGGCGCGGACGGCGCGGCATCAACCATCTCGCGCCTTGCCGGACTCGAAAGCCAGCCGATTTCGCACGTGTTCAGCGCAATCCGCGGCTACTGGGACAACGTCGAGGGGCTGACAGAAAACATCGAGCTTTATTTCATTGACGGCGTGCTGCCGGGCTACCTCTGGATATTCCCCATGGAGGGCAAGCGCGCGAACGTGGGCTTGGGGATACTCTCGAACGACCTGATTGCGCGCAAGAAACACCCGAATGCCATTCTTCTCGAAGCTTTGCAAAACCATCCCACTATCGCCCCGCGCTTCAAGAACGCAAAGCAGGACGGCAGGATTGGCGCATGGGCGATTCCGAACGGCTCGTACGTGAAGCAAAACACGGGCAATGGCTGGCTTCTTGTGGGCGACGCGGCTTCGCTCGTTGACCCGTTTTCCGGCGAAGGCGTGGGCAACGCGCTCTCTTCCGGAAAATACGCCGCGCAGGCAATCAGCGACGCAATCGAAAAAAACCCCGGCTCAAGCGCGCTTCTCGCGCCCTCGCTCGCGGGCTACTCGAAATCAGTGGATGAAAACCTCCGCCCAGAAATGGTCGATTCCTATCGCCTGCAACGGCTCTCGCGCAGCCGTTTCCTTTTGAACATGTTCATAGGCAAGGCGGCAAGCAAGCCCGAATTCCGGCAGATGATAATAAACATGATATTCTCAGACGAAGAGAAGAAGAAAACCGCATCGCCGTTGTTTTTCCTGAAGCTCCTGCTTCCCTAGCCAGCCCAAGGGGGGCTCCGCCCCCCTTAGTCCGCGAGCAGAACGTCGCAACGTTCTGCTGCATTGTCGGCTCCGCCGACAACAGGACGAAACGCGCGCGTTTCGTCCACGCAACAGAACCCACAGTTCTGTTCGCGGCACCGCCCAAACCCCCCGACGGTATCGCTCCAGTACATCCGAAGGTAGATGAAAGCGGCATCTGAAAACCTGCAAAAATTCCTCTATGATCGCTCTTTTTCCAATTCAAGGCAGCGTATCCGCGCTGCCTGCCCGTTTTGTAGACTGCCAA
>Ga0172369_10002164_pt1 | contig 27446 bp, 18 predicted proteins | sample LakKiv25m_FD_114539 | JGI IMG/M metagenome (GOLD analysis project Ga0172369, IMG submission 114539) | Freshwater microbial communities from Kabuno Bay, South-Kivu, Congo - kab_022012_11.25m | ecosystem: Environmental > Aquatic > Freshwater > Lake | place: Democratic Republic of the Congo...
AGCATGGACAATTCGCCGCGCAATGAGGGCATGCTGTGCGGCATCGACACCACCAGCGAAGTCACCGCCTTTGCCCGCGACCTGGCCGTTGTTGCGAGAATTCTCGGGAAGAAAAAAGCGGCGGCGGCCTTCAGCAAGGAGGCGGATGAGCTGGCTGCCCGGATCAACGAGAAGCTGTGGGATGAGGAAACGGGTTTCTATTATGACTGGTCCGCCGAAGGCAATATGCAGGAAGCCAAAACTATCGCGGCCTTCTGGACGCTGCGCGCCGGTGTTCCCGATAAGGAGCGGGCCGCGCGCCTGGTCGATCATTTGAACGATTCGGCGGAATTCAAGCGCGCGCACCGGGTGCCGACCGTGCCCGCCGATCAACCCGGCTACGATCCCACCGGCGGTTACTGGTGCGGCGCGGTGTGGTCGCCAACCACAATGATGGTGGTGCGCGGACTGGAGCGGTATGGTTACGCCGCGCAGGCGCGGGAGATTGCGTTGAACCACCTGTCCAATGTGGCGCGGGTTTTCAAAGACACCGGCACCATCTGGGAGAACTATGCTCCCGACAGCATTATGCGGGGTAATCCTTCATCTCCGGATTTTGTCGGCTGGAGCGGAATTGCGCCGACTGCATTTTTCATCGAATACGGCATCGGAATCAAAGCGGATGCCGCGTCCAATGCTATTACCTGGACCGTTACCAGCCCCAAGCGTGTGGGAATCGAGCGATTCCGTTTTGGCGGAAACACCGTCTCGCTGATCTGCGCTGAGGCCGATGTGAACGGCAAGCGCGCCATAACGATAACGAGCGAAAAACCTTTCGTGCTGAAAATTGGCTGGAACGGAAAGCAGATGAAAATTCGCGTGCCGGGCAATGCCGGCGGCAGAGCACCTTACTACATTCAATAGGCAGAAGAGTGATACGTGATTGGAATTTAGCAGGTAAATGCCTGCCCGGGCGTGAATAAACCGCTTGATTGTTAACCGCGGGCATTATCCTTCAACAAAGAGATTATAACATTGGCAGTCTCGACTCAACTCAGGCAGACAACGGCCCCGGCGGCGCGGGGGGAGGCGCCGCGCCGCGGGCTGACCTTCCGCTCCTTTGTCGTGTGCATCTTCGCGCTGCTGCTGATGGGCATGTGGCACGAATACCATACCTGCTCGCTGGGCGCGGGCGGCGACGCGCTGCTGGAGAACTCGCCCCCCAACGGCGCCATCGCCACGCTGATAATCGTGCTCATCATCGCCGCGCTACTTTATCGCTTCCGCCGTTCCTTCGGACTGATGACCGCGGAGTTGGTAATTATCTACGCCGCGCTGCTGATCGCCGCGCCGCTGATGACGCAGGGCCTCTGGCATCGGCTGTTCGGGCTGATCGCCGCGCTGCCGCATGATCAGGATTTCAAGTCATATGAAAGCCTGCCGTCCATGCTTTGGCCGCACGGGAAAAACCTGGTGGTGAACGGCCGCTTCGTCGAGGGACTCGACCATTTCACCGTAACCGGCGGCAGCGACGCCGACTACCGGCAGGATTTCGAGGAGAACGTGCCATGGAAGGGCGCCCGCTGGAAGCTGCCGCGGCTGCTCAATGAAGAGCGGGAATCCGCGCGCTCGCAGCTAGAATGCGCCATTCTCCGCTATCAAGGCGCGACCGAAGTGCTGGTACCGGGGGAGAGCTATCTGTTTTCCTGCCTGGTTAAGGCGACCGATTTCAAAAGCAGCTCGCACTACTTCGTGCGCATCCGGGCGGACGACGGCCCGCTGCGCACCGTGCTGCTGGATGCCGCGGTGACGCCGAAGACTTATGCCAATCCCACCGGACTCAAGCGCATCGGCAAATGCCCGGTCATCATACCTACCGAACTGAAGAAAAAGCTGACTATCATCATCGGGCTGGCCGGTCCGGGTCGGCTGACCATCCACGACGTGGAGTTCTTTAACGCGAAGGGTGTGGAGACCGCCTACACGGGAGTGAAGCTGGCGCGGGAGAAGAATCTACGCCGGCCGACGCTGCCCGGATCCGACGGCACGGCGGTAAAAAATCCCGATTATCTGCCGCCGAACGAGCGCAACAACCTGGTGGTAAAGCCGGACCGCATGTTCAGTCCGGCCGGGCTGGGATATCTGCTGCGCGGCTTCATCCCGATGGAGCAGTGGGTTCAGCCGATGTTTGCCTGGTCGCTGCTCATCGGCGCGCTCTTCATGGGATTTTTCGGCATCAACGTGCTGATGCGCAGGCAATGGGTGGAGAACGAGCGATTCACCTTTCCGATGAACCTTTTCCCCCGGCAGTTCTTCGGCGAGGACGCGGTCGATTTGGGCGATATGCTGCGCAAGCTGTTCGCCAACCGCGTGCTGTGGTTCGGTTTTGCCGTCATGCTCCCGGTAGTGCTGCTAAAGGGAATCCATTTCTATGTGCCGTCGGTGCCGGCGCCGATGTGGGGCGATATGTGGATGAACAAGACGCTGGCAGGCTACGTCACGCATCCGCTGTTGAAGGCGTTCTTTTCTCAGGCCGGGTTGAACCTGGTCTTCTCGTTCTTTTCCATCGCGCTGCTCATTGAGACGGACCTGCTGCTGTCGATCTGGGTGTTCTTCCTGCTGTTCCAGCTCTGGCATCTTTTCGGCCAGGCTTTCGGCTTTACCCGTTTCGAGGGATATCCCTGGCAGTGGTCGCAGGTCATCGGCGCCTTCGTCGGCTACGCGCTGCTGGCGGTAATCGCCGCGCGCCGGCACCTGGCGGGTGTGTTCCGGCAGATTGCCGGGCTGATTCCGCGCGACGACAGACAGGAAACGGTCTCCTATCGCACGGCCTTCATCATGATCCTCGCCTCACTCGCCATCATCGGCGCGTGGGGGGTGTGGACGCAGATGGGATTGAAGGCCGCGCTGCTCTTTTTCGGCTGGCTGCTGATCTGCGGGTTGACGGCGAGCAAGCTGCGCGCGGAGGTGGGCCTGCCCTTTGGCTACTGGACCCCGTATTACAGCATGATATTCGTCGGCGCGCTGGGCGGCTTCGTCACCTTCGGCACTACCGGCATGCTGGTGGCTGCCATCGTCAGCGGCTTCATCGGCGTAGCATGCTTTTACTTCGTGGCGCCCGCGCAGGTGGAGATGATGGAGCTGGGGCGCCGTTTCAAGGTGCGGCCGCGCGACGTGGGCTGGGGGCTGCTGTTGGGGCTGTTCGGTGGATTATTCATCGGCGGCTTCACCTTCATGAGCTGGGCATACGGGAGAGGAGCGGACAACTTCAGCTATTCGTGGCCGTATACGCAAGGCTGGTACTTCGTCAATACCTACAGCGTCGATGAGGCGGCGATGGACAGCGCGTTTCTCGCGGGCAAGTCCGTCGAGCCGAAAATCGCGCCGCTGGATTTCGTGCACAATATCAATGCCAAAGGCATCGGCATCGGCTTCGTCCTCACCCTGTTCTTCGCCTTCCTGCGCCAGACCTTCATGTGGTTCCCGCTGCACCCGCTCGGTTATGTGGTAGCCGGGTCGCACTTCGGCTACGTTTTCTGGTTCACCTGCCTGCTGGCGTGGATAATCCGCTTCGTCACCCTGCGCATCGGCGGCGCTCATTCCATCCGGCGCGGTCTGGTGCCGTTCAGCGTCGGCATGTTCCTGGCATGCATCGCCTCGATCATCATTTTCGAGATCGTCGGTCTCTACTTCCAGGCCCATGGCATGACCACCGTTTATTCCGGATGGCCGTGATATCTTGCCGCGAGCCTGCCAAGCAGATAGTCCTGCCACCTCATAAAATCGATACCGATACAATCCGTGGGGGCGCGGTTGTCTCCTCGTCTATCACCAGTGGGCGAAAAAACCGGGGATCTGCGGGGATCTGCGCTGAAGGATGCGGAATGCTTTTCAACAGCCGTCCGTATGAAGTCTTTTATCAACGCCGCATCATCGCAGCCGCGCAGATGATGCGGCAGTAAGCAGAAGAAACGACAATGGATACAATCATTCAGACCAATCGCGAGCGCTGGAATGCCATGGCCGGCGCCAATATCATGTATTCACAACCGTTCCTTGACTTCACCCGGGAACAGGCCGCCGAATTCGTGTATCGCGATAACATACTCACGGAGGTCGCCGGCAAAAAAGTGCTTTGCCTGGCCGGCAGCGGCGGACAGGATTCCGTGGCGTTCGGCTTGCTCGGGGCCAATGTTACGGTGTTCGATCTTTCCGACGTGCAGTTATCTCGAGATATCGAGGCCGCCGCCCACCACGGATTGACGGTGGAAACCATGCAGGGAGACATGCGCGACCTGTCCGTTTTTCCCGATAACCTGTTCGACGTGGTCTGGCAGCCTTACTCGGTGAATTACAGCCCGACGGTGGAACCCGTGTTCAGCGAAGTGGCCCGCGTCCTCAAACCCGGCGGCATCTACCACGTCTCCATTGCGAATCCGTTTATCCTGGCGATCGACAATGGCTGGGATGGCAACGGGTATCCCTTGCACGGCCTTTACACGGATGGCGAAGACATCAGCCACTACTACCCCGCCTGGGAGCTCGAACAGCCTGATGAGTCCGTCATCGTCGTCGAGCGGCCGCATGAATTCCGCCACACCTTGAGCACGGTGTTTAACGTGCTGGCAAAGAACGGCTTCCTCTTTCTGCACCTGTAAGAATGGATGCGTGACGACGAAAAGCCCGAAACGGGCTCCTGGGCCCATTTCACCCAGTCGATGCCGCCGTATTTTTACACATACTGGAGATTGATTTAGTAGGCTCAAAATCTTTCGCTTCATTCCTCGCATCCTGCCTCGCTGACGCACTCCGGCCAGCGCCTGTTCATTCTGCCTTAACCTTTCAGCACCTTCCATAGCATGCAGGGAGTATAATAGCGTCATAATGCAGATCGTAGAATGCCATGCTCCGCGCGAACGACGGCGGTTCATCGCCTTTATCCACGACGTATACCGTGGTAATCACTACTACAAGGATACGCTGATCGGCATTGTTCGCACCTTCCTGGAATGCTCGGATACCTTTACGAAGAGCGTAGCCATCCGACCGTTGGCGGTGAGGAGCGAGGGGAAAACGCTGGCCCAGTGCATGCTCATCATTGCGCCGGCGCTGCCGGTGGCGCAGGTCGGCTTTTTCGAGGCGCTGCCGGAACAGCAGGACGCGGTCGACCTGCTGCTGGAGGAAGCGCGCACCGAAGCTCGGCGACGGAAATTTGCCACGGTAGTGGTGGGCTTGAACGGGCACCTGAGTTACGGCGTCGGCATCTTGCGGGACCACTTCGACGCGCCGATCTCCTTCGACAGCCTGTATAATCCGGCGTATTACCCCGCTTATTTCGAACGCCAGGCCACGGACAGGCACACGTTGACTACCTACGAATTCGACGTCGCCAACGTCCGTATCGATCCGCGCGTGCTGGAGCGGCTGCGCCGGCAATTCACCTTCCGCGCCATGAACCTGCGCCGGTTCCGCGAGGAGATGCTGCTGTTCGGCGAATTATGCAATGAATGTCTGCGGCATACCCGTATGTATTTCGACCGTGACCGTGTCTGTCTATATGAGCTGCTCGCGGATATGCGCCCGTTTCTCAGGCCGGAGCACCTGATTTTCGCGCTGAAGGACGGAAAGCCGGTGGGATTTGTGTTCTGGCATCCGGACCTGCATGAAATCCTGCCCGGCGGGCGCCCGCTGCCGCTATGGGAGATCGGGCTCCGGTACCTGTGCTATGGGAAGCGGATCAGCATGATGAAGCTCAATGCCGTCGGTGTGATCCCGGAATACCAGCGGCTGGGCCTGGCCGCCGGGCTGGTCGCCGAAGTGCATCGCTACGCGTATCCCCGCTACAGCCGGGGCGAGACAAATTTCGTCTGGGACGACAACCTGCCGTCCACGCTGTTCAACCGGCAGGTTACCGATCGGGAGTTTCGCCATTATGCGGTCTACGAGTTCACAGCCTGATGCCGTGGAACACTACGCCGGCGCGGCTTACCTGCCGCGTGAGTGGGATGCGTTGTGCGGCGAAAACTTCGCCCTGCGGCGCGGCTTCCTGCGCTTCATGGAGTCGGCGAATCCCTGCCGGCAGCAGTATTACGGCTTTCGCGATGCCGGTGGGCGACTCGACTCCATCGTGATGACGCTGGAGCAGCCGCGGCTCGACCTCGGTATGTTCACCCCGATCTCGTGCCGCGTTCCGGTGACGATCGTCTACGTGCCGCTCTCCGCCTCTACGCCGGGCATGGCCCGCGGCGAAGCGACGCGGGATGCGGTGGGGCGGTTCCTCGCCGGGCTGCATGGTTTCGTGCTGGTGCTGAATCTGCCGGAGGATGACCGCCTGCCCGGGTTTGCCCGCGCGCTCACCTGCCCGCGCGTCCGCCTGCGGCTCCGCTGGCCGAGTTTCGATGCCTACCTGGCCGACCTGCGCGGCAATTACCGCCGGCGCTACCGCATCGCCATGCGCAAGGCCGTCCCGCTGGACTTCCGGCGGATCGCGCCCGCCGACTTCACCCCCCATCATTATGCGCTGTATGAGCAGGTGTTCAACAAGTCCCGCATTCAGGTGGAGAAGCTCTCGCTCGACTACTTCCGCGGCTGCAACGCCGCCATCCTTGTCTACGAGCTGAACAGGGAGCCGGCCGGCTTCGTCCAGCTCATCGACAACGGCGCGGAGCTGGTTTTCGGCTTCGTGGGCATCGATTATGCGCTCAATGAAACGTATGATATCTACCACAACCTGCTGCTGAAGATGGTAGACTACGGCATCCGCGGCGGATTCGCCAGCATCGACCTGGGGCAGACCGCCGACGATACCAAGCTCAAACTCGGCGGCGAGTATGAATTTCTATACGCGTACATGCGGCACAGCCATCCACTGGTTAATTGGGCGCTGCGGCGCATTCTGCCCCACATCGGCTATCATCCGATTCGCCATGTCTTTCACGTCTTCAAATCGAGCACCGCTGAACATGAACTGGAAGGAACGCATGAACATCCTGCTCGTTCGACCCAAACCGCATAAGGAATCGATCGGCCTGCAGAGCTTCATGATCTGCGAGCCGCTCGAGTTGGAATACCTGTGCTCTGCGCTGGAGGCGGCCGGACATCGGGTGACCATCGTGGATATGCTGCTCGAGCGCAAGCCGCTGGCGCATTTCGTGCGGGAGCTTCGCCCGCGCATCGTCGGCTTCACCTCCTACATCACGCACGTTCACGTGGTGAAGGACTACGCGCGCATCGTCAAGGCGATCGATCCGGATTGCGTTACGGTGGTCGGCGGGGTGCACGCCGAGGTGATGCCACAGGATTTCGAAGATCCGTCCATCGATGCCGTTGCGCGCGTCAACGGGTTGAAAGCCATGACCGCCATCGCCGAGCACGTGGAGCAAGGCGGCAGCGCGGACGAGCTGCGGGCGCTGCCCGGCGTGTGGAACGGACCGGGCAAGGACTACACCATTGACACCCGCTGCGGCTTCCAGCCGCCCAATCGCGAGGCTACCGCGAAGTACCGCAAGCGATACCACTACGCGTTCCACCAGGAGTGCGCGACGTTGAAAACCTCCTTTGGCTGCCCCTTCAACTGCACCTTCTGTTTCTGCGTGCAGGTGACCCAGCACCGGTACTTCGAGCGTGACCTGCCGTCGGTGATCGAGGAGCTGCGGTCGATACGCGAGCGCACCGTCTTCATTGTGGATGACAACTTCCTGCTCAAGTGCGACCGTGTGCTGGAGTTCTGCCGCCGGGTGAGGGAGGCGGGGATCGACAAGCGATATATCGTCTTCGGCCGCGCGGATTTCATCGCTCACAACGAGGACGTGATCAGCGCCATCGCCGAAATCGGCGTCACCGGCGTCTTCGTCGGCATCGAAACCTTCAAGGAAGATGAACTGGCGCGGATGGAGAAGCGCTCGACGGTGGAGATGAGCGTGCGCGCCGTCCTCCTGCTGGAGAAATACGGCATCGAGTGCTACGGCGGTATCCTGGTCGGGCGCGACTGGGACGACAACGATTTTGACACGCTGATCGCCTGGTTCAACGCCTTCAAGCAGCCGATCCTGAACATCCAGCCGCTGACGCCCATCCCCGGCACGCCGCTGTATGATAAATACGCCGGCGAAATTGCCGTACCGCGAGAACGATATGAATACTGGGACCTGACGCACCTGCTGCTGCCGCCCACCCGCATTTCGCCTTCACGGTTTTACGCCAACATCTTGAAAACCTACCTCCGCACCTCCGCCAGCCTGCGCGGCCACCGGTATATCCTGGCGCGCTACGGGTGGAAGGCCTACCTGCGCTGTTTATATGGCAGCATGGTCATTATCGGGCAATATCTCAAACTCATACTGCGGCCCGGACTGCCCTGGAGATTGCATGCGCAAGAAGATACTCTTCATCCAGCCGACAATTTACGATGATTTCGGCCGCCTGATCAAAAAATCACGGCTGTATTTCATCGGGTTGGCCTATCCCCTGCTGGCGGCGATGACCCCGTCGGACTGGGAGGTGGAGATCTGTCTGGAGACGATCGAGGACGTACCCTTCGACACCGACGCCTCGGTGATCGGCATCGGCGGGATGGGGCACGCCGCCAAACGCGGCCGGGACCTGGCCGCCGAGTTTCGCAAGAGCGGGAAGACGGTCATCATGGGCGGGCCGATGGCCAGCCTGGCGCCGGAATACCTGCAAGACGCCTGCGACGCGGTGGTGATGGGTGACGCGGATGAGGTGTGGCCGCGGGTGCTGGCGGACATCGAAGCAGGCCGGCCGCAGCCGGTCTACCGCAAGGAGCTGACCGTACTAAGCACTCCTGTCCCGCGCTACGACCTGATCCTGCATAAACGCATCGGCGATTTTCTACCCGTGCAGGCGGGTCGCGGCTGTCCCAACAGTTGCTCCTTCTGCTCGATCTACTGCCTGTACCGCACGCGCTACTTCCGGCGAGATATTGCCGAGGTGATACGCGACATCCGCCACGTCAAATCCCTCGGCTTCCGCAAGTTCCTGCTGCTGGATGACAATATTGTCTCAGATCCGGATTACATGCTGGAGCTGTGCCGCGAGATCAAAAAGCTGGATATGCGCTGGATGTCGCAGTGCGCTATCGACATCGCGAAGAACGATGAGCTGCTGCGGAGCGCGGCGGAAAGCGGCTGCTTCACGCTGAGCTTCGGGCTGGAGAGCATCACCCCGGCCAGCCTGGCGCGATTGAATAAGCGCTGGTGCAAGCCGGAGGACTACCTTGCGCAGATCGACGCCATCACCGACGCCGGCATCGACGTAGCCACGGAGATGATCGTCGGAGTCGAGGACGACACGCTGGATTCGCTGCGCGCCACCATCGACTTCGTGCTGCGCTCGCGCATTATCGCCCCCAAGTTCTACATTCTCACCCCCATTCCGGGCACCGACCTGTATGACGAATACCGCGCGGCGGGACGGCTGGTGGAGGAGGACGTGCTGACCTATACGCCGTCGCGGGCGGTGATCAACCACCCGAACATGACCACGGAGCAGCTTAACGATATTTTCTGGGAGATGTATGACCGTATTTATGCCATACCGCACATCCTTCGGCGCACGGTGGGGCGGAAGCGCGCCTGGCGCGATCCACAGCGCTATCTCTTTTTCCTGGGGCTCAATCTTTTCTATCGCTGGCAGATTCGGCGGCGGATCGCGCCGATCATTATGTAAGGGGAAGCATGCCGTCAACCGCTGTCTGGGATTTCTGGGCGCCGCGATATCACCGGCTATTCGTACAGCATTTTGTGCTGGAGCCGACCCGCCGGCTGGTGCTGAAATATCTGGATGAGCACGTGCCCGCGGCACGGCGCATCTGTGACGTGGGCTGCGGGATCGGCCAGCTTGCGCGTGAATTGGCTGTCCGGCGACCGGGCGCGCAGGTGCTCGGTATCGACCCGTCCCCGGCGATGATCGCCCGCGCTGGGGAGCTGCCGCCGATGTCGAATCTGACCTTCCGCTCCGGGTCGCTGGACGCCGTCGCCGGCGAGACTTTCGACGTCATCCTCGCCACGCACGCGTTCCCTTACTTCCCCGACAAACAGGCCGCCCTACGCCGGATTCATGACCTGCTCGCGCCCGGCGGCCTGCTGGTGCTGGCGCAGGCCACCGGCGAAAATGCTTACGACCGCTTCGTCCATGTCTTCCTCAAGTTGGCCGTCAGCCCGGTCGAGTATCTCTCGACCATCGAGCTGACCGCATTGCTCGTGCATGCCGGTCTGGCGGTTGCCGATGTTGCCCCGCTTGCTCGCGTCTGTTTTATACCATCTGTATTTCTGGTGACGGCAACATGGCTTCCTTGACCTTCATTCAGGCGGCGGTTACAATGGCCGCACGAGGTGACGGTATGTCTGCCAACGATGATGCCTTGAGGACCGATCTTTCACAGGCCCAGTTCTTCCTCGATAACCTGCTCATTGCCGACTCGCACCGGGTCGAGCGGGTGTGGCACCAGCCGCGCAAGTACCCGGAGCCGGTGCTGCGGGCGGAGCATCCGTGGGAATACAACTGTCCCGTGCTGTATGGCACCGTGCTGCGGCGCGACGGGCTGTTTCGCATGTGGTACGTCGCCTGGACGCTGACCATGAAGCCGCGCGTCTGTTATGCCGAGAGCGATGACGGGGTACACTGGCGCAAGCCGGCGGTTGGCCTTTACGAGGTGTGCGCAACCCGCGATAACAACGTGGTGCTGCAGGCAAACGAGCCGGATGCCTATATCGACAACTGCACGGTGATCGAGGATGACGAAGATTCCGAGTCGCCGTTGAAGATGCTCTATTGGGACAGCAGCGACATGGGCGCCGCCAAACCGGGCTACGGCATATGGGCCGCCCGCTCGCGCGATGGGCTGCGCTGGGAGCCGTTCGGCCAGGTGCTGCCGGGGTGGATCGACCGCTTTAACGCCGTATCCACGCGGCAGCACGGCAAGTTCGTGCTGCTGGGCCGCATGCCGGGTAGCATGGACGCCGGAGGCCGCGGGCGGCGCGTGTGGCGCATCGAGAGCGACAATCTGCGGGAATGGACGCAGCCGCAACTGGTGCTGCAGCCGGATGAAGAGGACCCGCTGCCCATGCAGTATTACTCCGCCATGCAGTTTGATTATGAGAGCCTTACCCTGGGCGCCATCGAGCGGATGCACATGCAGCCGGATCGCCTCGACCCCGAGCTGATCTTCAGCCGCGACGGCGGCCTGACGTGGGGCCGCGCGCGTACCCGTCCGCAATTCATCCCGTGGGGCCCGCCGGACAGTTGGGATCACGGTTGGCTCAACCTGTCCACCGCCGCCCCCATCCGCGAGCACAAACGGCTGTGGTTTTACTATTCGGGCCGCAGCCGCGGCCACGGCATGAAATACCCGCACAACTACGGCGGCATCGGCCTGGCCACGCTGCGCATCGACGGCTTCTGTTCCCTCGCGGCGGGCGCCGAGGAGGGATTCGTGCAGACGCCGGTGCTCCACTGGCCGGGCGGCGAGCTGGAGGTGAATTACGACGCCCGCTACGATCAGAGCTCGCACCCCGGCTACACGAGTAAATATACCGGCGCCGGCGGCATCCGCGTCGAAGTTCGAGACACCGCGGGCCGCCCCATCGAAGGCTTCACCGCAGCCGATTGTCTATTGCTCGACTTCAACTCGGAATTGGCGCCGTCCGGCTACGGCCCGGTACTCTGGCAGAACGGCAAGTCCCTCGATGAGTTGAAAGGCCGTAATATACGCTTTTGCTTCCGCATGCGGGACGCGCATCTGTATGCGTTTCGGGCGAGCAGGCCTAGCGAACCCTGACCCGCAGCGCGTGAATATCCGCCCTGGCCGAGATTGCGTTACCCTCATAGCGGCTGAAAAGCATGTCGCCGCGTTTCTCTTCGAGGCCGGGGTACCAGCGGTTGGGCGGCAAACCGACGCGCAGGCCGCGGTAGTCGGAGATCAGCGCTTCGTCCGGCCTGTCGAGCGACGGCGCGATGCCGTTATAGCCGCAGTCGTAGGTCTCCGGCAGCCGGAACTGCTCGACGAATCGGTCGCCGTCGAAGGCGAAGACGGCGGTCTGTGGGCCGAATTCATAGCGCATGTGCTTCTCGTGATTGATGCGCCCCGCCAGCAGCACGCGACCGTTGATTACCTTAAGCATCGGCGCGTGCACCTCCGCGCCCAGTTCGGACTCTTCCCATTTTTCATACGGCGGCCGCGCGCGCAGCAGACGGTCGCTGACACCGTGCTTGCCCGGCGTGCGCGTGTAGCCGCTGATGAAGGCCTCCCCATCCGGGGTGATAGCCAGGCCGTAACCGATGGTGGGCAGCGCGGCGATCGTCTTCCACTGCAGGCCATCGTCCGACTTCGCGAACACGCCGACGCCCATACTGTTGCGCGGAGTGAAGGCGCCGTAGAGGATGCCGTCATACTCGGCGGTGCCCCAGTTGAGGTAGCCGATGGGCACGCTAACGTCCGGCTCCGACCACCACTCGCCGTCGTCGCTGTAGATAGTGACTTGCCCGACCAGTTGCGGGCCAACCGGCGCGGGAAAGATCGACGCAATACGGATGAACAGCCGGTCGTGGTAGACATACATCTGACAGTTGTCATGCCAATACAGGCGGAAGTCGAGCGACGGAAAGCCGGTCGGCTCCGACCACGCCCGCCCGTCCGCCGAGCTGACCAGCAGGATATTCGAGCGCACCTGCGTGTGATAACGCGCATTGCGAAAGGCCAGGTAATACCGCCCGCGGAACGCCGCCAGGCCGGACCACGCGTTCTGCCGGCCATCGGAGAAGGCGATGACATCTTCGATCAGTTCGACCATCTGTTGATCCTCCTAACCCGCGCACCCGTAAAGGGATGCGGCTACTTTGTTATCCAGCGCACCCGTAAAAGGATGCGGCTACAAGCTATTTATCGAACCGCCAGGTGGTATATGCCCGCGAAGAGGGTGGCAGGCCGGTTACCCGCATCGCGCCGGCGCGTGGGGAGACTATTGCGGCGGCTTCCGTGAATAGCCCGCACTGACCGGTCTGGCAAAACGGTGCAGCGGACAGCAGCTCCTCCAGGGCGAGCACGGGCTGGCTGCCGGTATCAGTGGCTAGCCACCTCGCGAATCCCGCGCGCCGCGCCCGGCAATTTTCATCAAATTCGTCGGGCGGCCTGTTATATGCGCGCATGGCATCACTACAATAATCGTTGACGCCCACCATGCCCGCTTCGCCGGGCTGCAGGCGGATAACTCCCTGCGCCGTGCCCGATTTTTCAAGGATAGCCGCTTTGCCGGTTGCATCGGCCAGTCCGTAGACCTGACCTTTACCCGCATATTCAATTTTGGCGAACTCGGCGATAGCCTGCTCGACTGTATCTGCGGCGAAGAGAACCGGATAAGCGCCGAAGTGCTGGCCGAGTCCGTCGCCTGTTTGCCCGGGTTGCGCGGGCGCGGAATTCGCTCCGAGGGCTAAACCCGAGCTGGTCAAGGCTACCTCTACCCACACGGTTCCCACCCAGCCGATTATATAGAAATCCCTGCCGCCGTCCCGCACGCGCCGCAGCAGCATCATCCGGCGCTGTTCGGCGTTGATATCCGATGTTTTGCCCAGGTGAACGGCGCCGTCGAGACCGCGGACCAGCGCGGTAGAACAAGCGGAGACGCTGATTCGGCCTGCTGCATTGAAGATGTTGAGCCAGAATATCTCGTCCAGCGTCAGCCCCGATCCGTCGGCAATGCCCCGTAGCTCGTCGATGATGGCGGGGAAGCGCCGTTGCGTGTAATCGAACATGCGCTTTTTCACCGGGTGATTCGCCGCATCGTCCGGCCAGTTCGGACGCCAGAGGCCTATGCTGTCGTGTAGCTGCTCGCGGAAAACGCACCCGTGTTGCAATCCTCTTGCGTATGGGCTTCCCTCGTTGTCGAGGAACGGGATGGCAACCTCCGCCGGCGTCTTTCCCAGCGATATCTTTGCCGCCACCCGCCTGCCCATCCCGACCAGCGCCTCGATTTCCGCCGGCTCGAACATCATCTCGTTGAGCAGCTCGATAACCGGGGGAAAGCCGGACTCTAGCAGCATCTCGAAGTGCCGCTTCTTTGCCGTCTTCCATCTGCCCAGCGCCGCCGGGTATTCGGCGCACCAGCTCAGCAGCTCCTGTCGGCTGCTCTCCCTCGTCGCGAGCTTGTTTCCGTCATGCAAGGCCAGACCGAACCGCGCTTTTGCCAGCATGCACTCCGCGGCAAGCCGCAGCAATTCGAACTGCCGGCGATCGCGGATATTAGTGTTATCAACCCGAGCCAACAACTCCGCCGCCTGCGCTGCTGCCCCGGCGCCATGCGCCAGTTGCGCCAGCACGGTGGCCTCCTCTTCCGGGGAGCTGTATTTCGCCCATTTTTGCGGGAAACGAAGGCCGGAGACATCCAGGCGGTTCAGCCGCTCCGGCATGTGGAGACACACCGCCTCAGCATACGGCAGCGGCAGGCTCAACAGGTCATACACAGTGCAAATATCCCGTTCCAGTCCGAGGACGATTCCGGCAAAGCGCGTTTGGAAGTCCTCCCTGGTCACCCGGCTGTTCCAACTGACGTCGGCGGCATAGGCAAACCCGTAATCGGCCAGCTCGTGCGGGCTGCCCTTCATCCAGTTCGTGACGATCACTTCCCGGCACCCATCGGCGTGCGCGCGGGAGATCAGCGTCTCGATGCCGCGCAGCGAGTCCAGATAATAGACGCTCAACTCGGTGCCGGCGGCGCCCCAGCGCACCGCCGGCGCGCAGATCACTTCGAAGCCCGCCCGCGTGAACTCCTCGACGGCATATGGCAGGTGCCAGTTGGGAAGGTCATAATTCCAATAGATGATTTTGAAGAATTTGGGCAGGAGTTGTAGCCCCTCCGGGTGATTCTCCAGCATATCGCTCCAGATCAGCGGCGTGATGCCCTTTTCCCACAGGCGCTCGCCGATCCGCGCCATATGGTCGGTGTAGAGCCGGGCCATGCCGAGAGTTTCCGCCTTCTCCCGGCAGCGCGGGCATTGTCCCATCTGCCGCGCCTCATCTCCCCCCAGGTGCACGCTCTCGCTTTCCGGAAAAGCCTCAAGGTATTCTTCGATGAGCTCCATATAAAGATCGGCGACCCGCGGGTCGGTGGGGCAGAACTGCTGCGTGCGGTCGGGCGTTTCCCGATATGAAGCATACTCCTCGTGCAGCAGTACGTCGTAGACATGGCCCAGCGACTGCAGCATGGGAATGGGCCACAGGTGGTGCAGGCGCAGCCGGTCGCGCAGTTCGGCGATTTGCCCGGGAGTGAACGCCAACCGGCAGGGGATGAGCGGATGCCGGCGGAACGGGAACAGCGCGGTCAGCTCCAGCAGCACGCCGTTATACTTGAGCGCGGCCAGCCGGTCGATCTGCTCGAGCAGCGCCGGGAAATTCGGGGTGTTATACGGCATCGTCTCGCGGACATGACCGTAACAGAGGTGCGCCACGCGCGGGCGCATATCCGGCCAATCCACGATCTCGCACTGGGGGATACGGTCTTCCCTCATGAGCTGCGACAGTGTTCGCAACCCCATCAACACGCCTTCGGCGCTTTGACCAATAATGCGCATCTGCTTCGGGCCGACCGACAGCCGGTAGGCCTCCGGCGAGTCGAACGGCGCGCCAGTATCGCCTGACGAGAGGATTATTCCGGCTGATGATTCCGCGCCTTCCCGCCACACGGTTGCCGTTCCACCCAGCGCCGCCTGAATGCTGTCTGTCGTCAGACCTTCAACCTGGGTCAGCAGGCAATCGCCGTTACCCTCAAAATACCCACGGTCAGCACGAAGCTCTTTTGGGCGCGGCAACAGCGACGGTTCGTCCGAGTTATTATTGCTCGTCATCCGGTCTTGCGAAATCATTGAGCTCACCTCCAAGCAGGCTCATCGATCCATTACCCAGGCATCCATATTCCCCGCCGCGTATGCGTTGTGATACGCCACGATCAATTCCTTCGTGCGGTAACGGCCATATTGCGCGTTGTCCTGCCGATGCGCGATCGGGAAGGTGTCCAGAATATCTCCGGCGTCGTCACGCGAAAGGTCATAAAGTAGAAAAAAGAGCGCGTCAAGCTGGCAGCGCAAATGCAGGCGGCGTTCCTCATCCCATTGGAAAGGCGGGCCGGCATACCCCATGTCACGCGCGAAACCCTGCAGGTCGCGCGCGGTATAACACAATTCGAGAACGCGCTCGGTTATGAATTGCGTGAGTATTTGCTGATGCCGGGACTCGTCATAACGTTCGGGAGGAATAACGGGCAACTGTTCAATGATATAATAATTTAACGTCTGCCCGCCGATCTTTTGCCTTGCGGAATAGTCGAAAACAAAGCTGTTCAGATTTGCCAGCAGGCAGGCGCCACGCTGCCGCATTTGATCGCCGTCGAAAATGATAAGGGGAATCTTATTGCCAAAACCCACGAACGGAAGCGCCGTTGCGATGAACGTCCGTTCGTTCGTGGGAGAGGTGATCTCCTTGAAGCCCAATTGCCATGGAGTTGTCCCGCCGTTTCGCCGCGATACCAACTCGCTATTTACCCAGTAATTACTCTTCGGCGAAAAATCAGGATCTATATGTTGAGCAACAGTTGTCTTTTCAGGCTGAGCAGCACGAAAAATATTATGACTGTGCAGTATAACCTCGGCTGCCCGATGATCATACATCTGCATCATTTTACCTTCATATAACGGAAAATAATGGGAGCTTCCTTTGATATAGATATTGCCGGCACTTAGCCAGAAACCATCGCGTTCCAGCTCAATGGCAGTTCGAAAATTGTTGGAATCATTTGTCATATCGAACATGCGCAGGAAGTGTACTCCCCAGGGGTTGACTTCATCAATCCCCGACTTGTTCACCAATACCGGCGCATGCCGGTAGATTGCCCGCGTTAAGTCCGCATCCCGCCGCCGGCGGAAGATGGGACAGGTGAGCGTGTTGGGATTGAACAGGCGAAAATCCTCCGGAGTCAACGGTATGCCGCGCTCTTCATCTCGCATGTCATTTACGTCGTGCAGAAAAAATCCGCATAAGATCCGCTCGTTTTTTATCTTAACGCCGGTCCATTCGATGATGGAAAACTTAAAGCGTCGATCGACTTCCGGGAAAAAGGCTTTCCTATTCTCGAAATCCCACAATTCCGCCAGCATCCGGTGGTTTACCAGGTGCTGAAAAAAGGCCTTGGTCGTATCATCGGTGGCAATGCCGCTGGGCGTCAGCAAGCCCGCCCGCCCGTCGTCTTTCAACAATTGCAACGCCCGTTCCGCGAAAATGGCGTAATAATTGGCATCTCCCCGGCCCATCAGCGGATACATCTCTGCCTCATGGACGTATTCGGAAATGCGTTCGGCGCGCTCCCGGGCGGCCAGGTAGGCTTGCCAGAGCGCGGGATTCTTCTCCGGCAGCGTCGCAATCATTCGCTTGCGGTCAATGGCGCGCGGCGTGAGGGCGATTTCGCGGTTCCGGCTGGCGAAGAATTCATTTTCCTGCAGCTTGACGCGTTCCCACGGGGGATTGCCGATTACTCCGTCAAATCCGGCTTTCGCGCCGAGCTGCCGGCCGAAGCGATCGAAAAACACCTCGGGAAATTCCAGCTCCCAATGGAAAAAATGCTCCCGTCCGGCAATCTCATCCGCCTCACCCAGCAGTTTGTCGAATGCCGGGAACGCGGCCAGGTTGCCCCCGGTGGCGTAGGCGACCAGCGCGCTCCAATGACCGTTTTCGATAGTCAGGCCAAAGCGCGAGGCGGTTGCCAGGTTCAGCAGGCGGGCATACTTTTCGACAAATTGGCTGCGCAGGTCGGCATACATGCGCTCCTGTGTCTTAACGTCGTTTATCGTTCTAGCTTCCTTAAGCTCGATCAGCCACATGTTATCGACGGCCAGCTTGACGCTTTGCGTGAAGGCGGAATCGTCGAACAGGGAAATTTGCCCGTTTACCTCGGCATTTTCAGCGCGTTGTTGAGCTTGCGTTTTTTTAACGCGCATGCCATTCTGCCGGATTTTATCCAGGCGCGCGCCCAGCAGCGAATTGCCCGGGCGCAGGTGGTGGTCGAGAAACGAGAGCGGACGATCCTTTGCCACGGTAGTCAACCCGAGCGATAGCTTGGCCAGCTCGACGGCAAGCGGATTCAAATCCACGCCATACACGCATGACTGCACGACGCGCCGTTTCCAGAATGCAAGATCAGCCTCTTCCGGTCGCTTGCCCTCCGGCACGATGCCGTAATCCACCAGGAAGCGGGCGATAAACTCGATGGTTTCCACCAGAAAGTGCCCGCTGCCCATCGCCGGGTCGAGAATGGTGAGCGAGAGCACCGCATCCGCGATCTCTTCATCGGTTCTTTTCCCGGCTATCGCCTGCCACAACAACGGCTCGACGGTATGCGCCACGATATGGTTTACGAGGGGTTCGGGAGTATAGTAACTCCCGGTTATCCGGCGCTCGCCCTTATTGTTCAGCAGCTCGATGGTTCCGGAGCCGGTCGGTTGCCCATCCAACGGATGCAACTGAAACTCCAGCAGTCCTTCGTAAATTGTCCCCATGTGCCGCACGGCAAGGTCGCGGTAATCCACGAACTCGCCATCCACGCGCGCCAATTTATCGATCGCCTGCTGCAGGTGGGCGTCCCCGACGGCATGCTCCTCGAGAAAACGATGGAGTACGGGATCGAAAAGGCCGCCGTTGAAGGTAGCGACTTTGAGCGGCGAACTGCCGCGATTGATGATCTCGAAGAGCTGTTTCAGGCGAGGCCACACAACGGCGCTTTCCGAAAGAAGATTCCGCCCGAAATTCAAATCGTTCGCCACTGTCTGCTTGATGGCGTGAAGGCTGTAGCTCTCTCGATATTGCCGGTTTTCTCTCACCGGGAGCAGTTCGCGCGCTTCCGCGTAGAGAATGAAGAGCAACCGGTAGAGTAGAATCAGCGAATTGTGATAAATTGCCGGCAACGACTTTTCATCTATCTGAAATCCGTTTGGGGGATAATCGAGAAATCCCCGGGCAAGATGCAGCAGGGCATCGTAGACCTGCTCCTTCAGACTCTCGCCGATTTTGCGAGCGTAATCGGCGCTCTCGCGCAGCATTTCCGCCAATCCCAGCGGGCCGGGATCGAAAGCGGCTTGGCGGAAGAATGCGTAGAAGTAGAGAAATCGGCCGATATCACGGCTCCGGATCGATTCCTCCAGATCGACTTCATAATAAACATCGAGCTTATGCGCCGACTCCCGATGCACCAGTCGCCAGCGTTTGCCATTGGTGAGAATTCCCCAGGCGGCGCCGCTATGCAGCAGATAATAATGGATTTGAAAGGCGGGATTTTTATTGGACAGCGCATCTCCACCGTGCTGACGGATGGTGATATCCAGCGGGCGGTTCCAGTATTTGGCGTCGCCGATGGCAATCCCGCCTTGCGCCGGCAGGTTATCGGTCAACACCTGTCCGCGATTGGCGGCTTTCGCGGCGGCGTCGCGATAAAAGATATAGTCGGGTGTCTTGACGTTTTCGGGTGTCCGCAACGGCGCCTGCAGCTCGAATTCATGACCGAGCAACCGGAGCACGGGGCAAATCAAATCATCTTCCGTCTGCCGCTCATTCGCACTGGGAACAAAGGAATACAGTATGCCGGCGATTTGATCTATCACCGGCTTCGCTTCTTCGGCGAGCGCCTTCCAGGCCGGTCGATCCGGCAGTATCTCATCGAGAAAATGATCGGCGAACAACTGCCGGTTGTAATGTGGAGGGAATTCCAGCTCGAATTGCCGTGAATCGATCATCTACCGATACATTCCCTTCCGGAGCGATAATATCTTCTTTCACCTTCTCCTGTATGGATTCCTGCAAAAACCGCTTGTACCGACATCGTTACTTTATCGACCGCTATGCTTTGTCGGGACACACATTTTCCGCATGATGGGGTAAAGGTGTAGTTGAGGGGTTATAAAGATACGGCGGTTGCCCGGAGGCTAAAGACATCGAAAACCAGGAACGACTGCACTCGGAAAATGCTTAGATCGACGAGCTCCGTCAGGAGTGCCGCCGGCTTCGGGATGCGTTGCGCGAGCAGCAGGAGTTTTTCCGCAACGTCATCGATACGGTGCCGAATTTCATCGGCATCAAGAACTGGGATGGCGAATTCGTGCTGGCCAATCGGGCGCTGGCCGAAGCATACGGCACCACCCCGCAAGATATCATCGGTAAAACCGATGCCGATTTCAATCCTAACAAAGAGGAAGTCGAGTGGTTTCGCCGTGACGACCAGGAAGTCATAAAATCACGCAAGCCTAAATTCATTCCCGCGGAGAAGGTGACCGACAGCCAGGGACGCGTGCGGTGGCTGTCTACCATCAAGGTGCCGTTGATCGAAGAAAACGGTACTAGCACCCGCGTGCTGCTGGCTACCCACGATATCACCGAGCTCAAGGAAGCTGAGGAAGAGCGTGAGGTGTTCATTCACACCATTTCCCATGATTTGCGCTCTCCGCTAAGTGTCGTCAAGGGGCATGTGGATCTGGTGCAGGAGTTGGTCGTCGCCGCGGGGATCGACAGTCAACTGCTCGACAGCCTGCAGGCCATACAGCGCGGCGTCCAGCGGATTACCGCCATGACCGCGGATATGGTCGATTCCGCCCGCTGGAAAGCCGGACAACTTCAGCTTAAAACGGAGCCAATCGATCTGCCTTCTTATATCATGGATTATTTAGAGCGCGCCCAACCGATTATGGATGTTGAACGCATTTCCCTGGATATCAAGGCAGGCTTGCCATTGATTTTGGCCGACGCCAACCGGTTGGAGCGCATCCTGGTGAATCTACTGTCGAATGCGCTCAAATATTCCCCGCCGGAGCGTTCGGTCATCCTTCGCGCGCGGCTTCATGACTCGGAAGTCGTTGTCTCGGTGCAGGATTTCGGGCAAGGCATTCCACCGGAGGATATCCCCCGCCTGTTCGATCGCTTTTTTCGCGCTAAGGGCGGTGGCGCGGTCGAAGGTATCGGTTTGGGTCTTTATATTGCCAAACTGCTGGTGGAAGCCCACGGCGGCCGCATCTGGGTAGACACGGAGCTCGAGAAAGGGAGTACCTTCTCCTTCACCCTTCTGCTCTACCACCGATAATCCCGCGCCGCATCGAAAATGGCGAGGATGTTTTCTACCGGGGTGTCGCCCTGCACCTGGTGGGAAGGAGCGACGATGAAGCCGCCGTGCTCGCCCAGGATGTCGATGATGCGGGTGGTTTCGTCATACACCTGCTTGGGCGTGGCATGGGGGAGGAGATGCACCTCGTCGATGGCGCCGTGGAAGGAGATGCGGTCGCCGAAGCGTGGGAACAATTCCTCCGGCGTCATGTCGGCGGCGGTCACCTGGATCGGCTCCAGAATATCCAGCCCCAACTCGATGAAGTCGTCGATTACCGGCGCCACCGATCCGCAGGAATGGTAGAACGTCTTCAGACCCATCGCCTTAAAATCGGAGATCAGCCGACCCGTATGCGGCTTGATGCGCTCGCGCCACAGGCCGGGGCTGAGCAGCATCCCGCGCTCGCCGCCGATGTCGCCGCCCGAGCCGATAACGTCGATCTGCCCGCCCGCCGTCTGCAGCACTCGCAGCGCCCGCTGGTGATAATACTGCTCGACGTGACCGCAGATGGCATCTACCATCTCCGGGTTGTCGTGCAGGTCCATCATGAAGCGCTCCAGCCCGCGCATGTACCAGGGAGTCTCGAAGGCGCCGCCGGCGAAGAAGAGCAGCGCGCGCGGCTCCTTCCGGTTCGCTTCCTCGATCATGCGTGGAATGACCGAATAATCCCACCAGTCGAGCCGCGGCCAGTCGTAATTCTCGATATCTTCCACCGTCCGGCAATCCGCCAGCGGGAAGTCATAGAACTCGAAATAGGTATTGAATTCGTTCTGCATCTTCTTGATGTGGCAGCCCCAGAAATCCGTGCCTTCGCTTCCCAGTGGGATGGCCGACCGCTCTTCCGGGCCGATGAAGGGAAGGGGAATCCAGCGCAGATCGATATCCAGCGCGTCCAGCACGCCGTTGATCGAGTCCACCCCCAGCGCCGCCTGCAGCGCCTGCCACACTTCCGGCGTGCAGCGCAGCGATGTTGCCGGTCTGTCGGGCCGCCGGCGCTCGGTGGCGGCGAGAACGCGTTCGCGACTGTTCATCGGTGATACCTCTGAAGGTTGATAAACACCAGATTCGCTTTCCAGCGAAATAAGTCCTTCGTTTCGATAGGAGCGATTAGTAATCGCCCTGTGTTTAACGCACGGTTTGGGAGCAACGTTGGGCGATTGCACATACACTGGAGAATGAAAAGCGATGTTGTTGATCTCCGGAACAATACAGCAGGTTTCTTTGCCTTGCTGCGTGGATAGCGTGAGGATGTATCCAACAGGAGGTAACTGATATGCGCATCCGCGCACTGGTGATGATGCTGATGCTGGCGTTGACTGCCCTCGCCGCGCAGGGGTATACGCTGCAATTCAAGGATGCCGCGGGCACGACGCGCGCCTACGGCTCGCAGATGGCGATCACCGGCGTCATGTCGGGCGCCGGGCTGAATCTTCCGCTGAACGCGACTGTCGATATGACGCTGCTGGAGAAGATCCTCGGCGTGAAGGAACAAGTCGCTTCGGTCACCTTCGGCCTGCAGCGCGGCACGATGCATTTGAAGGTCTCAGGTCTCCCCGGCGAGGAGGAGGAGCAGACCATCGACCAGGCCCTGCCAACCTTTACCTTCCTCTTCGACCGCACGCCGCTCGGGAAGGTGAGCAACGTGCAGACGCAAGGGGAGATCACCGATCTGTTTCTTGGCTCGGCGGACGCGCTGATCACTCCCATGTCGAGCCCCGACCGGGGACTGGAATTTCCCGCCGGCGAGCTGAAGATCGGCGACACCTGGCAGGGAAGCCAGACCGCGCTTGCCGGCAACGCGCAGGCCCGTGTGGCCGCGCAATATACCCTGGCCGGCACGGAAGTGGTGAACGGCAAAACCTACCTGAAGATCGCCTGCGACACCACCGTCAGTGTGCCCGATACGAGCATGAAAGCGAGCGACGATCAACCGATGGCGATGAATGTGATCCTGCGCGGCCAGTCAACCACCCTCTTCGACGAGGGGGCCGGCGAACTCTTCCGCACCACTTTCGCTATGAATGGCACGCTGAATATGACCGGCGCCGAAACCATGGGCATCGAAGTGCAAACAACGCTCAACATCACCGGCAGCATGGAAAAGGTGGCGAACGGGAGATAATAGGCAGTTTTACATGGAACCGGAACTATGAACTCCGAACTTTAACCTGGCTGTTATCGGCTGGTGAAGTGCCTTGTCACTCCAATAAAACGTTGTCTGCTTTTCATGATAAAAGGGAGCTGCGCGTTGACGAACTGAAACCATTTCAATTTTGCCTTATTGAATGCCAGTAATGAAAATTTATCTTCAGCAATTCTGTAGACTTCCAGATCAAGCGAATTCAGTTCTGCTATGCGTTTTATATGGCGATTGTCGAACTGCAGGAGTTTTTTTGTATTTCTGGTATTTTCTGAAATATAAAACGGCATCTTCCAATTCAATACCGCGGAATAATAAATTAAGCTTTTATCGAAATATTCCTGTATGCCGAAATAAGATATTTTATTGAACAGATTATCTACCGCCGTGTTAATAGCTTCGCTGTCTGATAGATTATTCCGCAATTCGCTGGGGCATCCCCAGCGGTCGATTAAAAACCTGGTTTGAATATTCGATAATTCCTGGTTTCCGCTTTCCAGAAGAGCATCCAGGTCAAAGCCTTCGGGTGGATATTTGTCGATGAGATGCGGACTTTTCCCTTCATATACATGCTGGCAAAAGGACTTCACGCGGCTGATCGGATCTCGCAGAAATGTAATGATCACAGCATTATCCGCATTGCTGATGCCGGTCTCGATAGGAGCATGCCCCATAAATATCGAGATGGCGTTCCTGTCGTTTTCCGATAATTCGTTGTAGCTCTTTAGATCGGCGGCATAATTGCCGGTGAACTCGAAGCACTTTTCGTGGGGATACTGGCGCTTGAGAATCGTCTTGAATGTACTTCCGGCCGTTTTGGGAATATGCAAAAATCGCAGCGGTTTCACCTTGCAATCCTACTACCGACATGCTTGCGCGTCAAGTTTAGGGAAATGCGTTATAATGCGGTTACCTGATCTATCCTGGAGATTGCCATGCTTTCCGATACTCGCATTCCTTCTTCCTTGCGCGACCTTATTCTCGACTGGCCGCCCTTCTCCTTCGACTGGGGCGGATCGAGCGCGGCGGATTTTTTGGCGGCATACTGTTCCGTTACCAGCGAAAGCCGCGGCGGCCGCACTTGCCGCCGGTTGAAATATACTCTTCCCTCCGGGTTGGCCTGCATTGTCGAACTGGAGGAGTTCGACGGCTTCCCCGCGGTGGAGTGGGTGCTGCGCTTTCGCAACGACGGCGCGGAGGACTCGCCCATCCTGCAAAACGCGCGGGCGCTGGACATCACGCTGTCCGTCGCCGGCAAGCCGCTATTATACCGCTCGCCCGGCAGCGACGTGCGGGATCACGACTTTCAGTATCGCCGTGAGGCGATGTATTCCATCGGCTCGCACCACTGGTCGGTCAGCATGACGGCCGGCAAAGAGGGGCGCTCCTCGGTGGACTGGCTGCCTTTCTTCAACATCGACGCCGGCAGCGGCGGCGGGCTGGCGATCGCGCTGGGTTGGAGCGGCCAGTGGGCGGCGGAGTTCGCCAGGAATGAGCCGAACAGGGTCACCGCCCACGCCGGCTTGGAGCTGATCCATACCAGGCTGCACCCCGGCGAGGAGATCCGCATGCCGCGCGTGCTTCTTCTCCCCTGGCAGGGGGATGCCATCGACGGCCAGAACTTGCTGCGCCGCTTCATCCTCGCATATCACACGCCATATTATGACGGCCTGCCCCTGCAGGCCCCGCTGTGCAACGCCACCTGGGGCGGCGCCCCCTCGCAGGACCACTTCGAACAGGTGAAGCTGATCGAGAAGCATAAGCTCCCGTATGATTATTACTGGGTGGATGCGGGCTGGTACGGCATGTCGGAGCAGCCGTGCCCGGACGTCTTTACCGGCGATTCCTGGTGGAAAGACGTGGGCGACTGGCGCGTCAATCCGTATCGGCATCCGAACGGACTCAAGCCGCTCTCCGACGCCGTGCATACAGCGGGGATGAAGTTCCTCCTCTGGGTGGAGACTGAGCGCACGCGGCACGGCAGTCCGGTGTCTCTCGAGCACCCGGAATATTTCCTCGCCGCCACCGACGAGCGCCGGGAAGGCGACAACCTGCTGCTCAACCTGGGGAATCCTGACGCCCGCGCCTGGGCGACGGAGCTGATCTCCGACCTTATCTGCGATAACGGCATCGACTGCTACCGGCAGGATTTCAACATGCCGCCGCTCGAATACTGGCGCCATAACGACGCGCCTGACCGCCAGGGCATGACGGAAATCCGCCATATCGAGGGCCTGTATGCCTTCTGGGATGAGCTGCGCCGGCGCTTCTCGAACCTGCTCATCGACAACTGCGCCAGTGGAGGCCGCCGCATCGACCTGGAGACAATCTCCCGCGGCATCTCCCTCTGGCGCGACGATTACAACTGCTTCCCGGAGTTGGACCCGGAGGTGGTGCAGACGCAGGGTTTCGGCCTTACCCACTGGGCGCCGCTGCACTCTACCAGCCCCTTCAACCGCGACCCCGGCGATACCTATCGCTTCCGCGGCGCCCTCGCCGCCGGCTGCGTCTTCACGCTGGGCGAGATCGGCTACGTGAAGGTCGATGACGCGAGCTACCCGTGGGATTGGCACCGTAAAATGATGGCGGACTTTCTCCGCGCCCGTCCCTGCTGGTACGGCGATTACTACCCGCTCACCACCTGCACGCTGGACAAGGACGCCTGGCTCGCTTTCCAGCTCCACCGCGAAGACCAGGACGCCGGCCTCGTACTCGCCTTCCGCCGCGCCGCCAGCCCCGTCGTCTCCGCCCAATACCCCCTTCGCGGCCTGCGCCCCGACGCCAATTACACCTTCGAAGACGCAGATACCGGAGATATCTGGACCCTCCTCGGGGAGCAATTACTGGAAGGAGGTTTGCCGCTGACCATCACCGAGAAACGGTCGAGCCGGTTATTGTTTTACACCGCCGAAGATAATAAGCCAGTCTGAAGGGCTGCGATCCCATAGCCAGGGGTGAAACGAAGCGAAATCCCTGGGAAGGCAGTAACACAGCTTCAAAGGAATCGGGCCATGATTGAGTTTGACGCAACGATCTTCAGGCTGCCCGGTAAGATCGCCTGGCCGGTCTTCTACATTCCCGCCGCGTTCACCGAGGTCGTCGGCTTAAAAGGCCGCATAAACGTGCGACTCGTCGTCGATAGCGCCGAGTTCTTCGGCGCCTTGCTGCCGAGTCAGCATGGGCATTACCAGGTCTATAACCAGGCGATGCGCGAGCATTGCGGCAAAGAGCTTGGCGGAACGGTGCATGTCGTGCTGGAAGTCGACCGGCAGCCACGCGAGTTGGAAATCCCGCCGGATGTCGAGGTTGCGTTCGCCGGCAGCGCCGCCGCTCACGAGAAATTTGCCGCCCTCCCGTATTACATTCGCCGTGACGAAGTGAATAAGATCGCCGGCGCTAATACGCAGCCGACGCGTGAGAAACGCATTGCGGCATCGCTGGAGAAGCTACTCAAGTAACCGATGCGCCATAAATTGGGACAATGAAAAACCGGGACCTCCTTGGCGAAGACGACCCCGCCCGCGAGACGGAAATCGCCATCGTGCAGACCATCGATCATTCGGCAGCATTTCACGGCATCTCGGTGGAGTCAACGTGGATCTCGATGGTGGCGAACATCGCCACCCGTGGAGTTGGCTTGTTGAATAATGATGACGGTAAAGCGGAGAGGCGGCAGGATTTAGAATAGTGACGACAAATAATTCAGGATGGAAGGTTACAGGTATGAAAGAAATAATCGCGCTGGAGACGGGATACCGAACGACGAGCGCCGGATCGGTGGTGGCGACGGCGGACGGGCGGGTGTTGTGGCTGACCGGTGGGCCGGATTACGGTGATGACGTGCCATGGCTGACGCGGACTGAGGTTCGAGAATCGGTGGATTGCGGCCGCAACTGGGGACCGCCGCGGGCACTGCCGCATGGGCAAGGCGGGAGCATAACGCGACTGGCGTCGGGGGCGCTGCTCAGCATCGGCATGCGGTTCGGGGGAGACAATCCGGGCAAGCCGGATCCAACGGTGAATGAGGCATATACGCAGCAGTCCTTCGATGACGGGCGGACATGGACGGAACGGCGCTTCATTCCCTGCGCCGAACGCTACTTGAGCCCGGGCATGGCGTCGGTGCAGCTCTCCACGGGGCGGGTGGTCTTTCCCTTCGGATTTCTGGACGGAGTCGGCTCGGA
>Ga0172369_10002165_pt1 | contig 27416 bp, 14 predicted proteins | sample LakKiv25m_FD_114539 | JGI IMG/M metagenome (GOLD analysis project Ga0172369, IMG submission 114539) | Freshwater microbial communities from Kabuno Bay, South-Kivu, Congo - kab_022012_11.25m | ecosystem: Environmental > Aquatic > Freshwater > Lake | place: Democratic Republic of the Congo...
CCATATTCAGGTGTTAAAAAGTGGGGCCTGGTCGGATCACAATCGTTATAAACGTCCGCTGGCTGAGGTATGGCCGAACACTGCCGGTAATAAATATTGGGTCAGCTATCTGCTGGATATAAAAGAACCATTGCCGGTCGGAAACACCTATTTCATGGTCAAGTTGTATAAAGGCGCGACCGAGCTGGTAGCCATCGGCAAAGGCGGCGGCGGACCAACGCCTCCCGTGTTCACCTGCGGTAGTGGCTGGCCGGGTGCGACCGGTGATGATGTCTCAGCGACCGTGATCACTTCGGGACCGGTATGGGTAGTCGCCATGTTCAAAATGTCAGGCGGTACCGATCCGGCCCGAACCTACATGTGGATCGATCCGGATCCCGCTGGCGCTGAACCCGATACCAGTGATGCTATCGTAAAACGGAACACCGGAATGTCGGATGGATTCGATAACATTGCTCTGGAATTCGGCGGCGATGGTCCAGATGTAAGATTAATTTTTGATGAAATTACAATCGCTTCCTCTTTCGAAGAACTGGCACCAGCCGGCATTCTTAATGAGGAAACCAGACTGAATAAATTCGCCCTGTCTCAAAATTATCCGAATCCGTTCAACCCGACGACCAATATCACCTATAGTCTCTCACAGAAAGGTAATGTCCGTCTGTCAGTTTACGACTTGCTTGGCAGAGAACTGACAGTTCTGGTAAACGGCATTCAGAATGCCGGTACCCACCGAATCACTTTCTCGGGAGCAGACCTGCCAACAGGCATTTATTTATATCGCCTGGAAGTGGCTAACGAAGTGATTACCAAGAAGATGCTTTTAATTAAATAGCACTAACACCTCCATTTGTTGGTAAGATACACCCGCGACTGTCCTGTTTGCGGGTGTATCTTTTTCGATTTAAAGGCAATTAGAGAACAGTGGACACCCGATTGATATTAGCATGATTTTGCTCGATTCCATCCATGAATCAAATTTGCCTGCCCGCAATTACTTTTTTAAATTACGCCTGAATTAATACGGTACATTACAAAGTAAAATCCGAATGAAAAAATTGTGAGTCGCAAAATGAAAAAATATCTTCTTCTTTGCGGGCTGTTTTTTGCATTAATGAGCCTTTATCGGTGTTCTTCAAGTTCATTCGAAAGCCAGACTATCCAAAATGGAATCATCTTTTTCTCGAATACTGTAAATCTTAAGGTCCAATTCTACGGCAATAAAATCGTCCGAATTATCAAATGGTCGCCTGCCGGTAGGCCGGAAAAGCTGAGTCTCTCGGTCATTCAGGATAGTCTGCCAGATGTGGCTATTATTCAATCCCAAACCCGGCATCGAATCATTCTTGAATCGTCGGAATTATCGGTTCAAATTGATAAAAAAACCGGAAGCCTTGCCTATTACTCGAAGAAGGGTCAGCGATTAGTGATGGAAAAAGAATTTCCGACCTTCAAACCGGTGGTGTATGCGGAGGATTCGGGTTTTACGGTTCAGCAAAATTTTAAATTGAATCGTAAAGAAGGGCTTTACGGATTGGGTCAGCATCAGTCCGGTTACTTTAACTATCGCGGTAAAAAAGTCGTCCTGGTACAGGCTAACACCGAAGCCGTTAATCCGTTTCTAATATCGACCAACAATTACGGAATCCTCTGGGACAATTACTCCAAAACGGTCTTTGAGGATAATGCCGATGGCGCTTCGTTCTGGTCTGATATGGGCGATAATATCGATTACTATTTCATTCATGGTAAAAACTTAGATGAGGTCATTTCGGGTTACCGGACGCTCACCGGTAAAGCGCCCATGTATGGTAAGTATGCCTATGGATACTGGCAAAGCAAGGAACATTATGACACTCAGGCGGAAATCACCAGCGTCGCCGAGAAGTATCGCCGCTTGAAAATCCCGATTGACAATATGATCCAGGACTGGGATTACTGGAATGGCGCATCGAATTGGGGCGGCATGTTTTTCGATAAGGAGCTTTTCCCGCGACCGAAAGACATGTGCGATTATCTGCACGTCATGAATTTTCATATCATCATTTCCATCTGGCCGGCACTCGGCCCGAATACTGCCATCTATGCCGATATGCTCAAAAACGGATTCCTATATAAGCCGGTCGGCTGGGCCGGATTTAAATATTACGATGCCTTTAATCCAGCCGCTAACCGGTTATACTGGAAATATCTGCGTAACGGACTCTATTCCAAGGGACTGGACGGCTGGTGGATTGATTCAACCGAGCCGGATGTAGTCAATGCCATGACCAAGGAATCGAGTGAATATGAATTAAAAAAAATGAGACGCAATTATCTCGGTTCCTGGGCGCGTTACCTGAATGCTTTCTCGCTGGTCATGACCAATGATCTGTACAAATTCTGGCGTGCAGAAACTTCCGAGCGACGAGCCTACCTCCTGACCCGCTCCACTTATGCCGGTCAGCAACGCAATGCCACAACGACCTGGTCGGGCGATATTGGCGCCAGTTGGGAAGTCTATCGTAAGCAGATTGCGGCCGGTCTCAATCACTGCCTGGCGGGTATCCCGTATTGGACTTTCGATATTGGCGCTTTCGTCCTTGGGGCTTATGATGGCGTTTTTATGCAAGGTGGCAAAGATCCCGCCTATCAGGAGTTATATACCCGCATGTTCCAGCTGGGTACCTTCAGCCCAATTTTTCGATCCCATGGTTCGGAAACGCCGCGCGAAATCTGGGAAATGGGTGAGTTCGTCGAACCGCTTCTAAAATTCGATCACCTGCGCTATCGTTTAATGCCTTATATTTATTCCCTGGCCTGGATGGTAACCGATCAGGATTATACCATCATGCGCGGTCTGCCGATGGATTTCCCTAATGATGAAAAGACTTATTCAATTGATGACCAATTCATGTTTGGTCCCGCCCTTATGGTCTGCCCGGTCACAGATTACATGTATCATTGTCCACCGCAAGCCAGTCAATTAATCGGTCCGGAATTTTTCCAAACGAAAGACGGACAAATCGGGCTCTTAGCTAAATACTACAAGGATGCCGATCGGCGTATTCTGAGTCGGGAGCAGATCGATCCCAATATCGACATTATCTGGTATACCGGACGACCGGATTACGCGACCGATTCTACCTATGCGATTCGCTGGGAAAGTCGGCTGATCCCGCAGGAAAGTGGCCAGCACCAATTTCATTTACTGTGCTATGATCCCAAACGCATTATCCTGAACGGCGATACCTTGAAAATGGTTTATACCAGCGTTGAACAGTATACCAAACCGGTGATCCTTGAAAGCGGGCGGCAATATGATTTCATTCTGGAAACCGAAAACCGTTCCACCGGCGCCGCACGGATGCGATTATTCTGGAAAACTCCATCAATGTTTGCGAAAGAGCAGTCCCAAATCGAACGGGAAAAAAGCCGGACAGTTTATCTTCCGGCCAACTATACCTGGCATGATTTCTGGACTGGTGAAGTTTATAAAGGTGGTCGGACCTATATAGCCGACGCACCTATCGATAAAATCCCGCTTTATGTCAAAGCCGGCTCGATCATTCCGATGGGTCCGTTTCTGCAATATTCTACTGAAAAGCCCGCCGATCCGCTTGAATTGCGCATTTATCCCGGCGCCGATGGCAACTTTACTTTATTTGAGGACGAAAACGATAATTATAACTACGAACGAGAAATTTACGCCACTATCGAATTTTCCTGGGATGACGCCAAACAGCAGTTGACGATCTTCGACCGACAGGGAGAATTTCCGGGTATGTTAAAGAATCGCACTATCAATCTCGTGCTGGTTTCCCACTTACACGGGGTCGGCCTCGAAATCACTAAAACTGCCGACAAGACGGTTCAGTACGACGGCAACCAGATTATAATAGATCTGAGGTCGCAGTAGACGAAGCCGATCAGGATGTCTGATCCGTCAATTTATTTTAATTTATAAATTGAATAAGACTGCGGTCCCAGGGTCAGTTCGTATTGATTACCCTGACTCACGATACGAGATTCTTTCCCCGACAGAAGGCTGAATTTCTTAACACTGATATTAAGCTTGAAACGCGCGTGCGCTTCCCGTGCGGCCGGATTAAAAACCGCCAGAATTATTTCATTACCAGCCGCTCTGGCAAAGATAAAGGGATAACCGTCAGGTTTGGCGTAGACCGGCACAAATTCGGCATAAGCTGCCAGCGCTGGTTCAGCATGCCTTAAGTTAATGAGTCGACGCACTCGGTTGAGTAACGAATTGGGATTCTTTTCCTGAGTGGTGACGGTCGGAGCATCCGGAGCAGAATCGACGGGAAGATAGAGTTTTTCCGCCGGAGCTGTTGAGAAACCCAGATTCTTACCCGGTGCCCATTGCATGGGCGTACGCGCCCCGGCGCGTGGTTTATAGGCACCTTCGACATATGGCAAATCGTATATCTGCCGCATCCCGATCTCATTCCCATAATAAATGAAAGGAATTCCGGGCATCGCCATCGAAAAGGCAATGATCATCTCCAGCTCATTGTCGGTGCGATTGATATTCAGCCGTGACAGATCGTGATTTCCGAGTGGTAGAATAATATAGCCTTTTCCTTTCGTCTTATTGTATTGATCGAGGTACATCCGCAGAAAATCGGTGATATTGCCTTGGCCCGCCTTGTCAAAAAAACTATAACCTTCGGAAAGACCATTTAAAATCCGCCAGCTTTCCTTCTGGAGCAGATCATTATATCCCGGGAACCAGTGATAGAAATCGGCATGAAATCCACCGCCATCCAGAGCGGATTCCGGCAGAGACCATTCCGCCACCATAAAAGCTTCCTTATACTCTGAATCAAATATTTCCCGGATTTCCCTCCAGAATTTCTTGGTAGCTTCATCCCGCCGGGCAAAATCCTCATCTTCTTCATTCACATTGGAATTCTTAACCAGGGCGCCGGCCATATCCGCCCGAAAACCATCGGCTCCCATATCTATCCAGAAACGCAGAACCTTTTTCAATTCGGCCTGCAGGGCACGAATATCGGGGTGATCGGGAGGTAGCATCCAGGATTCGACCGGTTTAACGAAGCCAAAATTCAAGGCCGGCTGGCACCAGTAAAAATTGTGCATAAACTGACCATTGCGCCGACTATAACCTTTAATGAATAAATCCCGATAGGCATCCGGCGGATCAAGCCAGGTATTATCAGTCCAGATATACCAATTGGAATACTTGTTCTTTTCCTGCTGGGCGGATTCCTGAAACCAGGGATGTTCGATACTGGTGTAGCTGATCACATAATCAAATAAAATTTTCAATCCAAGGCTTTCGGTGGCCGCAAACATGCGCCTGGCATCCTCATTGGTGCCATAGCGCGCCGCCACTTTATAATAATCCGAAATATCGTATCCGGCGTCCTGGAAAGGAGATTCGAAAAACGGATTGATCCAGATCCCGTCCACTCCCAGACTCTTGACGTAATCCAGCTTAGCTATGATCCCATTCAGATCACCGATACCGTCTCCATTAGTATCGTAGAAGGTCTGTGGATATATCTGGTAAAACACGGCCTTATTTAGCCAGGGCGGACAATTGGGAATTTGGTATTCCCCGGTAATTACTCCCGAATCGATCGACAATGTCTGATTAGGTGTATTCCGGGTCTGCCCTTGAACAAGAGTCAATATTAATAATAACGGTACGATCTGGGTCAACAGTTTCATAATATCTTTTTTCTTTCCTGGTTGAATGGCGCCGATTTTTTGATTATCATATTTATAAATCTGGATTGATGTTTGATTCCTATTTCAGTAAAAGCATTTTCCGGGTTTGACTGTGACCGGCGGTTATCAGTTTACAGAAATACACCCCGCTGGGCAATCCGCCGGCATTAAATATAACCTGATAATGGCCGGCATTTTTTACCGTTTCGCGTTCCAGTACGGCTACTTCCCGACCCTGAAGATCATACACTATCAGGGATAAACTGTTCTTTTCCTTCATAGAATACGAGATTATCGTGACCGGATTGAAGGGATTAGGATAGTTCTGATTTAACGTAAACCCAGCCGGTTTGGTAATATTATCCTGCGGGTTGATACCCAGGATAGTAGTATCGGCTCCGGCTATTATGGCTGACAAAATATCGGGATCAAGCACACTTCCGTCCGATCGGTTAAAAATCGCAAAGCCATGATCTCCGCTATAGCCATTATCCCAGTAAAATGGCACCAGGCCATGTCTGACCAGCGAATAGGTAATATAGTTCGTATAATATCGGCGATACCAGGCGTGCTCGGCGTTGAGTGCCTCACTGCCCAGATTCAGTCTGGAAATTGCACCATATTCGCCCAGGATTACGGCATATCCTTTATCGATGAATTTGGTTTTCATTCTATTGAATTGATTATCGGCGTACGATTCATTCGCCCAGGTTTCCGTTTTGGATGAATTGGTCGCGTACATGCCCCACTGGGTAATAGTGCTGGTTTCATTTAACGTAAAATTATACGGGTCGTAATAATGCACTTCCACCACCAAACGATTCGGCACCACATCTTTTGGTATCACGAAGTAATTCATGGTATGATCAATATTCGTCACATAGCCCTGAACCACTAAGTGGCGGTAATAATTACGTCCGCCGGTAGCACGTACGGTATTGACAAAAACCTGATTGTACATATTCTGAACGGTGTAGTTCTCCTTAGTAGGTGCGCCCCAATTATTTTCCACGTGCACCTCATTTGTGCCGGCAAATAGGAGATGGTCGTCATAATCGCGGAAATATATCGCGATCTGTTTCCACATCGCGGCCAGGCGCTTTTTTACATAGGCCGAATCAGAATATGTGGGTTGGACCCAGCCATTGTCCCAGTGTTCATTGATAATGGCATACATGTCATTTACCAAAATATACCAGAGGACCTCCTCCACCCGTTCCAGCCAGGCTTGTTCAATAGTAAAGGTCGAATCGACGGCAAACCTGCTCCAGGCGACCGGGATTCTCACGGCGTTGAATCCCGCGGCCTTGATCGAATCCATCAGTTGCTGACTGATCAGTGGATTTCCCCAGGCGGTTTCATCCGGTAATTTGGTATAACCGTTTATGGCTTCCAGTGAATTTCCGACATTCCAACCCGGAATCATTTCTTTAGATAATTCCACGGAAGTAATACTCCGCATATCGGTGGAGTCGGGTGGGATACTGTCGGATTCCGAGCTCGCCAAATATTTAACAAAGGTGTGATTGGTCATAGACCGGGGTGTAAAATGGCTGAGATTTTCACGCGCCCAAAGCCCGTCAGCATTAAAAATAACGACCGTCAACAGAATTACAACCATGCGCAATTTCATTCAGTTCTCCTTATTTCAACAAACTTCATCGCTTATTCGCTCTCGATTCGATTAATACAAATTGGACCGAACGCCCGGGCGCAAGGCATTTAATACCATCGCCGGTTCGATACGACCAGGCGGGAATATTTGCCAGATTTGCAATCGGTCCGCCGGTGGCGTGAGTTGGTCCTTGATCATTGATATATACCGAACCTGAAAATTCGCCATTGTCAGTACCGCCGGTCAGAGAGTAAACGTAATAATTACGCCCCGGATTGTAATCCGGCAGATCCAACTGGACGACCTGCCCGGTATTTCCTTTATTGAGTATCACGACTCCGATTTCACCAGATTGAAAAGTTGATGAATACGCCAATAACTGTTCATCACCACTGACCATAGACTTCAGGAAATGATCGCCGAAGAATCTTTGGAAATAACTCAGGTAAAAGAAAACCGGACGTGGGTTCCAGTCCGGCGCGCCCGGCTCATCGCAATTGTTGAACATACCATGATCATTGCCGTCTTCGTATTGATTGGCCAGATCCCAGCGGCAAGCCATACTGTAGCCGTGTTTTGCCAGTTCACCCAGAACGATCGTCGCGTGCATACCATTGATGAATGAAACCATCTGTTTTGAGCCAACTGCGAAAATATTCCACTCAGTTAAGGCTATTGGCTTCATTGCCACTTTATTATCGCCGGCCATTTGCCGCATATAATTCATGATTTTATGGGGCACGATAGTGGCCGAATTCAGAATTTCGTTGGCCGGTGAATCCTGATCATAGGGAGTAAAATAGCTGTGCACTACGAAAAAGTCGGCGTTATTGCCGCATTCTCTGAAAAATTCCGCATTCCAGGTACGGGTTGGTGGATTCCAGTAATTACCCTCCGGATCTTCAACCAGGGGAACGCCTAAAAATATCTCAGTCCCGATTGCGGCGGCCGCCTGGCGCATCGAATCGGCATAAACCTTAAAATGCTTGCCATAGATTTGCCCGCACACGATTTCCGGTTGACCGTCCTGATTCCGGGTGGTATCGATTTTGAAACCGGCCTGCCACGGCCCGAAATCCTCATTCCCGATTTCCCAGAATTTGGTACGTCCGCGATCGTAGCGCACCCATTCGGCGGCCAGATGAGCCGCCCTGGCAACCGGATCGGGACCGGTACCATAACGCGAATAGCCGAAATTTACACAAATTACTCCGCTATTGCCGGTTTCTTTCAACAAGGCATAATAATTATCGAGCATAATTGTATTACTCGAATCGTTGCGTCCGAACCAGTATTCGGCTGGTATTTTCTGGCCGGCCTGATTGTAGAGTGAATCCGGGACATCGGCCGGAGCTTCACCGACATCCGCATTCCAGAAATAGACATTGCTGATATTGCCACCCGGAAACCGAATGAGGCCGGGATTCAGGTAGCGGATATAGTTGAGCAATACCGGTTCGGTGACGATTTGTCCCATCCAGAGATTGGCATTATTGCCGTAAATATAATTCGAAATTTTGGTTGGCGCGTTTTGGAGATCGATTGTGACTCTAACGGTAGCTTCTGATTTTGGCTTCGGTTTTTTGACAGAAGGTGGAATCGTGGCCTGTTGCGGTCGGAAATCCTGCCAAAAGCAGTTCGGCTCATTTTGTCCCAGCAAGTACATACCCGGAATGAGTAGGACCGCCATAATCAATTTTTCAACTCCAGATTTCATTTTCATTCCTTTGTCCGAAACCTACCGGTTCAGGTTTTATTACTCCGCAGAATTTCATTTAGTTGTGATTGTGAGAGTGGCCGGTTTAAGTCCGTCACTGGTCGCCGTCAATTTAATTTGTCCGGCCTGTTCGCTGGCCTGAATGACGGCGAGACCCAGACCGTTGAAAACCTTGCGCTGGTTGGATTTGAAAGGTTCATGACTGATCTGGGAACCATTATCCACCCCGGCAATCAAGCCCGGACCTTCAATCCGGAAACTGACCAGGTTATCGGCGTGCGGCACCAGATTGCCAGCTCCATCCAGCACCTTCACAGAGACGAAACTGAGATCGCATCCATCGGCTCGAATTTTTTGACGATCGACTGACACGGCAATCTGAGCTGGTTCACCGGCCGTTCGGATTTCGCGGATAAGGTTTTTCCAGCCGGATTTGTGGGCTACGGCTTTGAGTGTTCCCGGCGAAAAAGCCAATCTCCAGACTAATTTATAATCGTTCGGGCCTTTTATTTTTTCACCCAGCGATACGCCGTTCAGAAACAGTTCCACGCGATCGTAATTCGTAAAAGCCCAGACATCGACCGAATCGCCCGGGTTCCAATTCCAGTGCGGGAAAATATGCAGAACTGGCTGATCAGTCCATTCACTTTGATAAAAGTAGAAAGCGTCTTTGGGAAATCCGGCCAGGTCGATTATCCCAAAGTAAGAACTGCGGGCTGGCCAGTCGTAAGGCGTCGGTTCGCCCAGATAATCGAATCCGGTCCAGATATAAGCGCCGGAAATAAAAGCATGACGCTTAATGATTTTCCAGGTTTCTTCGTGGGTCGAGCCCCAGGGCGTACTGCAATTATCATAAGCCGAACAGGAATAATCCGGATTGCCTTCGTAAAACGGAAGGTCCCAGCGTTTCGGCCAGCGCCGAATACTATCGGAAGGCATGTCGTAAGAGCCGCGGGTTGCCAGGGCGGATTCGGTTTCAGAGGCAAGGAAGGGTTTGCCGGGAAAAACCGCCGGAAAATCCGCATATTTTTGATGCGCGTAATTGAAGCCGATCAGATCCAGCGCTCCGGAACGAATCACCGGATTGAGTGTATCGGTACCGTTGCAGGCGGAGGTTATCGGTCGGGTATGGTCAAGGCTTTTCACGATCTCAGCCAATTCCTTAGAAATGACTATACCACTGCTATCCTGTCGGTTCCATTGTTCCATGACTTCATTCCCGATGCTCCAGATAAAAACACTGGGATGATTGCGGTCGCGCCGCACCATATCCTGCAGGTCACGCCGATGCCATTCTTCCCAGAAAAGATTATAGCCATAGGGCGTTTTCGGTATAGCCCAAACGTCGAAAGCCTCATCCATGACAATAAAACCCATCCGATCGCACAAATCCAGCAGTTCGGGCGCCGGTGGATTGTGGGAAGTACGGATAGCGTTACAGCCCATGGCCTTCAGGAGCTCGAGCTGGCGTTCCAGAGCCCGCACGTTCACAGCCGCGCCGAGACAGCCCAGATCATGATGATTACAAACACCTTTGATTTTGACCGATTTATCATTCAGAATAAAGCCGCGTTCGGCGTCGAATCGAAAGGTGCGAATGCCGAGGGGCGTTTCGTAGTCATCGCATACTTCGCCTTGATATAAAACCTGCGAAACGATCCGATATAAATACGGATGTTCGTCCGACCATAAAACCGGACGCTTCACACTTAATTCCTGCTCGATTTCGGTTACACCTTTTTCCAGAATAATGTCATTCTTAATAATAGAAGTCACCAGTTTTCCATCAGAATATAAAATCGAAGTCTTCAGATCAACCGACTGATTTGTATTCCGGCGTCGTACGATGCTGGTTTTTATATTTATCTGGGCCGCATGACGGGTAACCTGCGGCGTGGTGACATAGGTTCCCCATTGATCGATGAAAATTTTCGCAGTGGTGACCAGCCAGACATTGCGATAAATACCGGAACCTGAATACCAGCGCGAGTTCGGCTGGAGCGAGTTATCCACCTTGACGGCCATGACGTTAGTTTGTGCGCCATAATTCAGGTAGGGCATCAATTCATAGCGGAAGGAACTGTAACCATAGGGTCGCTTGCCGAGATAGTGATCGTTGATCCAGACCTCACCGTTTTGATATACTCCATCAAATTCGATGAAAATCAGTTTGGTCGAATCCGCCGCCGGAATCGTGAAAACCTTCCGATACCAGCCAATCCCGCCCGGCAGTGCGCCGCCGCCGGCTGTCGCAGGATTATCTTTGCGGAATTCACCCTCGATACTCCAGTCATGCGGCAGATTCAACTCGCGCCAACCGGAATCATCAAAAGTCATTTTACAGGCATCCTGAATATCTCCCAGATGAAATTTCCAGTGCCGGCCGAAATTCTCAATATTCCGTACCCGAACGGTGGTTTCGGTACTACAGGACAACAGCCACATCATGGTACAAATTGCAATTATCAGAATAAATGTTTTGGAAATTTTCACTTGTCACTCCATCGCAATCGATATTTCCTCTCCGTTATAATCAACAACGCGGTCCGGGTGAAGGTCGAAATCCAGCGGAACCGGATGCTGGTTTGTAATCCAGACAATTTGAAAGATCCGGTTTTCAAGCATACCGGAAAAACTGCCCTGCCGTTTCCCAATTGTTAGAGTTCGGTTAGGTTCGTTCCAGACCAATGGAATTATGGCAAACTGACCTTTTTCATAATTATAATTGATATTCTCGTCCTCGTAAAGACGGAAGTTGCCGTCCTGGCCGGTATAAACATAGAGCCGAATCGGATCGGCCGGTTTTTCATCGCTGTATTGAATTTCCGGCCCAAAGGGAATGATCGCGCCGGCTTTGACGAATAGCGGAATGTCGTGGTAAGGCGCCTTAGCCTGAATATATTGTCCGCCGAAATAGTATTGCCCGGACTGGAGTTCGTACCAACTATTTCCATGCGGCAGGTAAACCGGGCGCGAGCGGGCTTTGTATTCGGTGACCGGATTTACCAAAATCGCCGGCCCGAACATGAACTGATCGCCGATGTTCAGCACCTGTTTATCCGATGCATAATCCATAACCAGCGCGCGCATTATAGTATAATCCTCGTGAGTCACCAGACCGGCCAGGGAGTAAATATAGGGCATGAGGCGATAACGTAATTGATCGTACTTCAACATGGCCTGATATGCCGGATGATTATCCGGGGCAATATTAAAAATCTCACGATAAGGATACTGACCGTGCGATCTGAAAAGCGGGCAGAAGGCGGCGAACTGATACCAGCGGGTGTTCAGCTCGCGCCATTCGTCCAAATCTTTATTCGTGGGATGTTCATAGCGAGGCTCAACCGCGAACCCGCCGATATCGGTGGTCCAGTACGGCAGACCGCTCAGACAGAAATTCAGTCCGGCCGAGATCTGGGCTTTCAGATCATACCAGCGCGCCGCGATATCGCCACTCCAGGTGGTCGCGGCATAGCGTTGCTGACCGGCAAAAGCCGAGCGGGTCAGGATAAACACCCGACGATCCGGATTGGTCTGACGCTGATTCTCATAAACGCCTTTAGCATTCATGAGTGAATAGGTATTCAAATAGCGGGCGGCCGTACCCATAGCGGTCGGTCCGATGCGCAGAATGGTTTCCTCGCGTGATAAATTCGATTGCAGATCGGGCTCGGTGCTGTCCAGCCACCAGGCGTCAAAGCCTTTGCGATATAATTTGGTATTGATCTGGCGCCAGTAGAGATCGCGGGCTTTTTTACGGTAGGGATCGTAGAAAGTCGAGACGTATCCCGGACCGACCCAATCCCTCTGCCCTTTTTCGATATTCCGCATATACAACCAGCCATTTTTGCGCAATTGCTCGTAATTTTCCGTACCGACGTAAAATTTCGGCCAGACGGAAATCATGATATGGGTGTGTAAATTTTCATGCAGTTCCCTGACCATCGCTGCGGGATCGGGAAAACGCGTTTTGTCAAAATCATGGTCGCCCCATTTATCTTCCGGCCAATAGAACCAGTCCTGGACGATATTGTCAATCGGAATCCTCCGGCGACGAAATTCTCTGACCACATTGAGCAATTCGTCCTGGGTCTTATAGCGCTCGCGGCACTGCCAGAATCCCATCGCCCATTTGGGTAACATAGTAGCTTTACCGGTAATTTGGCGATAACCACTGACGACCTGATCCAGGTTTTCTCCGTAGATAAAGTAATAGTCGATCGCGTCCGCCACCTGCGACCAGAGTGAGATGCAATTTTGATAATTTTCAGTTTCCGGCGGCAGGTATTTGAGACCGATAAATCCACCATTCGGGATCCATTCGATTTTAATCGGATAACGTTTTCCGGCCTGCATATCCAGTTTCAGGAGATGCGTCCAGGGTAACCAGTTCTGGCGCCAGGCATCTACCACCAGTTCATTATTCAACCAGACTTTGATATAACTGGAAGCATAGAGCCGGAACTTGTGAACTCCGGCGCAATCCGACTCGATAGCGCCACTCCAGCGAATACTGCCGCGATTAATATCGAATTCCGCCGGATAGTCATCATTGACATCAATAAATTCATGTTCAATCCGGTTCTCAGATTGCGACATAAATAATGACCGGAAATCGGGTTGTTCGAAATACTCGGCATTTAAACCGCCGGCTTGTCCTTTATCATCATATAGTTTTAAAGATGATAGCGACTGATAATCGCGGATGTCACCGAATTTAGTATGCGAGTTGTTATCCCACAGAATACCGTAATTGCGATTGGAGACCAGAAACGGCACTGCCACGACAATATTGTACTGCCAGAGATCCACATCGTGACCGCGGTAGTTCATTACGTCATTCTGATGCTGACCCAGACCGTAAAAAGCTTCATCCGGCGCGGATTCGAATATCTGGCGGATATAATAGGTCGGTTCATTCATGACGGTGGCCGGCGTAATCACTTTTCCGCCCTCCGCAATTTCCTGTAAAATCGGTTCGCCGTCTAAGTCAAAAAATGCCACCCGACCACCACTCTTCTGAACCTTAATAGTCATTTTTGAAGTTGAAATGATATACTGCAAATCTTCATCTTTCAGCGACCATTTTACGGTTGGCCAGACGCGGTCAGTAATCAGGCTGGGGTGTTGTGAAAAGGCATCCTGTCGAGTAGCCGTGACCCGGATGATTTCAGGATTGCAGACCTGAATTCTTATCATAATCGGATCGGTGGGCTTTTGCGGCTGAATTTTCAGAACGATATAGTCATCCTGGTTCGAGGCTGTGCACTGCAACAGGAAAACAAGCGGCGCTACGATCAAGACGGTCATTAACTGATTTTGTCTAAATTTCATCTCGCTCCAAATTTAATTCAGGTTTCTTTTCGTTATCGACAAAGCCCGGACAGGATTGATCTGAATCATTTTAGCCGGAAAATCCCGGGTTCACTTATGACAACCTATCCAACTCCCACCGTTAAAGCGGATGGTATTGAGATAGGAATATAGGCATTTATTATTAAATTTTCGCATCACTTTGATTGTACCGTAGTTCCCAGATCGATCCGATACACGGTCCATTCCTCGCCCAGATCAGTATCGCCGCAAATCATGTACATGTAATTTCCGTAACCCCAGCAAAAGTATTTACTATAGGATGGCACAATACCCAGGTAAAAACAATCCAGGCTATTGTCGGTAAGATCGACCATAAGAAGCGGAGTCTGGGAATTACTTCCCAGAAATAATTTGCTATCCGATGAAAGGTAGAAACTATTGAGAGTATTGGCGGAATAGGCGGTCAGATCGAGAACCAGTTCTCTGTCTCCTAAAACGCCGGTGTTATCAATCGGATGGCGCCAGATGGCTCGGGCGGGATTAAGTGAATCCGGATTAGCGCAAATCAGATTCAGATACAGGTACTGATCGAATACATGAATGCCGGTTATATCGTCCGCAGTATAAAAACTGGTTGCAGTCGGGGTCATGTCCGGCGCGATAATCACTATTCCGGAGCGTCGGCCACCGGTATAAAAATAACCATTCCGGTCAAAGTCGCCGGATTTCACCAACTTTCCCGTCGGAAGTTTAATCCACTCGCTTCCTGTCCCGGTCTGCGGATCGACGACCTCGATCGAGCGATTGTTACTTAATAGATATAATCGTCTATCCGGGCCGACCGTGGCATCGTAGACGGTACGAGCGGCCGTTCCGAGAAGAGTTTTGTCTCCGTTCGAGGCAACCTTATAAATATTTAAGCTATTATCAACCACGTACAGGTTCTCGGTGCTGTCAATCGCGACGGCACTCAAGGCCGTATTTTCCACGAAATTGCCATAACTTTCCAAGACTTGCGTGATTTTATAAGGACTAAATTTCGCCACTACCAGGGCACTGTCGCACACCACCTTTACGACGCAGGAATCGCCGGCAATATTCGGTCGGTGAATCGTAATCAGGTCGCTTGTGCTAAGCGCGACCGTAGCCTGGATATTGTCAAAATAAACAGTCGGCTGTCCGGTAAAATTTTGACCGCTGATAGCAATATAATTACACCCGGCGGTAGCTGTATCCGGATCGATGGCCTCTATCGAAGGCGTGGCCGGCTCCGTAAAATCCCGGTACCAGGCCGGCTGAGTAACTTCGTACTCACACCTTGTCAAGGCTATCACACAGAAGGAAAAGACTATCAAAATGGGTTTAATTTTCATGATTTTTATCTCCTTCTTTGAGTCACAATGATAACCGTAAGGTCAAACGCTGAACATTGTTGAAAACTCCGTAAGGGGTATAGGCATAATCGAAAGTAAAACCAAACTTGGATATTCCCATTCCGAAAGTCAGACCGCTCTCATCCGCATTTGTAATATAACCTCCACGCAAAGCCAGCATATTCAATAAGCGATATTCCAGACCAATTTTTAACTGTTCCGCCCGGGAGCGATAATGACTGGCATCAATGCTCATGTACAGAGCCTGTCGCGGATTCAGATTAAACCAATCCATGATATTCATGGAAATTCCCAGATTGAAGACCAGCGGCAATTGAAACGGCTCTTCGACATATTTAATATCACCGGAAAAATTGCGGATTGACATCCCAAAGACCAGACTCTTGAAACCGGTCTTGAATTGCGTTCCGAAATCGAAGGCTAAAGGTGCCAGGACATTTTCCGCGATAATCTCGGTGGTATCGGGAACATTGGATATTTCCGGGATGATACTTTCACCCAGATCCTGTTTGACCAGACGGACCTGCCCACCGACACTGAACCACTCCGTTAAACGCTTGGCATAACCCAGACCGAGCGCATTGGCGCCCAGTTGAAAAATTCCGGTATCATCATAACCGGCATCGATTTTCATATTTACCCGCGTCCCATAAAAATCGCCGTAATTCACGTTCTGATAGCTGAGTCCGATCACTCCATAGCGACCGTGCGCCGGGCTAAAAGACAGGCTGAAAGTATTATGCCGGATATCGGCCAGCCACTGGTTAGTACTGGCGGTCACATCGAACAGCTGGTCCATATTGGCCATGCCGGCCGGATTAAAAAACAGCGAACTTGAGCCCATCGGGAGACTGGTCATGGCATCTGCCATGGCGGCGGCCCGGGCATCCGAAACCACGCTTAAAAATTCACACCCGGCTTGAGCTAACTTTTCATTTCTGGCAAATAATTCGGTCGGTATTATCAGTCCGGCAATCAATATTCCAATTAACGTGTATTTGATTATTGTTTTCATTTTCGCACCCTCCTCACCTGATCACCACAAATTTGCGAAAAACCGATTCGCCTTTAGTGAACATTTTTTCACCTTGCTGAAACAACTGGTCGCCTTTAGCAATTTCCAAATCACCGGTTTTGGGATTGTAATAATCCCGCGTGGCGATGATATCCTGTTCGGCGTAAATGTCCTGCGGCACTTCGACGTACAGGATGTATACGCCGCTGACGACGATCTGGCGGGAAGAGGTCATCGAATCCCAGAGCTCGTCACCGGATCCATTGTCGTGATATTTTTCCCAGATCAGATCGCCGCGTTCGGTAAAAACTTTCACGATGCAAATCGGCGGCAGTTCGTAAAAGGCTATCCGATCATACTGAAAATCATCGCCAAACTGCCACATCCGGGCGCGGATATCATATGGATTCGGCACGACTCTTACGTGTTCCAGGAAATTGCCGGACGGACGGCGCAGATAAGCCGCCACGCTGGTTAAAGTCCAGAATATACTGCTGTAGAGTGGCTGATTGTTATTTTCCAAGCCGTCACTCTTGGATTGAATGTAGTAATAGTAGTTATTGCCGCGGGCGGCAGTGACATCGTCGAACTCATGCACGCAGTTGGCTTTATCGCATTCAAATATTTTCGTATAAACCGTTTTATAGTGCTTGACGTTACCTTCCGAGCGATAGATGACATATCCGTTGAAATTTGGAGCGTTATAGGCATTGTCACCCCAGGTCAGGCGGATCCGGTCGCCACCGGACGAAACGGTAAATGATGCCGGGGGCGGCGGCGGTTGGGGTATAGCAAAACCCGCATTATAGTTACTGATCGCATTTTGTAAGACTTGCAGGATCGAATCGCGGCCGGTCTCACACCAGGCTCGTTTATAGGCATTATGGGCATCGTAGCCCCAGGGATTGGATCCCGAAGCTGGTGAACCACCTGGCAGGTACAAATCCGGTTTAACAGTCAGACTCTTATAATAGGCGTACCAGTTGGCGCCGACTTCCCGGCATTTCTCCCAGCTTAGGCCCGTTATACCGAGCGCAAATACAATGCGGATACTGTCACCATCCGCCAAGTCGTAAGGTCCAAATCCCCATCCCTGGCAGCTACTGCCCTTCGTGTTGGTACTGCGATACGTATTATCGCTGGTCCATTCCTCGACATAGCCATCATTGCCGATGGTGGCGAAAACATCTTCATCCTGGCTGGCAGGTAAATGCCCTTCGGTCATGATATTATACCGTAGTTGCATAAAACTGACATCGTACTGACTCACATTAATTTCCGTGGGCGTCCCATCGCCACCAAGATAAGCGTCCGTAGCCGGTTGACTGGGATCGTCACTGGCATGATCATCCGGTTTGGATGCAAACAGAACCACGCCGCCCATATATTTGGCCGAACCGAGTACGCCGGTTTCGAGATGATCGGGACAGCCCCAGTCTTCAGCCGGTGTGAGAGGATGGTCAGAGTCATTGGTTGGGCCATAGTAAGCATAGAAACCGCGCATGGCTTCCGGTGAATTGAGGTTGAAGGTATGGATCAGAGTACTGGTACCCCACTCGGAGGCGAAGGCGCCCCAGGCTGGTTTATCGGTCCAGCCTTTAGAAGTCACACCCGCAAAAGCCGGTCTCCAATTAAAATAAACCCAGAAGTCCTCCAGATCCTGCGGATAGATATCTTTATTTTCATTATATATACCAGTATTTTTAAATACATATTCCTGAATAAAATAATTATCGTGGTTCTGTTGCGCGAAGCCATAAACCTTGCGGGTTACCGAAATGCCCAGCGAGGTGTTGAACTCGGCGATGACCATCCGGTCGCAAGGCAAGTTGCTGTCATATTCATCGACCAGATCATAAAGCGTATTGGTAGTCCCGGTTTGTTTATCCACCTCAATCTGGGGATGGTAATCACGTCCGATCAATTTTATACTCTGCGGGAAGATCATGGTGTAATGGTTCGCCGGAAGTCGCGGCCCGGAGCCGATCACCTTAACTGTTTTTTCCTTATTTTCGACCGGGTCGTGAAAATTACGAGCACCCAGCCACAGTCCATTCATCCGGCAAGTATACTGGTCGTCGCCGTACTGAGTCGGCCAGGTAAGGTAGTCCTGTTCACCTTCCACATTGGGCTCGTCCTCGGCGCCATAGTCCATGAAAAAGCACTGGGTTTCACCAATGATGATCCAACGTTGTTCCTGAGCCGAAGCGACATCAGAAAATAGTCCAATTGTAGCCAATATCGCAATTAGGAATAGAAAGTAAGTTTTGCTTTTTATTTTAGGCATTGGTACTCCTCATTTCTTTAGTAATTAATCCAAATCAAAAGAAATCCGGACGCCGAAGATCACCGTACGCGGATTCAGAAACCACCAGGTAGACGGACCAGCGTTAAAAATATAGGCTTTGTCGGCGTTGATCCGGTCAAGTTTAGATTTGGCAACTTCAACCCACTGTTGGTCAACGATCTCCCAGTATTTTCCGGTACGCCCCTCGTAATAAATCGGGAGGGTGTTAGAATTGAGATCAGGAGGATCAGTACCCTGAACGACTTCCTGGTACTTCATCGGTTGCCAGGCGACATCCGGTTTGCGGTAGGCACCCAGTTTGTCATTGCCCGGAATGTTGCCATAGGCGTCACTCCTGGGCAGATGAAGCGACTCGCGATAGTTTTGATTGCCGGTGTCGCGTAGTTTCATGCGGTTGAAAAGATTGGTTACATCGACCAGGAACTGGATTTTAAGGCGTTGAGCTGAAAAAGTCTTGCCGGCCCGTAAGATTCCGTCATAGTCGTCAATATACTGAACGTTATTGACGACTCCTGAGGCGCTTTTCGGATTATAGGTAGTCCAGCCGCCCTTATCCCAGTTCAGTAAAAGATTCAGCATGAATCCGCCCAGGAGGTGTTGTTTCAGCAACAACGGTCCAAAATCATCCGGAGTATAAAGACTCAGATTAGCCCGGGCATAGGGCGTTGGGATTGGTCGTTCCTGGTACAAGTTACTAGTTTCCTCGTCATAACGTTGTTGATGGGCTGGGTCTTCATAAATTTCTTCCCGGCCGAAAAAGCCCTTCGAAGAGGCCTGATAGGTATAATTAATCAGACCGGTAAACCAGCGTCCATGGCTCTTGCGCAGAGTCACTTCAAAACCGCGGATGTCTTCGTATTCGTTACTGGTAATCAAATCATAGGTCTGGTTATTAATAGATTCATAGGTAGTCTCATTTTGCTGATCGCTGATATCTTTATAGAACGCGGCCAGCTGTAAGAGGATCGATTTAAAAAGCAGCTGGTCGTAACCCAATTCATAGGAAATAGTCTTGGCCAGAGTCAGATTAGGATTACCGATGGCACCCAGAGCGCCCGTCGAACTGCGTTGCACCCGAAACAGGGTTTCATACTGCGGCATCTGTTTAAAGTGCCCGTAGTTGAAAAACAGTTTGGAATTTTCGGTTATGGGATGTGAAATACCCAGGCGGGGGCTTAATTGCCATTGTGGTTTGGATTTGACCATGTCAAATTTGAGATTCTGATTATATCGGGAGGAAATGAAATAGGGATTATACGGATTGGAAAAAATATCCCACCACTCGATTCGAGAGTCGCTGTAATCCAATCTCAATCCGGCATTCAGGGTAAAGCCCTCGGTTTCCAGTTTATCCTGAATATAGAACGAAGCCCGGATGGGGAAATTATGCATTTGCACCCGACTGGCATAGGATTGACCTTTGGTTTGCATCTGAATGAAACCGTAGTCGAGATTGAGATCATTATAGACGAATTCCAGGCCGGTTTTAATCAAATTCAAGAAGTTGACCTGGCTGGAGAGATCGGCTTTAAAGGTCGTAGCGCTGGCAGTCGAATAGTCGCGCGCCAGCGAGGCCTGAATACCGTCTTTAATTTGAGGAGTGATTCCGACCACTTCGTAAGGCCAATAACCGATAGGATATTCATCCGCCCAAAAGCCGGGAATAATTTCAGTAGTCCCGGAGGTGTCCCGCAATCCGACCGGACGGGTATTGTAATTACGCTGAAAGTTTTCCAGGGAAACTTCGTAGAAGGTTTTAGGACTTAAGGTATGGGTCAATTTGATCGATATCGCCTGATGTCCGATATCAGTTTTAGAATAAGCCCAGTCACTGAACATATTGAACATTACCAGACCGCCGGTGCCGGAAGCGATTTCATGGGTCCAATGCGGATAATAGGCGTAATTCCAGTTATCGGCGATGGTCGAGACATTTCCGCGTAAGCTGGAGACTCGCAGTTTCATCGCCTCGGAAATATCCGATGTTAACTGCAGAGTCCAGTCATAATCGACATAATCAGGGGCGGCCTGAGTCCATAGCAGGACATCCCGGTGCCGCCGGTACGAGGTATAAAAACGCAGATTGCCGAACATTTCAGAGACCAGTGGAACCGGTCCGCCGAATCCGGCATCGATATCATAATCCGGCATGTTATTAATTTGCTTCTTGCGGGTTTCATACATAAACACGCGTTGGGCGGCCAGCGGAGTCAAATCGTTGGTAGGATCGTTATCGGTCAGCAGTTGTCGCGATATTTCATTCCATCCGACAAATGATGGATATTGATCGCGCATATATTGATCCCAGAAGGTGTGCAACTCATCGCCGTTCAGATCTTCAAACGCCTCGCCGCTATCCCATCTGTCGTTGTCATTTAAATCGGTAAAGGGTTCGCCCTGAGTCGTGCCGGTCCAGCAGACGGCATCATCCAGATAAGGACGCATCCAGTACGAATCGGGATCGTGGACATCCGGGATGCCGTCGACCCGAAAATATTTGGGATGCGGTGGATTGTACTTTATCTGAAAACTGCCGCTGAAATGGCTTTTACCGCCCTCTCTGGTAACGACATTGACCAATCCGGCCTGCACCTGTCCGTATTCGGCATTGAAACCGCCGCGCTCGACCGAAATTTCCTTGATCGCGCTTAAAGGAATCTTGGTTATCGGTTCGTTATTGCGGGGATCGCGGACGGTGAATCCGTCTACCAGAAAAAGAATATCCTCGGCTTCTCCGCCCCGAATGGCCATATTGTCTTTGATTCCGGCCTGCAGACTAATGACATCATCGACGTTCGAGGCCGGCAGGCTTTCAATCTCATCGGCGGTGACCGCTACACTACTGGTAGCCACATCTTCCCTGATAATCCTGCGTTCAGCCACCACCGTCACCGATTCTCCGATCAGGGCTTCGATTTCCAGTTTGAAATCGATACGCGTAGTCTGATCGATATGGACTTCAACATCGTCGACGATCGTTCTGGTATACCCGATCACAGAAACCTGAAGATTGTAATTACCCGGTGGAACATATAAGATCGTATACTGACCGTTCAGGTCGGTAGCGGCTCCCAGGGAAGTCCCTTCGATAATTACGTTCGCTCCAAGAATCGGCTCGCCGGTATCTTTAGCGGTGACGATGCCGGTAACTTTTCCGGTCGTCCCGGCTATAAGCCATTGTGCAAAGATAAGTGTCAGAAAAAATACGATTACTTTATTTCGCAACACTTCTTCACCCCCTTTAATTTAATTCACACTCAATCTGCATATGCGGCTTTGAGACAGATGGCAATTATGCTTTTTGCCCACTACCCTGTCTGGTTGCGGGATTTTTATTTTAATTGGATCAGATTCCATCACAAAACATAATAAAACCACGCCTGAATAAAATCATCTCATATTCTGGTAATTAGGTTGCATATAAGGACGAGGAGTAAAAGACGTGGTTTTAGAGTTGAAACAGGTCGTGATACACCTACCTCCTCTGCTATTCTGGGAGCCAGACGAGCATTGTTACCGGAGGTTCAAATTAGCGTATTGATTTCAGATTACGATAATCAGGATTGTATCGGTCGGATTGATTTTTTCAACCGGTATTTGCAATAGGATTCCGAACTCATCCTGTCTGAATTTGACTTTAGTACCATCGGTAAACATAGTGATCTTTTTGATTTTCGAGCCAAAATCGGGGATCAGAAGATTGGGATTTTCGGGATTCAAGACATGCACGAAGATGGAATTGCCTTGCTGGGTTGTCACGCCCCAGGATTTGGGTGGAATCGGCCCACCGCGAGTGCCGTAGATACTCTCACCATTTGTCGCCAGCCATTTACCAATTTCCTGCAGACGTTCGATACATTCCGGCTGAATTTTGCCATTCGGCATCGGTCCGACATTCAGCAGTAAATTGGCATTATTGCCCGCGGCTTTGACCAAGAGTTGGATCAGGTCATGAGTTGACTTAAAATTTTTATCCTGCAGGTTGAAGCCCCAGGAATTGTTGATCGTCTCGGAGGTTTCGAGCGGCAGAGTTCCGACCTCGGATTCAGCGCTGAAGCCGGCCGTATTTTGACCGGGCAGATCTTTTTCAAAGGTCTGGAAATCCTCGCCGGGTTTAATGGCCTGATGATGGTTATTACCGATCAGACACTGCGGTTGAAGTTCGTGAATCAGGCGATAGGTTTTCTCAAACTGCCAGTCGGCGTCCGGGCGATCCCAGTAACCATCGAACCAAATGCCGGCGACTTCGCCGTAGTTGGTTAGCAGTTCAGTCAGCTGGGCGTTGACGAAGTCGATGTATTTGTTCCAGTCGCCGCTCTCCGGTCGTCCGCTAAGCCGTCCGGTGAAACCGCGCGGGAAGTAATCATTCCGATACCAATCGACATGCGAATAGTAGAAAAATATCTTAAGACCTTGGCGTTGACATTCATCTGCCAGCATTTTGATAATGTCTTTGCCATAAGGCGTGCGATCGACGATGTTCCAGTCCGACTGCTGGGTATCGAACATCGCAAAGCCGTCATGGTGGCGGGTGGTAATGGTAATATACCGCATGCCGGCGGCTTTAGCCAGCGTTACCCATTCGATCGGGTCAAAGGCAACCGGATTGAAAAAATCCGGCAGTTTCTGGTAAGTTGGCTTATCGATCTTTTGGACTTCCATCACCCACTCACCGTCGCCCAGAACGCTATACACGCCCCAGTGGATGAAGAGTCCGAATTTGGCATCCTGGAACCAGGTGCGATTTTGTAAATTTTCAGGCGCCGGCGTATAGCTATTCTCGGCGGCAAAAATCCGCCCGGTTACAAGTATAGCAACGAATATAGTCAGGAATTTTTTCACTTTCATAATGTCACCCGGATTTGTTTGGTTGGCAGATTGGCACGGTTCAAAGAACTAAGTCATTGATCACATCGATAAAAACGCAATATTAATTTAGAGATTGTTGATTGAAAAGCGAGGTTTATTTGGCAGGCTTTAATTCGGGCAATGGGCTAGGCATCGCGACCGACCGTAAAATTGGCAAGGATAATTTTTTTTAAGAGTGGGAGCACCTTTTTCAATTAAACGCGGCAAATTCTTCAAAATAGGAAGATAATGCTATTGACTTTTGAGTAAATATGCCCTAAAATTGCTTTGTTCTTTTCTATTGGGCTTAGAGCGGATTCGATCATTCTCTCCGTTTGACGGATCCAGATGGGAAGTAGTTGTTTTTTGGCATTGTTTGATTAAGTGTTAATCGGTAGTTCTAATAAATCACTAAGACGATGGATCACTTATTTACGATCAATGACCGAAGATTGATTTGTACTTCGGCCCAAATATATGACATTGATTTGGATTCGATTACGGCATCGGTAGCGATTTGGATTTTGAGGGGTTCTAAAGATTCCGGAAATTAGTTAGTTAGAACCGCTATATCGTACTTTAGCTCCGTCGGTGAATGTAGCTGACGGGGCAGTGCTATGAAACGAATCCTAAAGATAGTACAACCTCTACGAGGTAAAGTCGTCTGATGGGATAGAATCTGTTACAATACTAAGAGCCCTACAGGCTGAGTCGCTATAACTTGCGTTTTTCCGCCAATCACCATCACGTAGCGGTCAAGACGTTGTCGAAAGGATTGAACAAATACCGCGTAGCGGTTGGACTATTGTAACATCTCGAAAACATGAAACCTATTCCCCTTAGAGGATTAAGAATAGTCACATCAAGGATGAATGTTAAACCTCTACAAGGTAAAGTTGCCTGATTGGTTGGACTCTGTTACAATACTAAGAGCCCTACAGGCTGAGTCGTTATAACTTGTGTTTTTCCGCCAATCACCGCGTAGCGGTTTAACTGTTGTAATATGGTGAAGTAGAGAAGGGATTTTCCCTGTAGGGGATTATGCCCAATCACCATCACGTAGTGGTTAAGACTTTGTCAAAAGGATTGACCAAATACCGCGTAGCGGTCAGACTGTTGTAACATCTCGAAAACATGAAACCTATTCCCCGTAGGGGATTAAGAATTGGTTGAACCTCTACGAGGTTAAGTTGTCTGATTGGGGGAGCGGTTACAATACTGAGAGCCCTACGGGCTGAGTCACTATAACTTAAGTTTTTCCGACAATCACTGCGTAGCGGTTTAACTGTTGTAATATAGTGAAGCAGAGAAGGAATTTTCCCTGTAGGGGATTATGCCCAATCACCATCACGTAGCGGTCAAGACGTTGTCGAAAGGATTGACCAAATACCGCGCAGCGGTTTGACTATTGTAACATCTCGAAAACATGAAACCTATTCCCCTTAGGGGATTAAGAATAGTCACATCAAGGAAGAATGTCAAACCTCTACGAGGTAAAGTCGTCTGATGGGTTAGACTCTGTTACAATACTTGAAGCCCGACGGGCTGAGTCGCTTTAATAAGGATTGCACAAGATTTCACCGCGTAGCGGTTTAACTGTTGTAACATGGTGAGGTAGAGAAGAGGATTTCCCTGTAGGGGATTATGCCCAATCACCATCACGTAGCAGTCAAGACGTTGTCGAAAGGATTGACCAAATACCGCGTAGCGGTCAGACTGTTGTAACATCTCGAAAACTTGAAAACCATTCCCCGTTGGGGATTAAGAATGTCAAACCTCTACGAGGTAAAGTCGCCTGATTGGTTGGGCTCTGTTACAATACTAAGAGCCCTACGGGCTTAGTCGCTTTACTTAGGATTGTACAAGATTTCACCGCGTAGCGGTCAGGGTAATGTAACCTATAAATCACTATACGATTATGGATAGCAAAATCGATCCAAAACCAAAATTGCTGGACCAGCTGCGGGAGGCGCTCCGGGTAAGGCATTACAGTTATCGCACCGAACAGGCTTATGTGAATTGGATTCGGAGATTTATCATTTTTCATGATAAGCGTCATCCTAAGGATATGGGCGAAAAAGAAATCGCCCGATTTTTGTCGCATCTCGCGGTCAATTGTCGTGTATCAACTTCAACCCAAAATCAGGCATTGTGTGCCGTTGTCTTTTTATACAAAAAAGTCCTGAATCAGGACATTGGGGAATTTTCCAGTGTTATGTGGGCCAGGCGATCCAGGCACATTCCGGTGGTGTTTACGAAAGACGAGGCGAAACGGATTATTAACGAAATGACTGGCACTCAAAAAATAATGGTGATGTTATTATATGGCTCGGGATTGCGGTTGAATGAGTGCTTGCAACTGCGGGTCAAGGATATTGATTTTGAAAACCAACTGATATTTGTCAGGAGTGGAAAGGGGGCTAAAGATCGGATTACGTTATTACCGGAGCAATTGATCGGAGCATTACGAAAGCAAATTATTTATGTTAAAAAACTACATGAGTATGATTTACAGAATGGCTATAATTCAGTTTACATGCCCGATGCGCTGGAACGGAAATATCCCAATGCCGGCAAACAACTGAGCTGGCGGTTTGTATTTCCCGGAGACCAAATTTTAAAGGATCCCCGGACCGGGATACTGCACCGGCATCATATTCATTCCTCGGTTCTGCAGAAAGCCGTTAAAATAGCGATGCAGAGGGCAAAAATTGTTAAACATGCCGGTTGTCATACTTTTCGGCATTCATTTGCGACTCATCTGCTTGAGAGCGGATATGATATCAGGACTATTCAGGAGTTGATGGGACATAGCAGTGTGCAGACAACCATGGTTTATACCCATGTCATTAAAAAAGGAGGACTTGGAGTTATCAGTCCGGTTGATAGTATTTGAATTATGGTTACCAATAAAATTATATACGCAGGACAAGCGGGCACTCAAAAGTGGATCAAGAGATTTGGAAAGGATTTAGTAGCGGTAAGGTATAAATACGATAATGCCACAAGAAAAAAAATGATCACGGTAGAGATTGTAGCTGAAGTACAAGACTGGCAGAAGGATGTACGAAGGATTCCTAATAATAAAATAGTGAAAATAAAAGTAGGATATGATGAGGTTGATCTAAGACAAAAAATCAAAACGCTCGGTGCAGAATGGAACAAAGCGGAGAAAGTATGGCAGTTAAGATTTGATATTGTGCGAGATTTGGGATTAAGTGAGAGAATTGTTGACAAATAACCGAAGCAGAGATAAATTGATAGCATGAAATTGGCGGATAAATATAATCTTTTCATATTAGTAGGAAACTTTTCCTATATTTATGAAACTTTTCATATTAGTAGGAAAAATTTGGAAGACGGATAAGGCGTCTAATATATATGTTAGCCGGTATGTATTATTGATGATTAAGTATCAAATAGACGATTAACGGGAATTATAAATTTCTACTATATAATAAAAGCTCGCCTTTCTTTTCCCCATCCGTTATTGGGGATTCATTCAA
>Ga0172369_10002168_pt1 | contig 27410 bp, 31 predicted proteins | sample LakKiv25m_FD_114539 | JGI IMG/M metagenome (GOLD analysis project Ga0172369, IMG submission 114539) | Freshwater microbial communities from Kabuno Bay, South-Kivu, Congo - kab_022012_11.25m | ecosystem: Environmental > Aquatic > Freshwater > Lake | place: Democratic Republic of the Congo...
CAATACCCCCGAAACCTTTATATACTAGAAAAACTATTATATTTATATAAGTTTTGCTTTTTTTCTAAAAAATTAAATATGTAAAATGGATTATTGAGTACCCAAAATTGGACGATTATTTTAATATTTTTTGTTTAGATTCAATGCAAATGATTCTAAATTTATATCTAAAAAACTAGAGGTGTTATCAATGGTAAAGTGTCCAGAATGTGGTTCAGAAAACGTATATAGAGATCCAAGAACAGGAGAATACGTTTGTAAAAAATGTCACGTTGTTATGTCAGATGATCAAATAGATATGGGTAAGGATTGGAGGTCTTTTGAAAATTCTGATAAGCAAGAAAATGTTGGTACTGGTTCACCAATGAAGTATACAAAGATCAATAAGGGTCTTGAAACAATGATTGAAAGAAGTGGAAGAGACTTAAGAGGAAATAAGCTTTCAACTAAATCAAGAGCACAGATGTATAGATTAATTAAATGGCATAAGAGATCATCAATTTCAAACTCAATGCAAAGAAATCTATCAATTGCATTAACTGAATTAAGAAGAATTGCATCATATCTAAATATCCCAAACTCATTAATTGAAACAGCTGCTCTTTTATATAGAAAGACTGTTGAAAAAGGATTAATTAGAGGACGATTAATTGAAGCTGTTGTTGCTGCAGTTCTTTATTCAGTTTGTAGAACATATAATGTTCCAAGAACATTAAATGAAATGGCAGAGGCATCAGGTCTAACAAAGAAAGAGATTGGAAGGACATATAGATTCATTGTTAAGGAATTAGATATTTCTGTTCCATTAACAGATCCAACATATTATATCTCAAGATTTGTTTCTGTTCTTAATCTCTCTGCTGAAGTTGAATCAAAAGGTAAGCAAATTGTAAAGAAAGCAATTTCATCAGGACTAATCTCAGGACGTGGTCCAACTGGTGTTGCTGCTGCTGCTGTTTACATAGCTGCTTTAATGTCAGGAGAAAGAAGAACACAAAAAGAGGTTGCTAATGTTGCAGGAGTAACAGAAGTAACTATAAGAAACAGATACAGAGAGCTTAAAGCTAAGTTAAAGCTTAAAGTAGATGCAGATATTTAAATATCTGCATAATTTTAATTTTTATAAAGAGCTTTTTTTAATATAGTTAGATGGTGTATTATGCAAGATTCAATTTATGATCTAGTTATTGTGGGAGGAGGCCCTGCTGGACTCACTGCAGCCATATATGCAGGAAGATATAAGATGAGTACAGTAGTTATTTCTGGATCTCTTGGTGGAACAATAACTCTTGCGCATATGGTTTGTAATTATCCAGGATTTATGGAAATATCAGGAATGGAATTAATGAATAAGATAACTGAGCAAGTTGAAGCTTTAAATGTTCCAATATATTATGAGAAGGTTATGAAAATAGAAAAAGAAAACAACATATTTATTGTAAATACTGATACAAGAACACTTAGAGCACATAAAGTAATCCTTGCTCTTGGAAATACAAGAAGAGAGCTTGGGCTTGATAAAGAAAAAGAACTAATAGGTAGAGGAATTAGTTATTGTGCAACCTGTGATGGTGGATTCTTCAAAAACAAAGTGGTTGGGGTTGTTGGAGGGGCTGATGCAGCAGTTACATCAGCTTTAGTATTAGCAGACGTTGTAAATAAGGTGTACCTAATATATAGAAGAGATAAACTAAGAGCTGAGCCATCTTGGGCAGATCTTGCAATAAATAACCCAAAAATCCAAATATTATATAATACTGAAATAATCGAACTTATTGGAGATACTAAACTAACTGGAGTAAAGTTCCAAACTGGCACCAAAATGGAACTTGATGGATTGTTTGTAGAGATTGGTGCAGTCCCAAATACAGAAATGTTAAATAATTTAAAGGTAGATGTTGATAATTTTGGATTCATTAAAGTTGATAGATCACAAAGAACAAACATTCCTGGACTTTTTGCAGCAGGAGATATTACTAATTCAACTCACCTAAAGCAAGTTATTACCTCTGCAGCACAGGGGTCTATTGCAACTTATGAAGTTTATAAGGAACTTAAAAAAGAGTAAATCTACATAAAACAATATCTTTTAAAACCCAATTAAAGTATATATCTTATGGGGTTAAAGTTAATAAGAGGTAATCAATTATGAATGATGTAAACACTAAACTTAAGAAGACATTTGAGTCTTTAAACAAAAATCTATATAGAACAAATAAGGCCTTAGAGCTTTACTCTCCAGTTTCAGAAATATTTAATTGTATTACAAGTGATGTTAAGGAAATAGAAGGATTATTTGATAAAAATAAACATCTTGAGAAGGAAATTGAGGATGAAATCAAGAAAAGAGAATTAATCTCACTTTATAAAAAAATGCATACTGCTGTTTCTCAAGTAAAAGACGAGATTGATTACTTGTATAAGGATATGAATGATGCAAATAAGTTCCTTGAGAACTTTAGAGGATACAGAACATATATTTTCCAAGATACTAAAAAAACACAAGATTTCCTAAAGAAACTAATTGAAACATTTTCTATTGAGGACTTTATATTAAAGTTCAATGTTGTTGGAACAATTGATCTAGCAGATGTTGCAAATAAGGTTCAAGGTAAGAAGAATGGAATTGATATTCTATTCCCTTCAGAGAATATAAACCTTATTTTTGAAGAAGTACTTAAATCTCAAACAAATAAGTTTAGATTAATTACAGAAAAAATAACAATATATTTTGAAAAAGAAAATATAATCTATATTGAAGGCCCAAGTCAATCAATTAAGTTTGCAGATGGAGATGCAAAGCAATTTGGGGCACAGGTATTAGAGAATTAAAGATTATAATTTTCTTTTACTTATTTTATTTCTTTCTAAAATATATTTATAAATAGATTGTCCTACTTTATTTATTATTTATAATTGTAAGGAAATCGATTTATGGAAAACCTAGTTAATATAATAGATCAACCGAATTGGAAAATTTTATTATTTGATGTAGTTAAACAGAATGATTTTGATATCTGGAATGTAGATATTATTAAGTTAACTGATTTATATCTTAAAAAAATTAATGAATTAAAGCAAGAAAACCTACTTGTTCCAGCAAATGCTCTTCTTGCTGCGGCTATTCTTCTTAGATTAAAAGCATATTCTCTTAAATTAACATCAGTTGATGATGAACCATTAAAAATACCAACAGATGAAGATATATATAATTTAAATTCAATTAGTTTTAATAATACAATTAAGTTAAGAGAGGGACAGGTATCATTAAATGATTTAATTGATATTGTTGATACAATTATGAATAGACCCACAAAAACTAATCTTTCTAGGCAATTAAAAGAAAAGGGAGAATCAGTTTTTATTATTCCAAGAAAATCAATAGACATAACAGAAAGAACAGATAGGCTATTTTCTATTCTAAGAGATGAGATTGATGATGAAGGATGTTTAGTGTTCTCTAAGTTACAAGAAAGAACAAGGGATCCTTTTGAGATAATTGAGTTTTATTTTATGCCACTTCTTTTCTTATCTCAGGATAAAAAAGTAAATGTTTGGCAAGATGATTTTTTTTCTGAAATTTTTATTAAGGTTCTTTAGTTTGAAAACTAAAGTTTTTTAAATAGTAGTATTATCATATATTTGTGGTGTTTTATTATGGGGAGGATTGGATCCAGATTAAAGAGAAAGGTTAAGCAAAGAGCAAAGCGTTCTATTAACAACCAAAAGAACAATCCAAGGAAAGCAGAAATACTAAGAAAATTAATTATAAAGTATAAAAAATAAATAAAGATTAATTATGAATTTAAAAAGAACAAAGGGACAAGTTTCTTTAGAAATAATAATATTAATTGGGGTGTTATTAGTTGTTGCTATAATATTAGCAATTATCTTCTTTGATTTTTCTGATAAATCTATACAATCAACAACAGATACAATAGAAGGAGATAGTAATGTTGTTGATAATTTCGTTAAAGATTACAATGCAGCTGTTGGAGTGATTTATATTTATAAAAATAACACATCACTATTTAACTAGTCTTTTATAATTTGATATGTATGCAAAAAATGCCTATAAAAAAACTATTTACTAAAATTAGAACAATTAATCAGATGGGACATTTGCCACGTAAATTAATAATTGATCCTCATAAAATACATACCTTTACTTATCTTGGAAAGACCTTTAAGTTTAAATTTCCAACATTAAGAGACCAAGTAGCTAAGTTAAAAATAGAATTACAACAAAATAAAGATAAGCTCATTTTAAGAGAAAAGATACAAAATAATAAAAATTTGCCTTGCACAAGAGCTGAAATCCAAAAATTAATTAAGCAAATAAGAAAATTAGAGGTAGGAATGGATTTAATTAAACAAAAGGAATTAATTTTATTGGATAAAGATAAACCAAATTATCATATCCTTCTTATGAAGTATAATTTATTTATAGATAAATTAAATGAAAAATTAAAAACTTTATACACTGTTAGTGAGTCAAACAAGAAGGAAATAATCTATTCTAAGATGATGAGTTTAATCACAAAGAATCTTGAGTTAAGAAAAATAAATAGTAGAATAAGAATGTTTGAATGTTTAGTACTCTTGAAAAAGAATTATCAAGTAATCAACTATTTTTAGAATTAGAATAATTGTTTTTTATAATTCAACTTTTCCAAAGAATCCTTTTGGATAATATATAATTATTATTAATAGAAGTAAAGCAAATAATATTTGTCTCCCTGGTCCAACAAGAGATGATGGTAATCCAACAAACCTTAATATTTCTGGAATTAAGGTTAAAATCACTGTTGCAATTACTGTTCCTTTAATTGATGCAAGACCCCCAACTATAATTATTGTAATCACAGGAATAAGAGCCATGAATGTAAATGACGATGGATCAATAAACGTAATAAAATGAGCAAAGAGACAACCAGCAACCCCTGCAAAGAAAGCTGATGCCATTAAAGTTATTGATTTAATCTTGAATGTATTCTTTCCAAGTGATTTTAAAGCTGGCTCATCATCTCTTACTCCTTCAATAACTTTTCCAAATCTACTATCTACTATTTTTCTAATTAATATAAAACAGATTAGTCCAATCATGATTGATAAAACAAGAAAACTTGTGTTTGAACTAAATACATATCCAAAGATTTCTGGTTTTGGTATTCCTGGTATTCCTAAGGGTCCTCTTGTAAGTCCTGTCCAATTAATCAAAACTGCATAAACTAGAAATGAAAAACCAATTGTTGAGAGTGCAAGATAATCTCCTTTAAGCTTGTTTGTAGGGATTGATAGAACATAAGCAAAGATTGCAGGAATTATTGCAGCAAGTAGAAGAGATAGAAGAAAAGGAACTCCATTAATTGTTAGAAGAGTAGAAGTGTATGCACCTATAGCAAAGAAAGCAATATACCCAAAATTTAAGAGGCCAGCATATCCTATTGATATTTGTAAAGATAAGCTTAAGATTAATTGAATTATTATGATTATTAACAAATGTATTAAATACGCACTAATCATTCTTTTTTTCAATCCTTTTTAGTTTATGATTTTATCCATCCTTTATTTACTCCAAGTATCCCATTTGGTTTAAATAGCAGGAAAATAAATAATAGCATGAATGCAATTGCATCCTTATACCCACTAGGAAGATACCATATACCATAGTTTTCAACTATACCAAGCACAAATGAACCAAGTACTGCACCAGGAACAGAGGTAATTCCACCAATGATTGCTCCAGTAAAGCCTTTGATCATTAAACTTGAGCCCATGCTTGGTTCTAGATTTTGTTCAAGAGACACAAGAACACCAGCAGCACCTGCAATAAGAGACCCAATAATAAAACTATATGCAAATAGTTTCTTTGATGAGATTCCTTGAATCTCAACTAAATCTCTTGATTCAGAAACTGCTCTTAAAGATTTACCAAGCCCAGTTCTTTTCATAAGCAAGAGAAGAGAAATAAATAAAACAATGGATGTAATTATAATTACAATCTGGAGAGGAGTAATTATTGCTCCAAGAATTTCAAGACCTTTAACTGTTTTAATAAACCCAATTGTTTTAACATCAGCTCCAAATATGATTAGGATCAGAGATTCAATTATAATTAAAATACCAATAGATGCAATTAAAAGAATTGATGAACCAGCTTTTTTCTCACGCAATTTCGTGTATGCTGTTCTATTAAGCACCCATCCAAGAACGCCAGCACAAAGAATAGCAAGGATTACAGATATCCAGAAATTTATTCCAACTAGGTTATAGAAGAGATAAAGCATGTATCCGCTTGCAACAACAACAGAACCATGGGCAAAATGAACGAACTTATTAGTTGAATAAATTAGAGAAAAACCAGTAGCAATAAGAGCGTAGATTGCACCAGCAATGAGTCCATTAAATAGTAATTGTAGAAATATCATACTTCTCTATTCTCTTTTGTTTTCTTCTTGTTTTATCAAACTATTTTACAATGTATATCATATAACTAAACAACAATAGTTATTTATACCTTTTTCCAGAGGTAATTATATAATTAAAGGTGATTATATGATTACAAATAAATCAAATATTTCAGAATATAGATTATCTAAAGCAATTAAATCATATAAAACTAAAGAGGTTAATCTCTCAGGAGCAAGTGAAATAGCTGGCATGCCATATCGTGAGTTTATGGAAAAGCTTGATATAAAGAATGTTTCATTGAATATGAATACAATGCCTATCGAATATGGGCTCTCATCAATAAAGAAATCTTTAAAGAAAAAGAAGTAAATGATTTAAATGAATAAAGATTATTCAAAACTTATTAAAAAAAACAAATATCAAATATTTATTTTCACTTGTCCAGCAAATATCCCTGTTAATTTTGCAATTCATCCATGGATTGTTACTAATGAAAAAGGTAAACTTACAAGATTTGATGTATGTCATTTTAAAAACAAAGACGAAAATTATTTACATATTGATCATTACTCATATTTACAAGGAATTGAAGTTTTTCCAAATATTGGTAAATGGTATTGGAAAGGAGAGCTTTTCTATAAAGCGCAAGGGGATTTTGCAAAGAAGATGATCACTTTTATTAAGAAAAGTAAGGATAATTATCCATATCTAAAAAAATATTCTCTTTTTGGTCCAAATAGTAATACCTATGTTAAATGGGTTCTTGATCATTTTCCAAGTATTAAAAAAGAGCTTCCTTGGAATGGAGTTGGAAAAAATTATCATAGAAGAAGAAAGTAAAAGATTTATCTAAATAACTGGTTACTTATTACGTTTTTATAATGCAAAATATATTTATCTAATATTCTTGTAACCTCATTAAATCTAGATTCATTGTTTCTTATTTCTATTTTCTTTGTTAGCTCTTCAAATAATTTAGGATTAAAACTAAGATCTGCTTTTGGATAATGTTTTTTAATATCTGTAGTTAGTTTCATGATTTCAAGAAACTTGCTTGCATAAAAAGATCTATTTATTGGAATAGGTTCTTTTTCAAGAAAATAAGATACTAGATTAAGATTAGTATGGAATTCATTATCTGTTTTTGATGTTTTATCAAGATGATTGAATATTTCTTTTTTATATTCATCAGGATGTTTTGTAGGGTTGTGTCTTTCAAGATATATGTTATTGAATCTCTCTATTGGATTGATTTTAGGTTTTCCTGGCATAATTTAATAAACATACAAATAATATATAAATGTTAGTGAAGTAATATTTACCAAATAGAAATAAAATAAAAACCCTTCTAGAGATGAAATAATATATTGATTGCTTATGCTAAGAATAAAAAACTTAAAAAAACATTTTGGAGGAGTTAAGGCTGTTGGTGATGTATCCTTTGAAATTAAATTTGATCATTACCATCCACTAAATTAATTGGTAGTAAATTAGTTTACCCTGGTTATAATTAATTATTTTTAAATAAATCGGTACTGTTTATAAACCTATCTGTGCATATACTATGTATGATCGATTATGTTTTCAGAGAGCTTGAATCAACTATTTTAAGATTTATGGATCAGCCAGAGATTATTGCAGTGGTTGGTGCAAGGCAAGTTGGCAAAACAACAATGATTGAACACATCTTAGAAAATGTAAAAAATAAAAAAATAATTAAAATAAGCTTTAATAATATTAATACAAAAGATTTGTTTATAAATAATACAGAAGAGTTTATTAAAGTATATATTAAAAATGTTGATATATTATTTATTGATGAAATACATTATGCAAAAGATGCAGGCAGAATATTAAAATACATTTATGATATTTATAAAGATAAAATTAAAATAATAATCACAAGTTCTTCAAGTGTAGATATTTCTATTCAAAGTTTAAAATATTTAGTTGGAAGAGTAACTATTTTTGAATTATATCCATTTTCATTTTATGAGTTTTTGTTAGCTAAGGATTTAAATTTAGCAGAAATGTATAAAAAAGGAAATCTATCTAAAGAAATGTGTAACATTCTAGAATCCTATTTTACTGATTATTTACTCTTTGGAGGATATCCAAGAGTTGCTTTAGAGGATGATAGAGATCTAAAAGAAAAACACCTAAAGGATATATATTCAACTTATGCTTTAAAAGATATTCAATCAATATTAAATCTCGCAGATGATTTCAAATTAAATAATCTATTAAAAGCACTTGCATTACAAATAGGTAATGTGATAAATTACAAAGAACTATGCGAAGTAAGTAATTTAGATTATTCAACTTTAAAAAAATTAATTAACCTATTAGATAAAACATATATCTGTAAAGAGATTCATCCCTATTTCAAAAATAAACGGACAGAATTAGTTAAAAGTAAAAAAATATATTTTTTTGATATTGGTTTGAGAAATGCAATATTAAATACCTTTTCAATCAACGGGGTTGATATTGGATTTATTAAAGAAAACTTTATTTTCACAGAACTGATTAAAAATGAATTAGAACCAAAATATTGGAGAACCAATAATGGTGCGGAAGTTGATTTTATTGTGGAGAAAGGATATGATCTGCATCCTATAGAGGTTAAAAATGATCTTAAAACAATAGGTATAACTAGATCGTATTTAAGTTTTCTTGAAAAATATCGCCCCTTAAAAGGATTTTTATTTACTTATTATTTAAATGAGAATAAAAAATATTTAAATACAACTGTTTATTTTTTATCGTTTTTTAATTTTTATCGTTTTTTAAATGAAATTAAGAAGGAAAAATAGATGCTAAAAATAAAAAACCTAAAAAAACATTTTGGAGGAGTTAAAGCTGTTGATGATGCATCCTTTGAAATAAAGGATAATCATATTACTGGGCTTATTGGTCCTAATGGAGCAGGTAAATCAACAATTTTTAATATTATTTCTGGTTTTGAAAAAGCAGATTCTGGAAACGTATACTTTGGAAAAAAAGATATAACCTCTTTATCTCCAGAAAAAATTGCACAGGAAGGAATATCCAGAGTTTTTCAAAAATCAAGACTTTTTGATAACTTAACTGTTTTTGAAAACCTTCAAGTAGCAATTGATGAAGAAAACACTAAATTCTTTAAAACTTTATTTTCAAAAAATGAAATTCCAAAAAAATACAAAGAAAGAATAGAAGAAATATTAAAATTATTTGAAATTGAGCACATTAAAAATCATAAATGCTCTTATCTTTCATTTGGCCAAAAGAGGTTAGTTGAGTTTGGAAGAGCAGTTATTAGATCACACAGGTTATTAATCTTAGATGAACCTGTTGCTGGTGTTTCTCCTCAACTAAGAAATAAGATAATGGATATTTTAAAGAAGCTAAAGAAGAACGGAGAAACAATTCTATTAATTGAGCATGATATGATATTTACATTTAATATTTGTGATAAGATATTTGTTCTTGAGAAAGGAAAGATTATAGCATCAGGAACACCAACACAAATAAAAAATAATAAAAAAGTATTGGAAGCATATCTTGGGGATTAATTATGCTTGAGCTAAAAAATATTCGTGCAGGCTACAATGGTCAAGAGATTCTCAAAGGAATTAATTTTACAACAAATCCTGGACAGATCACTTGCATTATTGGCCCTAATGGGGCAGGTAAATCAACTCTTCTAAAAGTAATCTTCAACCTATGTGAAATATATTCTGGAGAAGTAATTTACAAAGGAAACAATATTACAAAGCTTCCAACATATGACTTAATCCTTGAAGGAATAAGTTATTCTCCTCAAGGAAGACAGGTTTTTTCAGATATGACTATTCTTGAAAACCTAGAAGTTGGATTAAGTATTTTTAAAGATAAATATTATAGAGAAAAGAAACTAAAAGAAGTATTTACAAGATTTCCAGTGCTTTATGAAAAGAAAAATGATTTAGCATATACCTTATCAGGTGGTCAGCAACAAATTCTTTCAATTGCAAGAAGTCTTTTACATGATCCAGATGTTCTTCTTCTAGATGAGCCGTCCCTTGGACTCGATCCAAAAACTCAAAAGCAAATCTTTGGAATAATTAAAGAACTAAACAAAGAAGGAATATCAATAATTCTTGTTGAGCAGAATGCAAAGGCAGCTGCAGAGATATCTGATATTATTTATATTCTTGAAGACGGAAAGATTGGTCTTAAAGGAGATAAGCATATCTTAAAAGACAAGAAAATAAAAGATATTTATTTCGGTGGGAGATAAAAATAGTTTACTTTATAATTTTCAATAATCAATCTGCTTGAAAAATATAGTTTGTTTGGTAGGTTATATAAATCAAACCATCTTCTACTTTTTATATATCCCCAAACAACCACCAATCTATAGATAGTTTATTCTTTTCAAGTATTTCTTCATATCTATTCCTGCAAGATCTTGTGAATCATGTGATTCAGAAATCAATGTTGGTTTCATTTTATATTCTTTAATTAAATCTCCAAATTCTTCAAAATGAGGATAGTATTCTTTTTCATTGTATGCTTTGTGTACTTTTTCTCCTTTCAAGGTATAATCTACTGGATAGAAGTGACAATGCAGTGAATGCAAAACATCCCTTCCTAATCTCTTTTCAATCTCACTTAATATTTGAATATATCTTTCTTTATTTTTTAAACATCCATCTTCTCTTGCATGGAGATGAGCAAAATCTATACAAGGACTAGTTAGTTCAACATTTTCACAAATTGTAATTATGTCATCAAGAGAACCTAGTTGCGATTTTTTTCCACCAATTTCAGGAGATATTCTTGGATTAGTTATTCCAAGTTTTTTCATTTCTGTTACAACTGGTTTTAGATTATTAATAAATCTCTCTCTTGCTTTAATTGGGTTTTCTCCATAATATCCAGGATGTAAAATTACGTTATGAGCATTCATTAAATCAGCAAGCTTAATCGCTTTTAATAATTCACTCTGTGATCTTTTTATCCCTTCAGGATCAATTGATGTTAGAACCACATAATAAGCAGCATGAACAGTTAACCAGACATCATTCTTTTCTGCATTCTCTTTAATCTTTAAAGCATTCTCTTCTCTCATTCTTGCTCCATAAGTATAAAGAACCTCATAAGCATTAAGTCCAATATTGCTAATCCACAAAGGCATGTTAACTCTTGAGTCTTTGCCTTTTGAAAATTCTGTTTTCCAGAAATTAGGTGGAATACCGCTTGTTCCAATTCTAATTATTTTTTCTGTTGACATATAAAAATAATAGATGACCAAATAATTAAAAAGAGTTTTATTATCCTTTTGTTATCTGTTCCATAATCTTTATATTCTTTATCTATTATATTATTGTTTAATAAATTATATATTGATTAATTATGCAGGAAGAAGAAAATAAACCAATTGTTCAAAAGAAAGATGCTCCACAAGTTCAAGTTAAGCTTGATCTTGAAAAGTTTGATTCTAATTATCTTAAAGGAGCTCTTGAAGCAATTATCTTTATGTCTCCAAAGTCTATTGGTTTAAAGCAAATATATAAGGTTCTTCCTGGAATTTCACGTGATTTAATTGATATACAAGTTTCTGATCTTATGCATGAATATTCTACAAGAAATTCAAGTATTTGTATTATTAAAGATGGAGATAATATTGAGATGGTTGTAAAACCAGAATATTCTTCTTTTAATGTATTTTCTGCAGGAGCATCTCTTAGTAAAGGAGAACTAAAAACTCTTGCATATATCTCTCTAAACTCACCTGTTATGCAATCAAAGATAACAGGAAAGAGGCCTTATGAGCACATTCAGAAGCTTAAGGACCTAAACCTTGTTGCTGTTGAAAAGAAAGGAAGACGTCATGTTCTTGTAACCACAAAGAAATTTGAAATGCTTTACCCTGATTCTAGAAAAAAGAAGAAATAATTTCTTCTTTTTATTCTTTATTACTTTTTAATAGGGGGTAACATTTAAATAATCTATATTATATTATATTATTGTAATATTTAAATTAATTAAAATAAAGGGTGTATTATATGTTTAATAGAAAATATTTTCTTAGTTTTCTTATATTAGTAATATCAATGATTTTTATTTCTCCATTCTCTTATGCATTAATTGAGCATGGTTCAATGAAAATATTTGCAGTTTCTGGTCCTGACTCTGCAATGGAAGCAACATTGAATATTGAAATTCATCCTGGAACTGGCAAGGTCTTAGCAAATATTGATTCACTTGTTGGAAACACAACCCAAGAATCACAAAAAAATGCAGTTAATGCTACTGATTTAGTTATTGGAAACACAAAAACAAAATATGATTATATATTTGAAATAAATTCTGGTGCTTATTCAATTGATGGACCATCAGCTGGTGCAGCTATGGCTCTTTTAATGGTTTCAATGTTTAAAGATAAAAACATTGCAGAAGAGGTGAGTATGACAGGAACTATATCTCAAGAAGGATACGTTGGTGATGTTGGGGGAATATATCAAAAAGCAAAGAAGGCGTCAGAGGTTGGAATTAAATTGTTTATGATACCAGCAGGAAATAGAGAACAAGTTGTAACAATAGATGGTAATGTTGAAAAAATAGATCTAGTTGAATATGCTTATGATAACTGGGGATTGAAAGTTGTTGAGGTACAAAATCTAACTGATGTTTTAAATTATGTTTCAAAAAATATAGATGATATTAATATTAGTTATATACCTATTGTTAAACAAGAAACTTATCAACCAGATAGATTGGATTATTCAATTGCATTAGCTCCTATGAGAAATATTACTGCCAAATATGTTATAAATGCAGAAGAAAATTTAGAAATTGCAAAAGCAAACCTTAATCAAAGCGCTTTGATTAAAGATAAAAGTATTCAAGAAAATATATTTTCAATAATAGAGAGTGCTGAAACAGCAATCAATGAAGCAAAAATTTATTCAGCTAATAATTATTTATATTCTGCAGCAAATAATTCATTTATTGCAATAGTTAATGTTACAATTGTAAATGAAATATTGAATAATCCATCTATCCTTGGAGAAACATCAACAGTTCTTGATGAAAAAATAAAAGAATTAGAAGAAACAATAACACTTGCAGAAAAGAGAAGTACTCTTTGTTCTTTGGAAAAAATTGAGTGGTGTATTGGTGCTAGACAAAGAATAACCTGGGCTGAACAAAAGTTTAATATCTTAAAGGAAGGAAAAACAAATGAAGCACTAACAAGGGTATCTGATTATAGTTATGCGATTGGATGGATAAAAATTGCAAATGATTTTTTAGATGTTGGGATAACCGATTCAAATTATAAGTTTGTTGAATCAAATTCCTTTAAAGCAGATGCACAAAAAAAAATAATTGATGTAGAAAACAAATTAATCTTAGCAAGTCTTGAAGTTTCAAATGATCCTGATCTTTTAAGAAGATTAGATGCTGCAAAAATAAATTATGAGAAGGGATGGTATGTTACATCTATGTATGATTCAGTAACATCTATGGCAATTATAATCACAAGAGAAGAAAATGAAGAAACACTTGATGCAAACGTATTTCAAATTAAATATGATAATTTAATAAATGAATTAAGATCAATTAACGAATTAAACTCAGATAACCATGTGTGGTCTAAGATGTATTTCGATCATGCGGTTTATTTTTATAAATCATATGAATCTTTTTTAGCAAACAATGAAACAAAAGCTAAAGGGGACATGCAAATATCCAATTCAATAATCAATATGGCTCTTGGAATATTTGAAGTAGAAAACAAAGTGCTTGCATATTATAATAACGCAGATTATTCTGATATAATTGTTGTGATTGGGGATAGGAATGATGTGAATTTACCAATATCTCAAAACACAATAATAAAGAATGCTGATGATCAAAAAGTATATGTTTATACAAATGAAAAAACAAACAACTCATCTAATCTTTTATACTATGTACTTGTTGTTGGTCTCTTTATCATTGTTATTGTAGGAATAGTTGAAATTGAAAGATTTAGAAGAAAAGAAAAGAAGGTATTTGTTCAAAAGCAGATTGCCCATTTAGATGAGATGCTACTTGAAGGAAAGATTAGTTCTTTTACTTATAAAGAAATGAGAAATAAATATCTTGAAGAGTTAAAGAAGATTAAAGAAAAGGAACTAAAAAAAGAAAAACAAAAGGTTGATCTTAAAATCAAAAGAGAGCATCTATTGGTTTACAAAGAGGACAAGAAAAAGCAAAATACTAAAGATAAGAAGAAGCTGATTAAGAAGTAATTATTATTTTTTTACTTTTATATCTAATACTATTTGAATAGTTGTTGCAGAGAAGCTTCTTATTATTCTTCTTTCAATAATCTTAAGTTTAACTTTGTTCTCTTTTTCTTTTAGTTTTAATATTTCTTCTATCTCTCGGTATGGGTTATCTTTTGGAACAAAATTATAAATGTGTATTATTCCTCCATTCTTGATTGAATAAATTGCAGAATCAAGGAAAAGTTCAGCGGACTTTGGAAGAGGCATTGGAATCCTATCAAAATAACTGTTATATTTGTTGGATACTGTTTTTACATCTCCAAGAACAGCCTTTACTTTATCTTCAACTTTATTTAATTTTATGTTTTCCTTTAAGTATTCAACCCCAACTGGGTTAAGCTCAATTGCAATCACTTCTTTTGGGTTTGCATTCTTTGCAATTGTGATTGCAAAAGGTCCAACTCCTGCAAAGAACACTCCAACCTTTTCGCCAGGTTTAACAAGAGAAACTATTCTTTGCCTTTCAGTTGATAATCTTAAAGAATAAAATACTTTTTCAACATCAGTTTTAAAGAGACACCCGTTTTCTTTAATAATGGTTTCCTTTCTTTTTTCTCCAAAAATATATGAAAGATCTTGTGTTCTATACACACCATGATGTTCCTTTTTCTTATTTAGAACAACCTTAACATGTGGGTGTATTTCAATATAGCTTTCTCCAATCTCTTTTTTATATTTTTTTACAATGTTTGGATGAATGTTTGCTATAACAATATCTCCAACTATATCGTAAGAAGTTGGAATTTGAGAAACTATCTTTGCAGGAACCTTCTTCTTTAAAAGTTTATCTTTAATTGTAAAACCAACTGTATTACTATTTTTTTTAATAAGTTCAATAACCGGATATTTTTTAATATCTTGTGTAATTTTTTTAACAGGTATAATTACATGTGTTAAGTCTCTATTTATCTTATAATCAGTTAATAGATTTTTATTTGCTTTAAGCTTTGTAATTATGTTTTGTGCATCTTTGTTTATTACTTTGATTGCAATTGCCTTACTCATATATAATCATTAAATAAAAATATTATTAAATTGTTAGTAAATTCTTAAATCCAGGTGTCCATTCATCTGTAAGCATTAATACAACATCCACAGATTTTATAACATATGGAAACTTTTTCTTGATGTTTTCAATAATATCATAATATTGTTGAAAGTTTTCAACAATGAATTCTAATTCTAATCTTTGGATATTTTTTATGTAATAAGAAATATTTGGAATGTTAGATACATATTCTAGTATGTCTTTTTCAATATCATTATTGTATTTTTCTATACTTACTATTGCTTTATAGAGTTCTAATCCTAGTTTACCAAGATTTACTCCAATTCTATATTGTATAATTATTCCTTTCTCTTCTAATTTTTTAATTTTATTTTTAATAGTAATCGGTGTTGTTTTAATCTCTTTTGATAATTCATAATTTGAGATGGTTGTATTGTTTACTATTTTTTCTAAAATATTATGATCAATCCTATCCAGAGTATTGTTTATTACTTCTCCTCCAAAGTATGTGGATTCTTTAATTTGATTTGTAAAATACATTTTTGGATATTGTTTTGTGTATACTAATATATCCATATCATAATCTATGATTATATTTTTAAAATTGGAAATTATTTCATTTCTTATATTTAAAAAACCATCATCATTTTTAGAATATACTGCTGCAATTAAATCATATTTCCCTGAACATATTCCAAACCAATATATTTTTCCTGAGTTTCTTAAAAACTCAATAAATGTTTCTTTTTCTTCAGGTATGTTTCTTAATTTTAAATAAAATTTATATAGTTTATATCCCATCTTATATGTATTTATAGATGTGTTAAAGCTTTCAATTATCCCTCTTTTAATAAGGCTGTTTATTCTGTATTCGATTGTTTGCCTTGATTTATTTAATTTCTTTGCAATTTTAGATGTTAAACATCTGCTATCTAAGTCAAGCTGATATAATATTTTACGATCCAATATATCTAGTTCTTGCAATTTAGTTTTATCCATATTTAGCATTATATTTAGGAGTAATTAAAAAACTACCTTTTTTGCAAAAAAATTGGCAGAAGTGTTAATATATATCAATAATCAATAATTTGTTAATCAATGATAGTTAAATGATGATGTGTATGTATGATTCAAAAAAAATTCTTTCAACCAAAATACAAGTTGTTTTTAATGAAAACAACAAAAAAGTGTTTCCAGATAATTATATTAATAATGTTAAATATTGGGGTAATATTTCAAAAGAAAAATTACATTCTTGTCTACCTGATGGAACTGCAAAATTATTAACTTTGGATTTAGATGTTGGAGATGAATGTAGTTTAAGATGTCCACATTGTTTTAGAAGAGATTCAAGATTTGATAAATGTACAAATCCATTAACTTATGATGAGATTATTAAATATGTAAAAGATGCAAAAGAGCTTGGGCTTGAAGAAATTAAAATACTTGGGAGAGGGGAGCCCTTCCAAAATAAAGATTTTTTAAAATTTTTAAGAGAAATGACAAAATTAGACCTAGGTGTATCTGTTTTCACAAAAGGATTTGTAATTGGAGATGATAATCTAGTTAAGACATATAATTCACATTATGGTATTAATACAGGGAAAGAGTTAGTAAAAGAACTATATAAATTAAAAGTAAGTATTCTTTTAGGTTTTAATTCATTTGATAAAGAAGTTCAAGAGAATTTTGTGGGGGCTTGTAATTCAGTAATTAAAAATTATACTGAGTTAAGAGATCGTGCATTAATTCTATTATGTAATGCTGGATTTAATAAATATGTAGCTGAAGAGGCAACAAGGCTTGCTATGATAGCAGCTCCAATAAAACCAGAAAATATAAATGAAGTATTTGAAATATATAAATGGGGTAGATTAAGAAACATCTATATACTTAGTTGTCCAACAACAATTAGTGGGAAAGGTATTGATGAATTTAATAGAGCTATTGAAACATATAGAAGAGACACAAACAATAGTCCTTATCTAAAATATGTTTCTGAACTTGAAAGATTATATACATCTATATATTCTTGGAACATTCAAACAAATCTTATTTCGAAAAAATTATTTACTATTGATATAATTTCATTATACCCCGGCTGTCATGTTTGTAATCAGGTTGCTGCAGGTTTTTATTTAAATCTTTCAGGGCAAATCAATCAATGTCCAGGGAGATGTGATCAAACAACAATATTTTGTTCAAATATTAGAGATGCAAAGTCTTTGAAAGAGGTGTGGGTTAATTCATTAAATTATAAAAGAGCAAAATATAGTACCAGATATAATTTCGGATGTGTTGCAAGAGATGGGCATAGTTTACCTGTTGATTTTTATAATCATATTTACCAAAATGTATTAAACAATAATAAATAAAAATAAAAGATATGAAATTAGTTATAAAAATAGATTGGTAATCAAATATTAGTAAATGCTTGGAATAATCTTAAACTATGGAATAAAGAATACAGCTCTTTTCCTAATCTTTGGTTTCTTTATTTATTTTCTTTCCTATCTTTATATTGTAAAATATAAAAAAACAAGAATAAACATAAAATTCATTTATTCAATCATTCCTTTTATATTTATTGGTGTAATTGTTAGAATAATGGGTGACCTTGGTTATCTATCCTCCACATACCTTGAATATCCATATCTTTTTGGAGTATTAGGAATTCTTTATCTTCTAGTTTTTGAAATAACAAAGCTTTTCTCAAGAGAGCATCACATCAAACACATAATTGTAGTAGGATTAATTCTTCTCTTACCCTTTCTTGTTTGGTTTGTAATTAAAATAACTCATTGGGTATACTTTATTGAAATTCTTTTTTCATCTTTACTTCTACTTTTATTTTTTATCTTCATTTATTCAAGACTGAAAAAGTTTAATTTACTTAAATCAAGAATAAATAAATTATTTCTTTTCTCTGAAATACTTGATACCTTTGCAACAACTTTTGCATTACTTTTTCTTGGAAATAAGTTTGTTGAACAGCATTTTCTATCGAATTTTCTAATCTCAACAAACATAATCCTATTTGTGGTTGTTAAGTTATTTGTAACTATTCTTCTTATTTATTTAATTGATAAACTAATAAAGAACGAAAATGTTAATAATTACTTGAAATTACTAATAATTATCTTGGCATTATCAACTGGGGGAAGAGATCTTTTCTTAATTTCTGTCATTTAAAATAAAAGAAGTTATATTTAAATACTTTTAGATATAAATATTATATATTAATAATTGATTATCTTTTTTTTTCCTTAAGTTTTTTTCTTAGGAAAAGGTTATTTGCCTCGGTAGCTCAATGGCGGAGCAATCGACTGTTAATCGATAGGTTGTAGGTTCGAGTCCTACCCGGGGCGCTTCTAATTTTAAATAAGAGTTAACGCTCAGATAACTATTTAAATCTTTTGAGCGTTAATTATATTATGAGCTATATTACTAAAAGAAAAATTAAAACTAAATTATATTATTATCTTGAAGAAACGTTACCTGATAAAAAAAAACTGTCTCTATCTCTTGGGACTAGCATGCCACAATCAGATATTCTCTTCTCGAAATATGAAATATTAGTTAATTTGTGTTCTAAGAAAAAACATAAAGTTCTTGTACCTCCTCATACTAAATATATTACTCAAAGATGGGCTGAGAGATTGGAAATTGCAAGATTATCCAAAAAAAAGATGTTGACAAAATTATCGCCAACAAATAGGAAACAGTTTATTGAAAGAGAACGGATAACATTTATCACAGATTCAAACGCAATAGAAGGAAGTACTCTTAATTATGATCAAACCCTAAACATACTTGTTGAGGAAAGAAAATTTGAAAAGCTTTCAAAGAAGTATCTGGTTACAAATATTCAAAAAGAAGAACAGGAGGCAATTAATCTTAATCAGGCACTTGATCTTTATGATTCCCTTCAAAAAGAAAAGGTAAATCTAAGTGAGAAAATGATTTTAGATCTTCATTCTGTACTTTTGTCTAATATAAATGGGTATGATAAATATAAGGGAATTTATAGACCAGTTGATGTATATATTGTTGGTTCTAGCTTTGAGTTTCCAAGGCATTATCAAGTTCCTTATCTTATGAAAGAGCTAGTAGCATGGTATGAAAATAATAAAAATTTGATACATCCGATTGAGCTTGCAGCTAAATTTCACACGAAATTTACAACAATTCATCCATTTGCTGATGGAAATGGGAGAATCGCAAGACTTTTGATGAACTACATTCTTCAGATTAATCACTTCCCATTTACAAATATACCATTAAAGAAAAGAAAAAGATATATGAAGACACAGGCAGACGGAAATAAAAATTTGTATAAATCGTTTTCTTTGTTTTTAAAAGATGAGGTTATATTGCAAAATAATTTTGAAAAAATAAATAAAATAAAGAGTTAACGCTAAAGTAAATGCTCTTTCATCTGTAGCGTTAACCCTTGAATAGATTATATTATACTATTAATCGATAGGTTGTTGGTTCGAATCCTACCCGGGGCGCTTCTATATTCTTTAAATACTTTTATTAAATAGTTTGTTTTGGGTACATTCTTTTCAGTGGACGTTTGCCCAATCAAAATAATTAATTAGTTTATTTATTATTACTTTCATCTTCTGTTTTTCTTTTCTTTTCAAGATCAAACAACAAATCCTTTCCCTTTTTAGAAACTGATATTATTTTTCCTTTTCTTAAATCCTTGTTATTTATGCAAATTAAAGAAAGATCTTCAAGTTCTTTAATTGTTTTTGAAGTTGTTGGAAAATTTGTATTTGTATGTTTAGATATTTCTTTTGGAGTTTTTGGAAAGGACAAGGAATATAATACCTTCCTCTTGTTAGGGGAAGCAAGTACTTTCCCAAGAGTATATGTGTCGGTTTTAATATTATACAAATAATTAAGTGTTCCTTTTGTTTTTCTCTTCATAATTGTATGATTGTTTAGTATATATATATTATTAGTTGTTTATTAGTTGTAGATTAGTTATATGTTTTATAAATATTACGTTACTCTATATACTTGATGATAAAAAGGATTTTTCTTTTAGTCTCTATATTTATTGTAATCTATATATCTCTAACAATTATATTTACAGAATCTCATGAAAATGCTCATCTTGAAATAGATAAAATTTATGGGTGTTCTGGATCAGATGTTAAATATGGTTTTTTACATTTATCTGGAAAAGAATATTCTTTGGGATGTCCATTATCTACGGAGCTTGACAGAAATAGGCTACATGCAATAAATGATATTTTTGGATATAATATAAAACTAATTTATCTTTCTATCTTGTTTGTTGGACTTTTAATTACAATCTCCTTATTGGTTTGTAATAAGAAGTAAATGTAAAGATATGCTTATTTTTTAAATCTTATATACTCTATATATATAGTAAATATGAACACAAAAAGAATGAATGAAAAATCAACAATTAAAGATTGTAAAGAATACTTTGAAAACCACATGATTTTTTCAGTGTTTACTATTGTAATTATCTTTATTGTTGTTTTCTCTTTAATTAAGAACATGATATCTGGATTATCAGGTAATGCATTATTGTTATTTATACTGAAAGTTATTTTTGTGATAATAATTTTATTTATAATTAAGCAATTAATAGATGTGTTTGAAAAGAAAAGAATAATTGATTTGAGGGATTTATAATGAAATTAAATATTGATGAAAGATTAAAATTAATCAAAGAAGTTGGTGAAGAAATATTAATAGAAGATGAACTCGTAAACAGATTAATTGAAAAAGAAAAACTAATTGCTTATGATGGATTTGAGCCAAGTGGAAGAATACATATTGCTCAAGGTTTGCTTAGAGCAATAAATGTAAATAAGTTAATTAAAGCAGGGGTTCATTTTAAGTTTCTTGTTGCAGACTGGTATGCACTCATGAATAACAAGATGGGGGGGGACTTAAATAAGATAAAGATCGTTGGAGAGTACTTTATTGAGGTCTGGAAAGCTTGTGGAATGGACATGAAAAATGTTGAGTTTATTTGGGCATCAGATCTAATGAAGGATCAGGCATATTGGCTTATGGTTCTGGAGATTGGAAGATTAAATTCAGTTGACAGAATAAAAAGATGTTCTCAGATTATGGGTAGAACAGATCCAGATAGTCTTGTGGCTGCACAAATATTTTATCCTTGTATGCAAGCATCAGATATATTCATGTTGAATGTAGATATTGCTCAGCTTGGAATGGATCAAAGAAAAGTAAATGTTCTTGCTCGCGAGGTTGCAGAAAAGATTGGAAGAAGAAAGCCAATTGCAATTCATCATCATATGCTTATGGGCTTAACTGAACCAAAAGACAAAGATGCAACAGGTATTGATGCAACAATAGCAAAAAAAATGTCAAAATCAAATCCAGCTTCAGCTATTTTTATGACTGACTCAAAGGAAGAGATTGAAAGAAAGTTCAAAAAAGCATATTGTCCAGAAGGAATAGTTTCTGATAATCCAATCTTAGAATATTGTAAATATATTATCTTTGAAAAGATTGATGAGTTTGTTGTTAAAAGACCAGAGAAATTTGGTGGAGATGTTACATATAAAAGTTATGAAGATTTAGAAAAGGACTTTGTAGATAAGAAGCTTCATCCAATGGATCTTAAAGGAACAGCAGCACAGTATATTGATCAATTCATTGAACCAGTAAGAGAGCACTTTAGAAATGATGCACATGCAAAAGAACTTCTTTCCAAAGTAGAAAGCTTTCAAGTAACTAGATAAAACCAAAAGCGTACATAAAAAGTGTATGATTGTACACAAAACATGTACACTTTATTATCTTACTTAAGTGTTCTAAAAATTAGAACAAGTGTACTAAAAAAGAGTACACTTTGATTTGTTAATAATTGTTAACAAATGTTAACATTTATTAATATTTCTATATATAATATATTTGGTGATATGTATGAAAACTTTACTTGATTTACCTACAAGCATAAATCAAACATTAAATATTATAAAAGCAAAGAATAATCTAAAGAATAAGGCAGAAACAATATCTGTTGTTGTTAAGTATTATGCAGATAATCAACTTGAACCTGAATTAAGACCTGAATTTATTAAAAAAATTCAAGATGGGGATAAAAAATACAAAATTGGTTCAGGATATAAGTTCAGAACACTAAACGATTTAAAAACTAGGTATAATCTTGATTAGATATGGAATATGAAATCCATAAAGAACTAGATGTTCAAATTCAAAAATTATCCAAAAAAGATAAGTTTCTTGCATCTATACTAGTTCATAAAATAAATGAAATTAAAGATTCAGAATATGTAGATCATTATAAAAATTTAAGATTTCCATTATCTAAATATAAAAGAGTTCACATAACTAAACAATTTGTCTTACTTTTTTATTTTGATGTAGAAACAAATACAATTTTGTTTAGATACTTCGATCACAGAGATAATATTTATAATAGAAAATATGATTAATTATGAACGACAATACATTCAAAATAATTGTTCTTGAGAACGCATATAAGCATAAAGGAAAAGCAGATATTAAGTTTGCACTTGGTTCTGTTATTTCTAAGTTTCCAGAATGGAGAGATAAAAGACAAGAATTATCAGATATCTTAATTCCAATCATTTCAGAAGTAAATGCTTTATCACTTGAGATGCAAGAAAAAGAAATTGAAAAACTTGCTCCCGAAATTCTTGAAAAGAAAGGCAAGGAAGATAGGAACATATATGCATTCATGCATATTAATCAGGGAGATAAAGTTAAATCTGCATTTCCACCAGGACCTGAAAAATATTTTCATATTGGTCATGCAAAGGCAGTTTTACTTAATTACTTGCTTGCAAAACAATATGGTGGTAAGTTTCAATTAAGATTTGAAGACACTAATCCAAGACTTGTTAAGAATGAGTTTTATGAAATCTCACAGGAAGATTTTAGATGGCTTGGAATAACTTGGGATGAATTAATTTTTGCATCAGATTACATTGATATGCTAAAGGAGCAAGCAGAAAAACTAATTTTAAAAAACCAAGCATATGTTTGTTTCTGTAATCCAGATAAAATGAGTGAATTACGTGAAAAAAAAGAAGCTTGTGATTGTAGATTTGCATCTCCTGAGCAAAACCTAATTTATTGGAAGGAAATGGAAACTTATCCAGAAGGTAAAGCATCTTTAAGATTAAAAATAGATTTAAAACATAAGAACACAAGAATGAGAGACCCTACCATCTTTAGAATAATAGATTGCGAACATCCAAGAATTGGATATAAGCACAGAAATTATCCAGCTTATGATTTTCAAAATGCTGTTCTTGATGGATATTTTGGAATAACTCATAGACTTAGAACCGTTGAGTTTGAAATGGCAAGCGAACTTCATCATTATATTAGAAAACAATTAGGATTAGTTGATACATACACTTATGAGTTTGCAAGATTTAATTTAGAAGGAATGCTTGCTAGTGGAAGAGAGATTAGAGAAAAGGTTAATTCTGGTGAGCTTATAGGATGGGATGATCCATCTCTTCCTACACTTAGAGCACTTAAAAGAAGAGGATTCACTCCAGAAGCAATTAAGCAAATGGTAATTGAATCAGGAATTACAAAATCTAGTGGTTCTCTAATAACTTGGGATACTTTAATCAAATACAATAAGAGAGTGTTAAATGATACAGCTAAAAGATTCTTTTTTATAGCTGATCCAGTTGAAATTAGTGTTCTTGATGATCCAAAGCGAGAATATCATTTAAGAGTTCATCCAAATCTTGATCTAGGAACAAGAGATTTCAAATCAACAGGAAAATATTATATTGAAAGAATTGATAAAGAATCATTTAGAGATGGGAACTTGGTTAGATTAATGGATAACATTAATTTTATTTATGCGCAAGATACAAATCATTTCAAGAGTAAAGAATATATTGATTTTAAGAATGAAGAAAGTGAAGATAAAAAGATAATACATTTCCTTCCTGTTGATGATAAGCAAATAGTTAAAGCAACAATCTTCAAGCCAGATCATTCTCTTTTAACTGGAATTGCAGAAAAGCATATTGAAACATTAAAGGTAGGAGACATTATCCAATTTGAGAGATTTGGGTTTGCAAGGCTTGACTCCATAGAAGAAGATAAAGATAACAAAGACAAGAAGGTATATAATTTCTGGTTTACACATTAATTATAGTAATTTGGAGTGTATTTTTGTTGGTTTTTCCAAATTAGTAACTAATTTGGCGCTAATTTATAAACCTTTCTCTTTATAGTGTATATATGCAAGAAATAATTTATTTCCAAAATAAACACTGGCAAGGTGCAATTCTCGATTATCCAATTAAAAGAGAGATTTATCAAACCTTAGAAAAAAATTTATTATCAAACAAACTTATTTTATCTATAGAAGGCCCAAGAAGGGTTGGGAAATCAATTTTAATTAAACAATTAATAAATTTTTTAATAAATAAAAAAATAAACGTAAACGATATATTTTATTTTTCATATGATGATTTTAAAGAAGATATATTTAAATTAATAAAAGAATATGAAATAATTAGAAAAAAATCAATAAGTCAAGGTCAACTTTTCTTTTTTTTTGATGAAATTCAAAAGATATCTAATTGGCAAGAGAAAATTAAAATAATATATGATAATTATCCAAATATAAAGATTGTAGTTAGTGGTTCAACATTAAGGATAAATAAGAAAGAGAGCCTTGCAGGTAGGATTTTTGAGTATTTTGTACCTCAATTAAGTTTTAAAGAATATTTACTTCTATCTAATAATTCTAATTTATTAAATGCAACCTATGATGATGCATTTATTGAGCAATATAAAATATATTTGAAAAGACAATATCCTGAACTTGCAATAAATAGCTTAATTGAATCAAAAGATTATGTGACTACAATAATTAAGAAAGTAATTTATGAAGATTCAATTAAATATTATCCAGATATTAATATAGAAATTCTATTGAGTATATTTAAGATTATATTAAAGGATCCTGGTCAAATAATAGATTATACTGATTTAGCAAGCGAATTAGGTACAGACAGAAAAGCAATTTCTAAATATTTAGATTATTTAATTAATTCTGGTTTAGTTAGGAAAATGTATCATTTTTCAAATAATCCAAGAAAAGTGGAAAAGAGATCTAAGAAGTTTTATCCATTTTGTACAACTTTAATTTCTTTTGTAAATGATAATCCTAATGAAAGTAAATTAATTGAAACTGATGTTGCATTTCAATTAAATGCAGAATACTTCTGGGATGATAAAGGTACAAAAGAGATTGATTTTATAATTATGAATGATCCTTCCAATCAAAAGGTTGGTGTTGAAGTAAAATATAAAAATCAAATTACAACAAAGGACATAACTAATTTTAAACTTAAAAGTGCACAAAAATTAAATCTAGATAAAAAATATTTAATTATAAAAGAAAATTCTATAATTGATTTTGATTTAAAAGAGACAGATATTATTTTATTAAAATATTATTTAATTTGGAGAGATTTTAATTTAATTTTTAAAAATTATTGATGTGTTATATTTGTTGGACAATTATGCTTACAAAAATTGTTGATGGGGTGTATAAAATTTCAAATTCATCTAATCTTTTTTATTTATCAGAGTTTCAAACTCTAATTGATGTAGGAGATAGAGCTGATAGAAATGAAATACTTTCTGATTCTCTTTCTGTTTTCCAACCAACCGACATTAAGCAAGTAATCTTCACTCATCTTCATTATGATCATATAGGTAACTTTGATTTATTTACAAAAGCAAACTTTTATGCATCAGGAAAAGAAATAAAATCTTTAAAAGAAAACAGGGAAGGAACAATTCTTGATACTTCTTTATCTAATATATTTAATTGCAAGATAAAAAATATTTCTTCAATTAAGCTTCCTTTTCATAGATTTTTAATTATTGAAACTCCAGGTCACACAATTGGAAGCATGTGTATTTTTGATAAACAAGAAAAGATTCTTTTTTCAGGAGATACTTTATTTGATAGAGGAAGCATTGGTAGAACTGATCTCCCAACATCTGTTCCATCAAGCATGAAGCAAAGCTTACAAAAACTAAAAGCACTTGATTATAAGATTCTTTGTCCAGGGCATGATTACTTTTAAGTATATTATATATTCAATAATATAGTCTTTTCTTTTTTTAAATTTTTTTATGTCCAACAAATATAACTAGTCTTTTCAATTTATACCTGTTTTTTAATTTAGTTACTTTTTAATTAAAAATTCCTTTCTCTTGTGCTTATTTTTGAATACATTTTATCTTTAATTTATTACTTATTTATATATAATAATTTCAAAAGGTTGATTCTTTATAATTTAGATAATTAATCTTGGTTATAACATTATAGCTATATATGTTTTATTTGATTGCAATTGTATATAAATTAGATGATTAGTTCTAATAATTATATATTAGAATTACTTTTATAAATTGTTTATATACTTGAAAGATAAAGATTAACTTAGTACTAAAATCTTATTAAAAATAAGTTATTCTAATTTTTTAAAAAAACTAACATTTATAAATTGAATATGTATATATATAGTATTCTATATTTATATAAATTATAAATAAGCATTAAATAAGATTAAACTTTGGTTTGATTTTATATTTTATAAACTGGGGGAATAAATAGATGAATA
>Ga0172369_10002169_pt1 | contig 27407 bp, 25 predicted proteins | sample LakKiv25m_FD_114539 | JGI IMG/M metagenome (GOLD analysis project Ga0172369, IMG submission 114539) | Freshwater microbial communities from Kabuno Bay, South-Kivu, Congo - kab_022012_11.25m | ecosystem: Environmental > Aquatic > Freshwater > Lake | place: Democratic Republic of the Congo...
TCAAGCTTTATTGTGCCCTCTTCGGCTGGATATTCTCCCTGACTCGAAAATTCCTAATTGCTGAATTGCTGTTCATTACGCAGTTTGGTCTCATAGGGAAGGTACTTATAATACCTGAAAAAAATAAGTATGCGGGCTTCTTCTTTTTTAATTATACGTTTACCAATCATCTCCTCAAGAACCATAGTTCTCAATTTCCGGCGAAAACGGAACCTGACAAACCGGTTTATCCATGTTGCCAATCTTTTGGAGGATTTTGAAGCACCAATTTCTTCGATCACCAAATCGAGTACAGGATCGGAGGTTTTCCGGGCATCCGACAAAATCAGACGTTTTCGGTTGAGTGTAATTTTCCCCATGTCGGCAAGCTCGAGCAAAATGGCGCCTGCCAGGCCAAAAGCCAGATACCTGCTAAGCGGACGGCCACGTTCGGGGTGGTAGGCAAGTAAAAGATATTTTTCTTTTAATGTCAGCGGATTTTCATTCATCATTCTTTAGTTAATCATTTTTCATGTAAAAATAATATTTCCTTCTCATCCGGTTTAACAATTCCTTTTTCGGTGATGATGCCGGTGATGTATGAAGCGGGTGTGATATCGAAGGCAGGGTTAATGGCCGAAGAACCTTCCGAAGCTACCCTGATTTTTCTGATTACTCCATCACTATCGGGGCCCGTCTGAAACAAAACCTCATCATCACTGCGTTCTTCGATAAGAATCTCATTGCCACTTTTGCATTTCAAATCGAAAGTAGAAGTTGGAGCAGCAATATAAAAAGGAACCCCAAACGTTTTTGCGATGATGGCCTTTTCGAAGGTACCGATTTTGTTCGCAGTGTCGCCGTTGGAAGCAATCCGGTCGGCACCCACAATCATCATATCTACTTGGTTTTGCGACATCAGCCAGGCACCTGCATTATCAGGAACAATTTTATGGAGAATCCCTTCATTATAAAGTTCCCATGCCGTAAGTCGTGCTCCCTGACTCCTGGGACGGGTTTCATCGACCCATACAAAAACATCCTTTCCCGATTTGTGAGCCATGTAGATGGGTGAAAGTGCGGTACCAAAATCGACAAAAGCAAGCCAGCCAGCGTTACAATGTGTCTCAATCCGAAATCCGGCTTTAATAATTTCGTTGCCAATCTCTCCAATGGCCTGAGATGCTGATGCATCTTCATCGGCTATTTTTTGGGCTACTGTCACTGCATTTTCGGAAGATATTTTACCTGCATCAAATACCCGCTCCACGGCATAAAATAAATTACGTGCAGTTGGCCGGGTTTCTTCGATGTTGCGTCTGGCTTTAAGCACAAATTCTTCGGTCCCGATTTTTGGTGCCTGTATAAAAGCCTGTGCCATGGCAAAACCAGCAGCAGCACCAATTGCCCCGGCTCCACGAACCATCATCGATTTTATGGATTTGCAGGTTTGGAGATAATCCTCCGACTCGAAAATCTTAAACTTAAAGGGCAGCAGGTTCTGATCGATCATAAAAACTGTAGAACCTTCAATCCAAATTGTCCGATAATCAATTCCATTAACTTTCATTGTAAATTTTATTATTTGAAAATCGTCGAATTTAACCGAAACTAAATTCCAAATTCTTAATTTCCAATTCTAATCTACTGGTAATTATGTTTTTAATGCGTTAATGGCAATCCATGCCATCAGTCCCATACCTGTTTCGAGGGCTTTTTCGTCGATATCAAAAGTTGAGGTATGAAGATTTGGAACATTAGCTTCTTCCTGATTTTTAACTCCCAAACGGTAAAAGCATGAAGGAACTTCACGGGCAAAGTAGGAAAAGTCTTCAGCCGTCATCCTGATCGGAATATCAACAACATTTTCTGAGCCCAAAAAAACAGTGGCCCAATTCTTTACTTTAAGAGTAATTTCAGGATCATTGTAAACAAAGGGGTAGCCTGAATCGATAAATACATCACAACTACCCCCCATTCCTTCGGCAATACTTTGCGCCATTACCGAAATCTTCCGATGTGCTTCTTTTCTCCACTTTTCATCAAAGGTGCGGATGGTTCCCTCGACAATTACCTTATTGGGGATCACATTTGTTCGGCCATCTCCGATAATCCTTCCGAAAGAAAGAACCGTGGGAACGTCGGGGGAGGCATTACGGCTTACAATCTGTTGGAGGGCAACAATAATGTGGGAGGCAATCAAAACCGGGTCTATCACATTCATTGGTTGGGCGGCATGGCCCCCCTTTCCCCTGATTGTCAGGAAAACCTCATCAGTAGAAGCCATATATTCACCGCTTTTCAGACCAATTTTACCGGCTTCGAGTTCGGGATAAACATGCTGTCCGAAAACATGAACAGGTCTGGGATTTTCCATCGCTCCTTCTTTGATCATACGGATAGCGCCACCAGGATATCGTTCTTCTGAGGGCTGAAAAAACAGTTTCACTGTCCCTTCAAAATTATCGCTCAACGTTTTCAAAATATGGGCAGCGCCAAGCAAAGAAGCAACATGTGCATCGTGACCGCAGGCATGCATTATCCCTTCGTTTTTCGATTTATAGGGCACTTCATTTTCTTCAAAAAGAGGCAAAGCATCCATGTCAGCCCGCAGTGCAATTACTTTGCAGGATGGATTCTTCCCTTCAATCAGGGCAACAATTCCGGTTTCTGCAATGCCTTCCCTGTAAGGAATCCCCATCTCACCTAACCTTGAGGCAATATAAGCTGCAGTCTCAAATTCGCGGGTGGATAATTCGGGATGCGCATGAATGTGCCTCCTTATACGAATAATTTCCTGCAAATATTCCTTGGCAAGTCCTTTAATTTTTAATTTCAACTGTTCCATTAAGTAAAGATTATTTAGTACAAATGTAGGATAATTCAAAGAAACAGACGTTCTCAAATAAAAACAAAACGCAATTTCCGGTTTCCAAAATTCCTTTTTCCTGGTCCTCTTTTATCTTCTTTGTTTAGTAAGTTGCAGAATTGTTGATAAAAATATATCCGGATTCTGACTTTTCAGCCTTTGTTAATTACTATTTTTGGCACATGGCAGAGAACGAAAAAATAAATACCGAACAAGATAAAAAGACACCGGCCGGGTTACGCTCAAAACCCACACGGTCGCTCACACAAAGCCTTTTTGAATACGGAAAAATACCACCCCAGGCACTCGATCTGGAAGAAGCTGTATTGGGGGCTTTGTTGCTGGAGCAAAACGCTTTATCCGCAGTAATCGATTTTTTAAAACCCGAAGTATTTTACACCGAAGCCCATAAACGGATTTATTCGGCAATCCAGGATTTATTTACCAAACAACAGCCCATTGATCTGCTTACGGTTACCCATGAACTTAAGTCGAAAGGGGATATTGAACTTGCGGGAGGTCCGTTTTACATCGCACAACTCACACGACGGGTTGCCTCCGCAGCAAATATTGAATTTCACGCCCGTATTGTCACCCAAAAATACATTCAGCGCCGGCTGATTGAGATTTCTTCTGAAATTTCCAAAGATGCTTTCGAGGATACCACCGATGTTTTTGATTTACTCGACAAAGCCGAACAAAAGCTATTTTCGGTGAGTGAAAATAATATGCGCCGCGACCATTCCAATATGTCAACATTGGTTGCTGAGGCCATAAAAAATATTGAAGCCGCAAAAAATCACGACGGAACATACCGCGGAGTTCCTTCCGGGTTTTCGAAACTCGACCGTGTCACAGGAGGCTGGCAAAAGTCGGACCTGGTTGTAATTGCCGCCAGGCCAGGTATGGGTAAAACTGCCTTTGTGCTATCGATGGCACGTAATATTTCGGTGGTATTTAAAAGACCGGTTGCAATGTTTTCGCTCGAAATGGCAGCCGTTCAATTGGTTACACGTCTCATTGCTTCCGAAACACATCTTCCGGCCGATAAACTGAAAAGAGGCGATTTGCAGGATTACGAATGGCAACAACTAAATACGCAAATTGGCAGGCTGGTTGATGCTCCGCTTTATATCGATGACACACCCGCACTGTCGATATTTGAATTGAGGGCTAAAGCCAGGCGGATGAAACAGCAGTACAACATCGAATTGGTCATTATCGATTATATCCAATTGATGCAGTCGACCGGCGATAGTAAAGGAAACCGTGAGCAGGAGATCAGTAATATTTCTCGATCCCTTAAAAGCCTTGCCAAGGAACTCGACATTCCGATCATTGCATTGTCTCAGCTTAACCGTTCGGTTGAAACACGTGGCGGACTTAAGAAACCTATTCTATCCGACCTTCGTGAATCGGGGGCCATTGAACAGGATTCGGATATGGTGCTTTTTATTTATCGTCCCGAATATTATAAGTTCGACACGATGGATGATCAAAATCAGACACCATCCAAAGGCAAAGCCGAACTCATCATTGCCAAACACCGGAACGGAGCGCTCGAAGATATCCGGATGCGGTTTATTGCGGAATTTGCCCAGTTTGCCGATGACGACGAAATGCCTGGCTACAGCCCTGATGAAGGATTGAAACCAAATAACGAATTCGAGAATAAAAGCTATACCCTTCCCTCAAAAATGAACGATGATTTTGGCGATGATTCAGAAGATTTCGAAAGGGAAAATTACCCGGATACTTACCTTAATCCTGACGGTTTGCCCGACAAAACACCTTTTTAACATTAAAAGGTCGTTTAAATTTTCTTAACAGGACGAAAAGCAATATTTCAGGCTTAATTTCATTATATTACCTTAGTTGTAAATAAACGATGAAAATGAAACGACTTTTTCTAATTCTCATATTTTCCCTAACATTTCTAATTAGCCAGGCGGCTTATTTGCTGATTCCGATGGATGAAACCCAGAAAAATCATCTTAAAGCTTACGGAATTGCTTACTGGGTACTCGAAAGGGACGTTGAAGTGAGCTGGCTGCTGAACTACCGGGGTGGTAGTTTTATGATTCAGTTCCACAAAGAAATCGAAAACGAGTGCAGCATCCGCGGGGTTTCCTACGAAATTTTAGCCGATGTACAAGCGGCCTCAATCATACAGGAGATTTCGAATCCAGAAATCAACCAGGATGAAGTAAAGTTACAAAAAGCACCAAAGATAGCGGTTTATTCACCAAAAAATAAACTACCGTGGGATGACGCGGTTACACTGGCGCTTACCTATGCCGAAATTCCTTATGATGTGGTTTATGACGAAGAATTGATCAATGGCATATTGCCGATGTACGACTGGCTTCACCTGCACCATGAGGATTTTACAGGGCAATACGGGAAATTCTGGATGTCGTTCAAAAATGCAGCCTGGTATCAGGAAGACGTCAGGATAAGTGAAGAAAATGCCAGGAAGTTGGGTTTTAACAAAGTTTCGGAGTTAAAACTGGCCGTTGCAAAAAAAATAAGAGATTTTGTTGCCGGAGGTGGTTATTTGTTTTCGATGTGTTCGGCACCCGATAGTTTTGATGTTGCTCTTGCTGCCGATGGTGTTGATATTGTTGATGTAATGTTTGACGGTGATCCGCCGGATCCGGGTGCGCAGCAAAAGCTGAACTATGACAATTGTTTTGCTTTTACTAATTTTTCCATCGTTTCAAACCCTTATCAATATGAGATTTCGAATATTGATGTAACCGAAAGCCGGCCAAAAACGATTAATGAGAAGAATGATTTTTTTACCCTTTTTGATTATTCTGCCAAATGGGATCCGGTACCGACCATGTTATGCCAGGATCACATGCAGGTAATTAAAGGATTTATGGGACAGACAACAGCTTTCAACGAAAAGTACATCAAGACGAGTGTGCTGATCATGGGCGAATACAAAGCTGCCGGCGAAGCCCGCTATATTCATGGCGAATACGGAAATGGTACCTTCACCTTCCTGGGAGGCCACGATCCTGAAGATTACCGCCACCTGGTTGGTGATCCGCCAACCGATCTCAATCTCTATCCCAGCTCACCTGGTTACAGGCTGATCCTGAACAATGTATTATTCCCTGCTGCAAAAAAGAAAAAGCAAAAAACATAGTCGTTTTTGTTGAAATTCATCATCATTTATGGTTTGAGCTCACAACCTTTTTTCTGACCATATTGACTTTCGATTTTTAGGAATTATTTTCCATGCTTCCGGAATCACAATTCTTCAATACTTGTCTTAAAATCGAATCAATAGGTTGTAAAAGGACCAAAGCCTGGCATCTGAATTTAACAACTCAGATATGTTGTAATTCTTTCGCCTGAAAGGGTGTAATATTCACGCATCAGGTTTACGGTGAGGCAGGAATGTACTGGCAATATCCCGACAAAACTTCCAATTTTAAAGTGGCTTAGTATATCAGGCGTTGTTTTGATAATGCCATGCTCCTGCGAAAGTGAATTTACAAAAGTATCATGCAAGGGCTCTTTCCATCCGGTATCATCAAAAAATACAACCCTGCCAAAAATCCGGTTTCCTTCAGCGTCAGTGATAAAATCTTTAGATAAATGGATGGCACCCCCATAAATCAGCACTTCATTCCGGTCGTTGTGTTTTGCAACTACGGGGCAGGCCAGCATAACGGCTACATCGCCGAATTTGCCTGCACCGAGGCTCTGCTGCATCACATCATAAAAGACAAAATTTCCCGGCCTGATCTCATCAATACCCACAAAATTACCGACAATACTATGTGAGGGTGTATCTCCCGTTGAAATTTCCGGATGGATGTCATGCCAGGCAAGAAATTCCTTTAACAAACTTACTTTGTGTAAGCTTTCCTCATGGATCATCCGGATTTCGTCAATACTTTTTGCATGATAGGTATTTCCATTGTGGATCAGCAAGCCTTTAAAATCATGATGTCTTGCATGCATGATTTCGAGGATGAGTATCAGGATATTTTCGTGGTCTTCAGCAGCTATTCCTGTACGGTGATAGCCTGCATCAATTTTGATGTAGATCCCTGTTTTGGAACGGACATTATCTTCAATAAAAATAAAGGATTCCAGACTTTCGATAAGCAAATTCAGGCTGATGGATCCTGCCAGTTCGTTTATCTCATTAACCTCAGCGATATTTACAGGGAAAGCGATAGTGATATCGTTCCATCCGTGGCTCGCAAAATATTTTGCCATTGTCATCGACGAAACTGTGATGGCTTCCACTCCCTCACTTTTAAACCATTTCCCCACTTCTGCCGACTGATGTGTTTTAAAATGCGGTCTGAACTTCACTTCGGATTTGGCGGCTTTTTCCTTCATTCTGATGATGTTGCGAAGGCATTTCTCCTTATCGATAATTAATGTTGGTCGTGTGAGTTTTATCATTTTGTTCGCTTATATCTGGAAGCAATTCCCAATGAAAAATTAATGAATAAAAAGGTTGTAAATGTAAAGCGAAAATCCTATCATTGCCAGTTGAAAATTCCATAATACAAACAATAAAATAAAAATGAAAATGAAAAAACTCTTTCTCTCCTTACTTGCGGGTCTTTTTATTTCGGCTGCCAGTTCTCAGACAATGATTAATCCTTTTCTACATCCCGAACCTGAGCCTGCTACAGCATTTATTGGGTTCAGCACCGGTATCGACAACATGGTTGGTATTCTCGGACCACAGCTTGATATCGTTGTTGTTAAAAACCTTATGCTGGGATGCGGTGTTGGGCTTAGTAGCTGGGGTTATAAATATGCCGCAAATGTTCAGTTTTATCCGAGAAGCCTATACAGCTTTTATTTTAAAACCGGTTATTCACAGAATTCAGGCCTGGTTGATTTTGAAACGGAACTGGAATTGATGTCAGGAAAGGAAGAGCAGGTCAGGATGGATTTAAAACCAGTGGGTAATATTTTTTTTACAGCAGGAAAAGCGTGGAAAATTGGAAAACGCAACCGTATATATTTGGAAGTAGGTTACGCTCTTCCGCTAGTGACCGACAATTATTATTCCCTTTATGATAATACAATCGAACTAAGCAAAACATCGGCGCAGGTTTTGCAGATGATGAGACCCGGAGGACTTGTCATTGCCGCTGGCCTCAACTTTGCCATCAGTAACTTATACAAAGTCAATTGATCAAAAAATGAAATTTCTTAAAATCTTACTGCTGGCAAGCATATCTGTACTCCTTCATGTTCCTGTACAATCACAGGAATACCTTGTTTCATTAAAAAGCCAGCGGCTTAAAGTTGCCATAAATAATTTTACTCTGACTGACGTAATCGATGCACGGGAAGAGAAATGTTGTATTGGTTATGTTTATGGCGGGTATCAGAATCGTAGATTAACTGTAAATGTTGAAGATGGAATAAAGGCATCATTTCATGCACTTCTGAAATCAGGTTTCAAAGATGGAACTGAAAACATCCCACTCCTGATAAAAATAAATAAATTATTTGTTTACGAATTTAAAAGTAATGAAAACACAACCGCTGTGTTAGAAATCAATATTGATTTTTATACACAAGAAAATGGCAGCTATTTCTACGAATTCATGGCAGGTCATTACATTAATTTTTCCGGTGAAAATCCTCGATCAAACATCGATAAGATGATTGCCAAAGCAACAGAGAAATGTTGCACAGAATTTCTGCATCGGATGAAATTAGGATTGGGATATCATCAAAAGACCGATGAGAAAGAAGTATATGAAAATTCGCTCAAAAAAACAATAGTGGTAAGCACCAGAAGCAGAAATCGCAAAAATTGCATTTATTATTCATTTAACGGATTCAGGGATAACCTTGCTGATACAATCACAAATTTCTATCCTAAAAATATCAGAGAAAATTATGATATCCGCGGCTTCCAGAAATTTAAATTTGTAAGCAGTGAAATTGAAACAGATGAAGTCTGGGGTGTTTATTTTGATAAGAATTTGTACATTAAAATAGATGATATTTTTATTCCGGTCATTGTGACCGATACAGAATATATCATCAAGAATATGATAGCTTTCCATAAAAACCAGAATTTGTTGTATGGTGCAGGACTCGGCTTTTTTATTACATTTGGTGCTGTTGGAGGAGCAATTATTGGAGTTGGAATTGGAGCCCTATCCCATCAGAAGTCTGAAATTTCTGACATCGACTATCGAATTGATATGGCAACCGGGATGCCCATACCATTGGGAGAATTACATTATCTGAAATATGAAAGTGAATTGATATTTTTTACAAACAAATTCAAAGGACAATGCCCTGATCTGTATATAAATGGTAAAAAGGAATGTAGTTTTAAACCGGACTCTTACTTTTCATTTCTGGTTACTCCTGAGATAAATCCGGTCGAAATTTGCCTGAAATCCAATTCGAATGAATACTGTGAAACGGTTTCTGCTGACATTTTTAATACAATGTTTTTTGAGGCCGTTATAAAAAATAACGGGAAAGTCAGTCTTTTTGAACACAAAAGCCCATCCATGAGGTCATCCATTACCAACCTGATCGAAAAGGGAAAGATCGCACGATTGAATTCAAGCGAGTAAATTTGTTTTCGCATAAGATTAATCTCCAATAAGGAAGCGGCTCAGGTTGACAATTGGATTTCACATACAGGAAATAGTAATCAAAGTATATCAATTTTATTACCTGGCCATATTGAAAAACCATTATTTCCTGATAAACTTCTTTTGGCTATTTTTCGAAAATCATAAAAGATAAAACCAATAAGGAATATGGTGGTTTTACATTCATAAATCCCAACATTTAATGATATTCTGAAATTGTTGCGCCAATGAATGCCTCATTGCAATCCCATTTATCATTCCGGTTGCAAAATCACTTTTCTTGCGGTCCTTTTATCCCCAACCGAACAGATTATAACATACATACCGGCTTTAACTTTTTCACCGGTTTCATTCGTTCCGGTCCAATGTGAAGAATACTCAGTTAATTCTGTCCTTTCAATGTCCAATGTTTTAATTAGTTCAGAATTGGAATTATAAATTTGAATCGATGGTACAACATTTTCATTTTCCACAGAAATTGTTAATGCCAATTGCCCCGAAAAAGGATTTGGATATCCGGTAACTGAAAAACCTTTTCCCGACTCTTCATCTTCTTTAATATTCAACCAAATGTGCTTTGCGTCCCTTTGGTAATAAATATTATAGCCATACCCATATTGAACATATTCCATCCAAACGAAATCCACATACTCAAAATTAAAATGTTTGTAGGCAATCGACGGATTACTGATGTCACTATTGTAAATCGTTTCCAGAATGGTATTCCAATCCCAGTTAGGTCCATACGAAAAACCATGCGTTAAAACTCCTGCATCCATGTATAAATAGCTATACCCAATAGGTGGTGCAATATCATCAATGCACACATATTCTACAAAAAACCAACAAGGCAGTTGATTTGAATCCCAAAAACCATTCTCTGCATCTACTTCAACTTCTGTTAAATGTAAATCGGTGTCAATAAACAGCAGTCTCGCCAAACCGAACCCCTCATAGTCCCACAAGGAATTGTACGAAATACATGGTTGAGTACCTTTGGCAGCAAACAATGCATGTTGGCTTTCCATTCCATCGACCGAACTGAAGATTTGTACAGAGTCCTGATGATATTGAATGGCGAAGAACAAATTGTTGTCCCCATATTGTAAATGATTCGCAATTGCAATGTCGCTGATTATATCTTTTCCAAGGATACATTTTCTTTCGACAAGCGTATCTCCCGAAACACAGCCATACACCAATGAATCGGTTAGATTTTCGTTTTTCAGTATCCAGAAAATATTCAACCGTCCCATTGAATCGATATCGGCAACAGGCAATTTATTTTTTAAAACCGGGTCACTTATTACTGTGGATGGAGTCCAGGCGGTAAAGTCGGCTGTACTAGTATGTATAATTTGCGTCATAGCATCATTTGATTCAAAGATGAGGTGAATCTGATTATCAACACTTATTGCTAGTGTAGGGTTTTTACCGTTCGCTATTAAGAATGGAGTTTCCCATTGACCGCTGGGATTATCATACATCACACCTTTAATTATACTAACCTGGTTAATTAAATCAACAAACACAATGTAAATATTGCCATTCGAATCTCTTACGATTTTTCTCTGGTTGTGGTTTGCTGTTGCATCCTGATTAAAAGTAGTTGCTATCAAGGTCTGTGCGATAATGTTAACCGATAGCATCACGAAAGCTGAAATGATAAAGAATTTTTTCATGGATCATAGGTTTTGGTTGAGTACATATTTTACAGATCATATTTTACATTGCCATGTTTAAGGCACAAGACTTCAGGATCAGAAGTGTAAAGATATTGAGAAAAGACATATTTGTAAAATTTTAACAAAATATTTTGATTTGCCGCAACGCCTTCTTAACTATTTTTGGAAAAACAATAAAAATGAAAAAATTACAGCTTTTCTCAGTTTTGCTGCCCATTATTTTGATGGTAGTTGCCTGTTCGGCTGACAGGGGTGAAATAATTACCGAACGAATCGTTTATGATGTGCCTCTAAAAAATGCTGATCCAGGTGCCGACTGGTGGGAAAACGGCCTTCCAGGACCTTATCGCGATAAACTGATCAACAGAATGATGGATGATGCGATTGCAGGTAAAGTAGCGGTATTTTCGGGTATCGGGAAAAAACTTACAGCGGATGAAATTAAAAATTTAGGAACCGAAACCATTAAAACAAGCTTTCAGCGTGCTTATCCGCCATACGATTCCTATGATACAACCATTATCCAGCAATTTGATGTGCGTGATATATCCAGAATCCGCTTCCTCGAAGAATGGTACTATGATAACGGTAACCATCTGATCGATAAGAAAATCCTCGGCATGGCCCCGATGCTCGAAAGCTACGATCCCGAAGGCAAACTGCGGGGCTACGAAGCCCTGTTTTGGGTTTATCGGGACGGGAAGGTGCCATTTGAACGTTGACCGATGAGAGAAAACAATTTCAGAATCGGTAATGCCTGACCATCAAATTTTTTTGGCTTTGTTTGTCCCACTGCATAACAAAGGTGAATAAACGCTTTTTAAAGGTCTTTGCCGGAATTTTTCGATAGTCTTTTGGCAATATTCCTGTCTGCCTTTCCAATTTTCAAAGACTATTCCGCCTTTACATCAACCCATGATTCGTGGGAATGAATAATCTTCCAGCCATCCTGCTCATTTTTCCAAATCAATGTAAAAACATGCCTGGAATTGATATTTTCTCCATTTTTCAACCACATGCTGGTCTTTTCCTGGCTCGTCAGGAGAGCCAGGTCAGCCGATAGAGCTGTTATCTGAACTGCAAGTGGTTCGATCTGCTGACACTCTCTCATCAAGAAATACTGTGTTATAGTGTCAACAAATGCACTTCGGCCGACAGAAAAATCAGTGCTGACAAATGCTGACAAAAATTCATTCCTGCTATAAAATTTCGACCATTCAGCAACATTCGTCTGGTTTAATGCCGTAATAAACTTTTTGAACTGATCCTGTACTTCCCTCTTAACCACTTCTTTTTCAACCCCTGAAGAAGATTTTTCCTGTTGCTGGCATCCAAAAAGAAGAATGAGTAAAACAACACTTGTGTTCAGGTAAAATGATTTCATAATTTTTCCCTTTCTTTAAAATTGGGTTAGTATATTTTGATCAGTTCTGTTATTTTTATAAAACTATTCACCTTGTTTCTTCTCAAAAGTAATATTTCTCAACATATTAACAAGCAAATAATCGTCTTCAACATTTCAATAATACAGCCAGTAACCCCTGAATTTTCCCTTCGAATTGTACTCAAGTGCCGGAAATGGTAATTTTATAAAAGTCATTCCCTGAAAAATAATTCTCAGGAACTTTGACCTGGTTTTAATATTTGTCCAGTCGATATCGAGTGATAAAAGATATTGGCGGTAGCGCATGGTAGAAGGAATTTCAATCCCATTAAAACTTGAAATATTTTCATATTCTCCGTACATGCCATTGGCTCCATAGCCTGCTGCTATATTTAACCAGGCCGGTAAATGCTTTTTACATAAAATCAATCCCACAGGCATCGAAAGCCAGTATGCATGACCATTGTAATCCTTTAACAGGCGGTTCATTGTTGTTGTTCCCAAATAGCCATTTGCTTGTTTGGAATAGGATGATTCCCAATAGCTAAACTTGTACTTTACGATTTGCTTGCAAAATAACAATTCCTGACCTATAACAAGACCAGAACCGATGGCATTTGCGGTCATGTCTCCCCATGAAAAACCCCAGCCTTCGTGTATGCCATCCATGATTTCAATTGGCATCTGAAGAACAAAACCAAGCGTACCACCATAAATCAGTGCTTTGCTTTTTGTTACTCCTGAGCAAAGTAAACTCTTGTAACCAATGTAGCTCTCAACATAGGCTCCAAAAGCATGACCAAACTTATCGACCTGCAAGTATCCTTTATTGTCGTTATAAAAATGGAAGGGTACCGTTTTTCGGTCCTTATACCATGTATTTTGAAGGACAAACATTGCGCCCAGATAATACGCACCCTCAATAGCAATTGCTTTGTACAAAGTTGTCCTGACTTTTTTGCCTGAATCAGGGATTGCACTACTTTGCTGAGCCATTGCAAGGAAGGGGAAAATATTACCGGTGATCAGAAATACCAGGATGATTCGCTTTAACATTCCAAAAATAATTGGGTAAGCCGGCTCTCTTGTATTCATCCCTTTATAATACAATTCTATTTTCAATGTTTTTCGATGGATTTCCGAAAACTAATTGTTTCGATGGATCATTTATTTTATATCAGCAAGGCTATTTTTTCCCGAAAGAACATCCTCCTGCAAGATTTGCTTCATTTTTGCTGGTTCTTCAAACAAGGGGCTATGTGCTGAATTTTTGAAGCTATAAAATCCCTTTATGGGTGCTTTAAGCTTCTCAAAATAGGATTTTGCTACAGCGTAGGAACAAGTGTAATCATAAATTCCCTCAAAAAAATAAACAGGAATATCAAGTTCAGGCAGCAGCTCTGACAAATCCGTCGCCAGCATCTTGTTCCACAATGAGCTTACACCGGAACGTGATTTTCCGCGCCACATATTGATCTTTTCATTCAGCGTATAGTCCCGGCATGTAAGTGATCGTAAAAAGATACCTGTAATTACCGATCTCATATCATGTGTAGTGCCAATGCCCAGCTTGTGCATGGCCTGATCGCGCAATGCAAGATATGCATTGGAGGTACCGCCCGCCAGGGTGACCGGAACTGCCTCAAGTTTCCGGAACATTTTCTGATCTCCTTTGTCCCCGAATTGCTTTAACATATATTCGTAGGCCAGTATTTCCGATTTGAGCTGATCTGCCATCTGAGCAACGCCAATGTAGGCATCGTACAACGCCGGTTCCCTTGCAGCCACTTGCAGGCCAATGAAGGTCCCACCTGAATGGCCCATGAGATAAATCTTTTCCTTACCAAATCTTTTACATAGATAATTTGTAACCTCCTTTGTATCCGAAATCATTTGTTCCAGGTTTATGGACCCCGCAGGAATGTCCGCACGATACGAAAGGCCCGAACCACGCTGTTCCCACCAGACCATCGTAAAATAGTCTTCCAGGCCGGTTGGGTATTTTTTTGTAAGAAAGTAATCAGGCATACCCCCATGAAGATAAAGCAATACCGGATGTGTTGTGTCTTTACTTATAATAAACATCCCCTGTTCCAACCCATTAATGCTGACGAAGATTTTTTCGGCAATACTGCCTGCCAGCGGTTTCCCCTGAGAATCCAAAAAAGGTTTTGGATTTCCGGGGCTGTATAACCAGAGCAGGCTAAAAAGAACAATTATGCAAAAACATGAGATCGAAAGCAAAATTAACATAATGTGTATCCCTCGTCGGAATAATGCTTTAATGGGAAATCGTAATGTTGCATTTACAGTCATTGAATTACCAAAATTACCTGTTTAACAACTTCTTGCATGCGTTGCAAATCTTTATCGTCTAACATTTATAAGGTATTTGTTCATTCGACAACAAACATACTCATTTTTGCAAACTATAAAAAGGGCACTCAATTTTTTGAAGTGCTTCGTTCGGTTCGAAGGCTACAAAACGATTGTAACAGGTTTAATTACGATGACTTATTACAGGTTTACAGAGATGGCAAATTACCATTTGAGAGATATTTCATTTTTATTTCAGCCTTCTTACCTAAAAAGTCAACAAAGGATCCGGCTGCTTTCGCAATTAATTTCATGGTTTCCTCGTCAGCATCCGGCCGGAACAACTCGATTTCCACAAGGACGACTTCCTTCTTAACCGTACGTTTCCATAAACCGGTTACCTGTCCGTTCACAACGACAACGGGATGAAAAATTCCATTGTTGGACACTGCTTTTTTGTTATCAGCAAATTTTAGTGAAGCACTCCGGTCGGTATAACTAATGAGAAACTCGTCGAAGGCAGGCAATAAATAAGCCTGACTCCCGGGCCAGTTTCCATTTAATGATGAAGGCGTAAACCAATATATTTCAGTCCCTAAGGTTTCCGAAATGAAACCGGCTTTAACCTGTTCCAGGGCATGCCGGGCCTCGGTAACCGATAAACCGGACCACCAGCTAAAATCAGCCAATGTAGCCGGACCATGACTGGTGAAGTACCGTTTAGCCAGTTCAGCCAATGATTCGTCGCGGGTAAGGATTTTTTTGTCCGGGATTCTTTCGGGAAGTAATGTGTAGGTAAGTTTACCATTTTTTAGCGGCCCGCTACATATGATCTCGTCCAATTCGGCACGAAACAAAAGGTGAGATAACCTGTTATTGTCGGTGCTGATATTAGCGTTATTGTACAATTCAGCAATTGCATCACGTGTGAGGGCAGTTCCGTCGGCCAGGGCTTTTTCGAGGATCAGGTTACTTCTTGCGATTACAACGTTGGTAAGTTCGAGTTGTTTGTGCCGGGATCGGAGTGAAGATTTTATTTTCCTCGCAGTAAGCTGGAGCATCCAGTAAATATCGTCGGCTGATACCAAATGCCAGGTTGGGCGCATTAGATGGGTTCTGATAATTTCGCCGGAATTATAAGCCGCTTCAAAGGTTTTCTCGGTTGCACCTTGTAACCGTAAACCAATGGCCCATTTCGTCATGGCAAAATCCTGAGCCTGCATAGCTCCCATCCAGCCAACCAAATCTTTTACCGTTTTAACGGATGGTTTGGCAATGTTTTGGTTAATGATCCGAATATTGGAGATTTCCTGTAAAGTCATTTCATTGTTTTAAAAAGTCTGTGTCCGGAAATTTGATGGTATTTGAGAGGCGTTTACCTGCCACCTCAGGCATTTCACATGAAATCAATTCTAATAGTGTTTGCTATTTAATTTCTGGTACAAATTTCATAATATTGACAAATGGAGAACCTTCAAATTCAAAATCGGGTACAATTACTTTTCCATTTTGATACAGAATGGGAATGTAAATTCCACATCCTACCGGATTATCATTTGGTTTTATCGTTTCAAAATCCTTAATACCAGTCATGTAGTTTGAAATTATATGAATTACTTTACAATCGGTAGAATAGCAAACCACATTTTCAATATTATTGTCCTTTGTAATTATAAATTGCATCAGACATAAAAAATCCCTGAAATCATTTTCAAGGCACATACTTCTTACATTATTCATAAATTCCGGAATAAAACTTTTAGTCAGATTGTTAGTGCCTTTATACTTGATCATTTGGGAAAACAGCAAAGAATTATCCCAGAATTCTGAATTAGCAACAAACTTAAATAAGTCAACATTCTCATGCAAAACATAACCCATAATTGATGTATTGAAATTTACATCATCTAATAATTCACCATTTTCAAATTTCACATTCCAGTACATCGGATCAGATTTATTTCTACCAGAAATCCGCCATTTCCCATTTTGTCTTCCATTTAATACATTTCCTGAAATTTTGTATTCGATGGGTTGAATATTAATTTGAGTATTTCCTTTATATTTTCCGGTACCATTTAAAAATTGAGGAGTTCCATCCTCTTTATAATATTCTTTCATACATGGTTCATCAAGCTTAAAGAAAAGTACTTTTTCAATACCACCACTTTGATAAAAGAAGTGCCATAAACTGTCTCTCATATCATTCTTATAAAATCCCCGATATTTCAATACTCCATTTGGATAATATGATAACGCCTCCCCATTTAAATGACCATACGAATAATAACACTGATAAACTTTTCCCCCACCAATCTGAAAATCTGTTGTTTTCCCAACGAAACATAATATACTTGTATCAATTGAAGCAATTCTAAAGTATTTCGCATATTTCTTTGCGCATATTCCACCATATTCATCATAATAAAAGCGAAGGCTATCATTGCCCAAATTTTCAAAAAACACCAGATCCTGTCCAAAGGACATAATTGTCATTAGGGTAAAGCTAATGATTGACATTATTCTTTTCATGTATAATAGATTTTAACTTTTCGAATGTAATTGGCACAAAATGAATTTGTTTTGTTGATTATTGTTTTATTGCTGATTTTTCGATACACAAGTAATTTCATTTTGAGTCTAAAGTCATTTTTACAATAATCTGTGGCACACACCATAGGTCCCACCTGATCAAATTCCACACTCGGAACAAATTAGATTCAAAAGTAGCGATTTTTCGTTTTTATAAACGTAATTGAAATATGGTTATCAAAACCAAAGCCTTCATCTGTTTAATTTGGCTATTCCTTAATTATTAATTTGGTCATTGTTTTGTATTCTCCTGATACAATTTCGATAAAATAAAGGCCAGGAAAAAGCATTGAAACATCAATAGCTGAAAGCGGACTGATTATGTTAATGATCTTTTGTCCAAACTGGTTATAAGCAGATAGCTCATCGATAACCCTACCATTTTTACGATAAACATAAACTTCCCTGTTTGCCGGATTTGGGAAAAGCACGAGATCTGAGCCATTGTTAAAGTCAGGAATATCACTGTTTTTGCATGCCTGCTCAACTTCTTCCTTACTGTTACATCCTGGAGCGTTGTATATTATGGAAACCTCTGCGCCGGTTACTGCCAGAAAGTTACAAATACTTTTAACCTCACACGACGACAATGAGTCGTTGTTTGCCAACACCAAATCATAAATATATTCAGATTTGATATTCTCAATACCCGAAAGGCTTTTTAGGTTATGAGTACCCTGTACCCATATGTAACCCCCGATTATTGGAACGTTTTGCAAAGCTGAAAGGCTGGAAAGGTTTGTATTGTTAATGAGATAGAGACCCAGATAAAGCGTATCCAGGCTGCCAAGGCCATTTAACCCCGTTATTGATGGATTATCTTCAAGCCAAAGATGACCCCAGATTGCCTTTAAATTATCTAATCCTGCCAGATTGGTTAGCAGAGGGTTTTCCTTGATTTCAATATGACCGTCAACCGATACCAGATGTTCGAGGCCTGAAAGGTTTACGAGGGATTGATTTCCCTGATAGCTGGAGTTATAGGGTTGGATAATCAAATCGCCTTTAATGGTAGTCAAACTTAATAAACCAGACAAATTAACAAGGTGAAGGTTACTTTTTATTTTAAAATCTCCACCAATCGTACTTAGGTTACCCAATCCCGAAAAGCTTGTAATGTCCGATTGATAAATATTCAAATCGCCACCCACCGACGTTAATTGTTCCAGCCCGGATAAGTCGTTCATATTGCACCACCAGATGGTTACATCTCTGCCAACGGAAGTAAGACTTCCCAACCCTGACAGACTCGTTAGTTCAAAACATTGATAAAAATTCAGATCCCTGCCAACCGTAACCAGGTTGTCCAAGCCCGACAGGCTTGATATCGGGTTGTTGTAGAAATTCAGATCTCCACCTATGGCAGTCAGATGTATTAACCCTGACAGGTTAAGCGATGGGTCGGCATCATCAAATTCAAGATAACCGCCGATAGCCGTCAAAACACTTAGGCTATCAACATTGTTGATACTTTCGCCGATTATCCAGACGTCGCCTTCAATTTCAGTGCAACCCGGGTAATTTGCCGGGAAATTATCGATCGCTTCCTGGGTGTCGAAGATAATCAACCAGGGGATGCACGATTGGGTTAATCCTTGCATTTGAATGATAAAAGAAAGAATAATTAAAAAGGTAAATTTTTTCATAATTGATAACATTTTGAATTTTCCAAATAATTATTTAATACATCTATTTCGGGGCTAAGCCAAACCAATTAACAACTCCAAATTTCTCTTTCCGGACAACGGACAAAAACATTCAATTCAAACAAACAAATAGCGTTACGGGATTTTATTCAGCAATTTTTACAGTCACGCGTCGGGCAGATCCGGGCCTTGCGACTGCGCAATTGGGCTAAAATGGTGTCTTCTCATGAAAACATTTATTTCCGTTCAGAAGATCGCCCGAATCCCTGATGCCCAGCATGTGCTGATTACTTGCATTATGGGGATGAATTCAATTCCCTTTCTCTTCAATTTTCCGAAAGCTTTTCCTTTACTTTTTTCCGATTTGCCAACAACAGCTTCCGGAATAATGTAAATCTTGTATCCTGATTCCTGTCCCCCAAGCGCAGTTTGGTAAATACATTTTTCTGCCAGGAGACCGGTTAAAACAATATCCCTGACTTCATTTTTTTTAAGAAAATTAATTAATTCTTCCGACTCAAAAGCATTCCCGGTACTTACCTTTATAAAAATATGATCATTTACGATGTTTAACCTACTGTCAAAAACGGGTGCAGGAAAAGTATCCGTTGAAAAACCTTTCAAAGATATCACGAGACTTTTACCAGCTGATTTTACATAAATTACTTTTCCCTTATCAAAGCTACCAATTAAGGTGTTTACCTGATCAATCACTACTTTTGCGGATTCCTCGTAAGGTTTGTTTTTAATAAATGTATCCTGAATATCCAGAACCATTAAATATTTCTCCTGAGAGAAAACATTGCTCTGAATGATCATAAAAATCATAATTATAAATCCAAATGAAAATGTCATTCTATTTTTCATGGTTCCTTTTAATCTTCAATAATGACAATTTTGTATTCAATTTTCAATTATTTACAAACTTATAAAATCTTTGGTTTAGCACTATATTTTTAATCTGAGTATTATATCCCTGCCAATTGACTTTAAATATTTTTCATTTTATCGCAAACACCGGATAAGTTTTTCGTCAACATCCAACAATCCAGCATTAATAATCTCGCTTTAACCTTTTTTCCTGCTAAGTTTTCAACAAAAGCAACTGTACGAATTAAAACTGAAACCCGTGTTAAAGCTTCAACGTGTTAGCGTTTTGCATTTTTTCTCCATAAAAAAAACGCCCTGTAACCAACAATCCAACAAATACAAATAGCCCAAACACAAAACTACTTAATGCCAATTGCATCCCACCCGAAAGGATATGTCCGCTAGTGCAGCCACCCGACATCCTTGCCCCTGTAATTATCATAAATCCACCGATAAACGACCATATTATTCGTTTCACCTTAGAATTTCCTTTAAGGTTTTTCCAGTTATCATATATCAAAACAAATTTGAAATCATTACGAATAAGCGAAAACAGAAATCCTGAAACAAAGGCTCCGGACAAAAATATCAATTCCCATTGTCCGGGTGTTTGAATTTTTAAAAAGTAATCGTTGTTTGTAATGCCTAATGCAGAATCGACTGTATAAGGATAGGATGTTGAAGCCCCAATGGGTCTGTCCGAAACAGACTTTAAGACGATTATGGCATTTAAAACTGCAAGTGCAATTCCGGAAATGAACCATTTAATGTCTTTTGCTTTTTCTTTCCTGTGTAGCCAGAACGAAAAAGCAATTAATAGTCCGGCAATGCTAAAAACAAAAATATAAAACCAAACCGGATTTTCGGCAAATACCGACTTTAATGTAATATTCCCTAAATCAGGGCCTAAAATTCCATGAAAAGAAGGTAATAAAAGTGTGTAAATTAATCCTCCGGTCAATCCGCCAACAATTCCTATCATTGCATCAACCGAGCCTTCGCCAGCAGAAACAGGAAGCGTTCCGGGACAATATCCCAATATGGCCATTCCTGAACCAAACACTATTCCTCCGAGTATAATCCCACCCAATATAAAAGGTTTCGTGTGATAGGTTGCAAAGCCGAATACAATTTCAAAAGTTATCAGAATGGCACCCACCCCAATAGCAATCAAAACCGCTTTTGCAACGGCAAAGTCTTTTCTTAATGCCAGACCACTAATCGTGTTAAACTTGTTCAATCTGGCAAATTGCAATATTCCGCCAAACAAAAGTCCGAAGACAAAAATTAAACCGATCATTTTATTTTATGTTTAATTGCTGTAAAATTCAATTGTTTAATGCTTTTTCAAAACTTGTTTATGTTTATTCAATATTTGAACCCATTCCGGCAAACGTACGATAACTTCAGTCCCAAAGGTATTCATTTTATGTTTTTAAAAAGGTAGTGACCTGAAGAAACACAAAAAAAGAATCCGAATCATTCCGGGAACTGCAGGATTGATCAAACTGAGAAGGTAACTCAACTGAATACATAGCAGAATTCGATTCCGTAATCAAAATTGTAAATTTTATAGTATTTATGGATCGGTAAAACAGAATGGGATATCCGTAATCCGAACAAAATATTTTCCTTCCATTTCATGATCAGGGGAAATTTCAGGCTGCCAATCCATGAAACATCAAATTTTTTAAACGCTTTGGCATCTGGTGTGCCAATTCTGTTTGTTAAATCATTTGTTTCAATGTTCGAACCAATCATTTTTGCATAAGCAAATCCACTTTCAAAATAATAGGGTCTTTTGGAAGGTTTGAATCTATAGCCAACAAGAAAAGGAACCTCAATATATTGTATAAGAATCGATTCAAATGCTTGCTGACCATATCGGCTTGTAAAACCATAAATACTGCCTTTACGAATGTATCTCATTTCGAATGAAAAGTATATCTTCCCTGTAAGGTCCCGTTTTACAAATAATCCTGCCGAAACGCCCAAAGTACCACCGATCTCTTTCCCTGGTCTGTTCGAATTCCAGTAATGCGTTTCATCTTTTCCCTTAAACTCAATGCCATTAATGTTGAAGAATAAGCCTCCGTTAAATTTATTTTGTTGAGCATTCGCCTCCCGTAGTAAACAAATCAACAAGAGTGATAATAAAATTAAATGTCCGGCTTTTCTTTTCATTAACCATTATTAGAGATGAGAAACGCAGGAAAAAATCAAAATATTATACGAATCATGTCTTTCAAATCGGCAGAACTTAACTACCAGGCGGGTCCTGCAGGGAAGGGTTGCCAACTTGTCAACAAATCTAAATCACAAACCGAATAATTCACTTCCCCAATTTCTATATGCAGATATTCTTCACGGGGTATCGTTCAACTGTGGTTTTATTCCGACTTAAAAACATCAGGAGTAAACGGAGAGAGCTTAGAATGGTATCGTTCAACTGTGGTTTTATTCCGACCCGACTGAGTTTAAGGGTGCTTACAATTATCATTTCTTTTCACTCAGGCGGACCACAAGAAGCGCTAAATATTGTGTTCGGCTTCAAATTTCATTTGCTAAGTTAATTATTTGTATCTCTGGGCAAATGGCACGCAACGGTTGAGTGTAGCCGGAGTATGAGATTGCTGAAGACGTCATTATATTTCAGCACAAATCCGGAATATCCAGGCCAGTAAAGCCCCTATCGAACAAAAAAGTAGTTGGTACATTTGTAAATGTCCAATCATTTGCATTCCGACTTCTTCCCTCCCGCATCCGTTTCTCCAGCGGGATTGGTGCCACCATCGGATTTGGCTTCGCACACTCGCCAAATCCGGGTGTTACCGAACATGGGTCGAAGCTTGGTTTTTCGATCAAGTTCCCGTTGTTAGCGGGAATGGTTTGTTTTGTTTGGTTTTGCTTACCTAATTTCTGTCTGCAAGCATTGTAACGAAAGTAAATTTGGTCCCGATCGGTAACAGCAATTTCAATCCGATTGGACAGATTAACATGGTTACATTCGATATTGGAAATTTGATTGCTCAAGTTTTTAAATTAGTTTCCATTCGGATTGTAAAATTAATCGATATTTTCTGAAAGGAGTTATCATCACCGGAATATCTGTAAAAAACAAAGCTGTTCATCCTGCTAACACTGGTTTTATTTACAAAAGTGCGGCAGTACCCTGTTAACGAACCATTATCAACAAAGCCGCTTATTGTATTTTAATCTCAATAATGTTTTAAGTGGCATTGCAAATGACGCTTAGCTGGGGTGACGGCAGAATACAATCCTCAAGAGCTTTGTGATTTAGTTTACCCGCCCGGATTACAAATACGCGCGAAACGGAGGATTGGAAAAATGGAAGGTTGGAATGGTGGAATATTGAATATCGAATATTGAACCGCAGAATATTGAATGGGTAAGGTGAAAGTTGACATGAACTGAATAAATGAAAGTATGGAATGATGAAACAAGGGAAGATTGGAAAATGGAACGATAGAAAAATGGAATAATGGAATAATGGGACAATTCGACAATTCGGCGATTGAGAAATGGTAGATTGGAACTTTGGAAGGGTGGAATGATGGAATGATGGAAAAATGGAATATCGAACCTGCCTGCGTGACCTTGTCAGGCAGGTATTGAATATCGAATATTGAACCTGCCTGCGTAACCTTGTCAGGCAGGTATCGAACCTGCATGCGTGACCTTGTCAGGAAGGTATTGAACCTGCATGCTTGACCTTCGACAATTCGGCTATTGGGAAATTCGAATGATAGAATGAAGGAAAATGGGTGGAAAATGAATTTTGGAATAATTTGAAACATTAATTCGCTGAAAAGGCAAAAGTTAGTCATAAACGCATTTAATAATACCTTGATATAAACTTTAATCCCTACAGTTCCTCCCCATCGCCTAACTCGTGGTAGCGCAGTTTTTGCCTGCCAATGGCTGCCCGGTTAGCTGCATTACCCGGCATCAGCGATACGGCATGGCGGACGGCTTTGGGGCCAAAGCGCAGTCGGATACGGTCCATGGCCTGGTAGAGGCTGATCATCTCGGGGGTATCGTCGAAAAGGTTGAGTTGCTGCGTGCCGCTTACCAGGTGGCTGAAACGTACGCCAATCAGCCTGATCAGCATGCGCCGCTGGTACAGCCTGTCGAACAGTTCCAGCGCCACTTTGGTGAGCACATGGTCGAAAGAGGTATAAGCCACCGTTTTTTGAAGCGTATGGGTGTCGAAGTTGGAGTAGCGTATCTTTACCGTAACGCAGCCTGTAAGTTTTCCCTTTTTACGCATCTGAAAGGCAATTTTTTCGACCATAGAGCTGAGAATCTCGCGCATGCGTACCACTTCGATGGTATCCTGTTCGAAAGTAGTTTCGGTGCTGATTGATTTTTGTTCGGAATAAGGGATCACCGGCGTATGGTCGATGCCATTGGCTTTTTTCCAGATGTCGAGGCCGTTTTTGCCCATCAGCTTTTCCATCATCTCCGGCGGGATCATGCTCAGCGTATAGATGTTGACCACACCCATGGTGCGCAACAACTGGAAGGTTTTGTTGCCGATCATGGGTATTTTGCGGATCGATAGCGGCCCGAGGAAGGGCATCACCTGTGGTCGTTCGACCTGGAGTTCGCCGTTGGGCTTGGCTTCTCCCGTAGCAATCTTCGAAACCGTCTTGTTCACCGACAGTCCCAGCGAAATGGGCAGGCCGGTTTCGCTGATGATGAGCTGCCTCAGTTCGTGCGTCCATTTCATTGCACCGAAAAAGCGGTCCATCCCGCTGATGTCGAGGTAATGTTCGTCGATGGAAGCTTTTTCGTAAACGGGGGCTTTTTCGGCGATGATATCGGTTACCATGCGCGAATATTTGGTGTATTGTTCCATGTCGCCACGGATGATGATGGCATCGTTACAGAGGTTGAGGGCCATTTTCATGGGCATGGCCGAGCTCACGCCAAACCGGCGTGCCTCGTAGCTGCAACTGGCCACCACACCCCGGTCGGAAGTACCGCCGATGATCACGGGCTTTCCAACCAGGCTGCTGTTCATCAGCCGCTCTACCGACACAAAAAAAGTGTCGAGGTCGAGGTGTACGATTGTGCGGTTATCGGTTTGCATTATTTTTCTCAGTTTTCTTTTTTATCTTCCAGATGGCAGTAGGCAGTGGGCAGTCTGACCTTTCATGATTTTGGTTGACAGATTTCATTCGATATTTGGTTTACATGTTTGAAAATTATCAACTTTTTCCTTGCTTTTTTAAAAATCAATATTACCTTTGATTAATATTTAGTCTGCAATCGGACTACAATATAGTCGGTAATTAAGTTTTAAACAAAGAATTGTTGATAAATAATTTGAGGTATTGCGGCGATGATGTGGCGCAGGGAAACCGGGAAGATGATGAAAAACGAATCCATTGCCTGCAAACCATAACAAGACGCGATATGCTTAACCAACATTAAAAACTGCATTATTATGTACTTTAATTCAAACATTAAATTTCTGCGCAGGCGCAAGGGCCGTACCCAGGATGATGTGGCTGTATCTCTGGGCATACCCCGCTCGACGCTTAATAATTACGAAAACCTGATTGCCCAGCCCGGCATGCAAACCCTCATCGGTTTTTCCGATTATTATGGTGTGGCCATCGACACCCTGATCAAGGTTGACCTGACAAAACTCGCCGATAGCCAGCTTTCGCAACTCGAAAAAGGCCACGACGTCTATATCAGGGGCAGTAACCTGCGGGTATTAGCCACCACGGTGGATTCGGACAACGAGGAAAACATCGAACTGGTTACGGAGAAGGCTAAAGCCGGCTACACCAATGGCTTTGCCGACCCGGAGTATATCCGTATCCTTCCCACATTCCAGTTGCCGTTCCTGTCGCACGAAAAAAAGTACCGCACTTTCCAGATCAGCGGCGACTCGATGTTGCCTATTCCCAGCGGGGCTTATGTTACCGGGGAATTTGTCCAGAACTGGAATTTCATCCGCGACCGGCAGGCTTACATCATCCTTACGCTCAACGAAGGGATCCTGTTCAAGGTAGCCGAAAACCGCATTGCCGAAGAAGGCCAGCTAAGGTTACATTCATTAAATTCCAACTATCTGCCTTTCAGTATTCATGTAAACGAAATAAGGGAAGTCTGGAAATTTATTCATTACATCAGCTCGGAAATGCCTGAAACACGGCCTACAGAAAACGAGATTATGGAAAGCATACGCGAAATCAGCGGGGAAGTTAAACTGATCATGGAAAAATTAGGAAGAGGGGAGTAAGGGTGGGAAGGCGTGAGGCCTGAGGCGTAAGTTAGTTGTCGGAAATATCTGAAAACCGGCGATAAAAACCTTCCGGCTCTTTCTGCAGATCATTTTATCAAATTTTAAACAATGTACGCGATTATCGATATCGAGACTACGGGGACCAGTTATCTCAATGGTAAGATAACCGAGATTGCCATCCTGATACATGATGGCAGCCAGGTTGTGGATGAGTTTACCACACTCATCAACCCGGAACAAAAAATACCTTACTTCATCCAGCAGCTTACCGGCATTACCAACCGTATGGTTGACGATGCCCCCAAATTTTATGAAGTTGCCAGGAAAATTGTCGAAATGACCGAAGACCAGATCTTTGTGGCACATAATGTAAGTTTCGACTACAATTTTATCAGGCAGGAATTTAAAAATCTGGGTTACGACTTTAAACGCGAAAAACTCTGCACGGTAAAACTGAGCCGCAAGCTCATCCCTTTCAGGCGTTCGTACAGCCTGGGCAACCTTTGCGCCGACCTGAACATCGAAAACCCGCACCGGCACCGCGCTTTCGGCGATGCCCAGGCCACAGCAAAACTTTTCGGACTACTGCTCACCATCGACCCTAATCCGGCAGAAATCTCAACGCAGGGGCTAAACAGCAGCCTGAAACCCGAAACCATTAAAAGCCTGCCCGAGGAAACCGGGGTGTATTACTTCCTGGATGAAAAACACGAAATTATTTATGTGGGGAAAAGCAGGAATATCAAGTCCAGGGTGATGTCGCACCTTACCAACAGCACCACCAAGCGTGCCCTGGAAATGAAAAACAGGGTTGTGGAAATCGATTACGAAATTACCGGCAGCGAACTTATTGCACTGTTACTGGAATCGAATGAAATTAAACGTCATAAGCCCGTTTACAACCGTGCCCAGCGTCGTTCGATGTATAATTTCGGACTATTTCATGAGGTGGACGAAAATGGATATATCCGGCTTAAAGTATCGCGGTTGGACGAAAGCCAGGAGGAAACGCCACTTACGACCTTTTCGTCGGGTATGGCGGCCAAAAAGTATCTTTTTTCGCTTGTCGAGGAAAACCATCTTTGCCAGAAACTCTGCGGACTTTACGAAACCAGAAGTTCCTGTTTTCATTATAAGATTAAAGAATGTTATGGCGCCTGTATTGGTGA
>Ga0172369_10002171_pt1 | contig 27394 bp, 27 predicted proteins | sample LakKiv25m_FD_114539 | JGI IMG/M metagenome (GOLD analysis project Ga0172369, IMG submission 114539) | Freshwater microbial communities from Kabuno Bay, South-Kivu, Congo - kab_022012_11.25m | ecosystem: Environmental > Aquatic > Freshwater > Lake | place: Democratic Republic of the Congo...
CGACGGGCGGAAAGGCGACTTCCACGACGTGCGGCTGGAGGCGCTGAAGGAGGTCGGTCCCTCCGTCTTCTTCTCGCTTCTCGTCATCGCCGTCGCGTTCCTCCCCGTCTTCACGCTGGTCGACCAGGAGGGGCGGCTCTTCAAGCCGCTGGCGTATTCGAAGAACCTGGCGATGGCGCTGGCGGCGCTCCTCGCGATCACGCTCAACCCGGCGCAGCGGATGATGTTCGCCCGGATCGACCCGTACACCTTCAGGCCGAAGTTCCTCGCGAAACTGGCCACGAACGCCTTCGTCGGCAAATATTATTCCGAGGAGCGGCACCCGATCAGCCGCAGGTTATTCCGCATCTACGAGCCGGCGTGCCGCTTCGTGCTGCGCCGCCCGAAAACGGTCATCGCGGCCTCGCTGGCGATCTTGGCCCTGAGCATCCCGGTCTACATGAAGCTTGGAAGCGAATTCATGCCGCCCCTGAACGAAGGCACCATGCTCTACATGCCGACGACGCTGCCGGGGCTTTCCGTGGCGCAAGCGCAGGACCTGATGATCCGCATGGACAAGCAGCTGAAAAGTTTCCCCGAGGTCGAGCGCGTCTTCGGCAAGGCGGGGCGTGCCGACACGTCCACCGACCCGGCGCCGTTCTCGATGATGGAAACGACGGTGGTGCTGAAAGACCCGTCGCAGTGGACCACGAAGGAGCGCTGGTATTCTTCGTTGGCGCCCGATTTCCTGAAGCCCGTGTTCCGCCCCATCTGGCCCGACCGGATTTCGTGGGACGAACTCGTGGCCAAAATGGACGCCGTCGTCCGCTTTCCCGGCGTCACCAACGCCTGGACCATGCCGATCAAGGCGCGCATCGACATGCTGACGACCGGCGTCCGCACGCCCGTGGGCATCAAGGTGTACGGCAGCGACCTCGCGGAAATCCAGCGGATCGGGGAGCACCTTGAGCATGTCATGAAGGACATTCCAGGTACCCGCAGCGTGTTCGCCGAGCGCGTGACCGGCGGTTTCTTCATCGACATCGAGCCGAAGCGCGACCAGCTCGCCCGGTACGGCCTGACGATCGAGAAGCTGCAGGACGTGATCATGACCGCCGTCGGCGGCGAGAACATCACAACGACGATCGAGGGGCGGGCGCGCTACCCCGTGAACCTTCGCTACCCGAGGGAGCTGCGGGAGGATCTCGACCGGTTGGGGCGGGTGCTCGTCCCCACAGGGATGGGGGCGCAGGTGCCCATCGCCCAGCTCGCCGACGTCAAGATGCTGGAGGGGCCCTCGATGCTGCGCGACGAGAACGGCTTCCTGGCCGGCTACGTCTACGTCGACATCGCAGGCCGCGACGTGGGCGGTTACGTCGAGGAGGCGAAGAAGGTCGTCGCCTCGAAAATCGCGCTCAAGCCGGGCTACGTGCTCCAGTGGAGCGGGCAGTACGAGAACATGATCCGCGTCCGCGAGCGGTTGAAGCTGGTGATCCCGTTGACGCTGGTGCTGATCTTCGTCCTGCTCTACATGAACACCCGAAGCGCGTTCAAGGCGTCGGTCGTCATGCTCGCCGTGCCGTTCTCGGCCATCGGCGCGATCTGGCTATTTTACATTCTCGGCTACAACGTCTCCATCGCCGCCTGGGTCGGGATGATCGCGCTCATGGGGCTGGATGCCGAGACCGGCGTGTTCATGATGCTGTTCCTGGATCTTTCCTACGACGACGCGAAGAAGCGGGGATTGCTGCGGAACATTGCGGAGCTCGACGAGGCCATCATCCACGGCGCCGTGAAGCGGGTGCGCCCCAAGATGATGACGGTGGCCGCGGCGTTCATGGGACTGCTGCCGATCATGTGGTCCACCTCGGCCGGCGCCGACGTCATGAAGCGGATCGCCGCCCCGATGATCGGGGGGTTGATCACGTCGTTCATCCTGGAGTTGCTGGTCTATCCGGCGATCTACAAGTTGTGGAAGCGGCGGGAGCTCGCGCCCGCAACAACGGCGGCGTAGAAGCGCCGCCACAAACGAAAGGGAGGCAGGGAAGATGCGAACGATCGGGAAAGCGGTTCGGACGGTGGCATGCGTTGCGGCGTTGGCGCTCATGGCGCTGCCGGTCATTTCGGCGGCGGCGGAACATGGCGGGATGAGTGGGATGCAGCACGGCGGCATGAAGATGGACGATCACGGGAAGATGCAGTCGGGCGGGCACGACATGGCGAAGATGGGGGACAAGGCGTTCTCCGGGAAGATCGGTCCCTGGAAGGGCGATGCGCGCATCATGGACATGAAGGCGCACCTCGATGCGTCGGGGATGAAGGCGCAGGGCGCCATGCCGAACTCCCACCACCTCGCGTTCAGTCTGGCCGACGCGGCGAAGAAGCCCGTGACGGAAGGGAAAGGGGCGGTCACGGTGACCGGGCCGGATAAGAAAACGGCTACTGCCGAGTTCATGGTCATGCAGGGGCACTTCGGCGCCGATGTGAACCTTCCCAAGCCCGGGAAGTACACGTTCAAGGCGGAGATCGAGTCGGGGGGGCAGAAGGGGAACGCCACGTTTACCTATACGGTGAAGTAGTGCGAACGGCCCATCGGGGCGGGCGGCGTGCGGAACCGCGCCGCCCGCTCCGGCGGGGATCTCTAGCGGGGGGGCATGTCCCATGAAGATTCAGAGAGTCCGGTCGATCGCAAAGGAAATGGGAGTGAAATCCGCCAGGATGAGCAAGGGAGAGATCATCCGCGCCATCCAGGAGGCGGAGGGGAACTTCCCTTGTTTCGGCACGGCCCGGGAAGGCCACTGCGACCAGGGCGACTGCGCGTGGAGGGAGGATTGCATCCCGCAGGGTTGAGGCCTTCCCCGCTCATCTGCCGTCCCTGGCGGAGAATGGGGATCGTCGCCGCGGCGGTCTTGATCATCGCCGCGGCGCATTTCGCCGTGCCTTCCCGAATCTACCCCTGGCACTGGTTCCATATCCTCCTCCAGAAGATGTTCTACCTTCCCATCCTGATGGCGGCGGCCTGGTTCGGTTTCCGGGGATCGCTCTTGACGACGGCGGCGGTGAGCCTCCTGTTTTCGATCCATATCCTCCTGGACTGGGAAGGGGACCGGATGACGCAGGCAGGCCAGATCGGGGAAATCGGCAGTTTCTGGATCATCTCGATGGTTTCGTCGTTTTTTTTCCGTCGGGAACGGAAAGCGTTGGAGGGAACGGCGGATGCCCACCGGGAGACGATCGAGGCGCTGGCGTCTTCCCTGGATTTGCGGGAGCGCGAAACCTCCCTGCATTCGAAACGCGTCCAGGAGTACGCGCTGCTCCTGGCGGATCGCATGGGACGGAAGGACACCGGGCTGCGCGAAAGCCTGGAGATGGGTGCGTTGCTGCACGACATAGGCAAAATCGGCGTTCCGGATGGCGTCCTCCTCAAGAAAGGCGGCCTGACCGTTGAAGAGCGGGACGTGGTCCGATGCCATCCCGAGTTCGGTGCCTCGCTGCTCGGCCGGATCCCGTTTCTTTCCGGCGCCCGGGAGATCGTCCAATCCCATCATGAGAGGTACGACGGATCGGGATATCCGGGCGGATTGAAGGGGGAAAGCATCCCGATCGGGGCGAGGATCTTCGCGGTGGTGGACGTCTTCGACGCCCTGACGACAAAACGCCCGTACCGGGCCGCGGGCGGATATCGCCAGGCGACGGCGTGGATCGCCGATCAACGGGAGACCTCGTTCGACCCGGCGGTGGTCGACGCGTTTCTGAAGATTCCGTATGAGGAGCTGCGCGACCTCGCGGCCCAATTCGGCGTGGTATTACGGGAGGGGTAGGGTCGGTTTCCGCATAGAATATTCTTCACCCTGTCGGATACTATTCGATAGAGCGAATCCCCGAAAGAAAGATCCCTGCCGGAAATCCTTTCCCTGTCGGCACGTTGTGCGATGACGACGGTTGGCACGCCATATGCTTTTCTATTGTCCCAACAGGAGCGGCGGGCGGCAATCGACAACGAAATTTCCGGAGAAGGAGGAGAGCGATGAAAACGAATCCTGTGAGGATGGCGATTCTTGTCGTGGCGGCGGTAGCGATGGCAGCGCCCGCGTTCGCGGGCCAGACGCAGGCGGAACGGGAAAGGGCTCTGCGGCAGTCGGCTGACCCTGAAAGCGCGCTGGGATGGCAGATTGCTCCGGCCAAGGAAACGGGAAGTCTCCCCGCGGACGACGCAAAGCAGATGAAATCGGAGAGCGGGGCGAAGGCGGAAGTCCCGACTGTGGAGATCGGCGGAGTGGTATACAGGATCGGGATCGACACCCCGTAGGGGGCCCGTCCTGTTTCCCGAAGGGGCGGATCGCCGGGGATCACCCGGCCCCGCCCCTTCCTGTCCTGTCTATCCCGGGGCGTCGTGTTTCAATGCAAACAGGTCATACATCGCCTTTGCAATTCCTCCGACCGCCATTCCGTATATGTAGGAACCGGATTGGGAGATATGCTGGTAATCCTCCAGGTACAGGTGCAGCAAGGCCGCGCCGAAACCGAACACGATGACCCAGAAGTAATTCCAGAATTTTTTCATGGCATCCTCCTTGCCAATGCGTTCCCGTACGGAGAACCGGTGGACTCCCGCTCCGCGGCAAGGATCGTGAGCAGTTCCTGATCGCCCACCATCCCCTTGGCGTCGATGGAAGCGCGGCGGACTGCTGTAAGAACTTCCGTAATCTCGGCGTCGGTTACGATCGTGTTCATGCGTTCGAAAGCGTGCCGCACGGCGGCCCGCCCGGAATGTTTTCCCAGGGGGATCGCCCGGGTGGCCCCGACCTCCGCCGGGGGAAACGGCTCGTACGTCGTGGGATTCTTGAGAACCCCGTCGGCGTGGATCCCGGACTCGTGGCGGAAGGCATTCGTCCCGACGATCGCCTTTCCCGGAGGCACCTCCCGACCGGAGACGGCCGCGACGAAATGGCACAATCCGAAGAGTCGTTCCGTTCGGACCCCGGGGTCGCATTTCTCCACGTGGCGCAACGCCATCACGACTTCCTCGAGGGACGCGTTCCCCGCCCGCTCCCCAAGGCCATTGACGGTTGTCGAGACGAACGTCGCCCCCGCCTTGAGGCCCGCCAGTGCGTTGGCGGTCGCCATTCCGAAGTCGTCGTGGGTATGGATCTCCACCTGCATTCCCGTTTGCCCCCGGAGAAGCCGAACGGCGTCGTAGGTCGCGAAGGGGTCGAGGAGGCCGACGGTATCGCAGAACCGGACCCGGTCGGCCCCCGCGGCGCCGGCCGCTCTCGCGTAGATTTGGAGGAACTCCGCATCGGCCCGCGAGGCGTCCTCGGCGCCCACGCATACGTACAGGCCCCGATCCTTGGCGTGCCGCGTCGCCCGGACGATCTGCGCGAGGACCCACTCGCGGGTCTTCCCGAGCTTCTCCCGGATGAGGAGGTCCGAGACGGGGAGCGAGATCGCCACGGAGGTCACTCCGCACGCCACCGACGCGTCGATGTCGGACGCGAGCGCCCGGTTCCATGCGGTGACACGGCAGGGAAGGCGCATGCCCGTGATCGCCCGGATCGCCGCCTGCTCCTCTTCCCCCATCGCCGGGATGCCGACCTCGATCTCGCCGACGCCGATCGACGCAAGGCGCCACGCGATCCGGATCTTCTCCGCCCGCGAGAAGGCCACTCCCGCGGCCTGCTCGCCGTCCCGAAGCGTTGTGTCGACGAGCACGAGCCGGCTCATGCCGCCCTCACCCGGAGAAGGAGAACCCGGAATGCCTTCCCCGTCGCCTGCAGGAGGAGCCCCAGGCCGAATGCGATCGCGAGGTTCCCCGTCGCCAACGTGACGACCCCGATCGCCAGGGCGACGGCGAGCTCGCCGGGGAACGCAACGACGTCCCGCAGGAGCCGCGCGTGCGCGATGCCGACGTACAGGAGAAGGACTCCGAGCACCGCGGGCGAGATGAGCCCCACGAGACCCGTGATCGAATTTCCGTAGAGGAGCCCCAGGAGAACGAAAAGACTGCCGACAAGGACCCCGGCGAAGCCGGACCGCGCCCCGAAACGGTAATGCGCGGTCAGTCCCCCGCTGCCGTGGCACAGGGGCATCCCTCCGAGCAATCCGACGAAAAGGTTCGCCGTTCCCAGGGAAACCATCAGCCGGCGGGGGGTGACGCGATCCGCGCCTTCTCCGAAATATTGCCGGGCTGTCCCCACCGTGGCCACCACGGAATTGGCAAGGGTCAACGGTATCTGGGGAAGCAGCAGGGTCAGGAAGACCGTCCGCGCGTCCCAGTCGGCGGGAAAGCGCGGGACCGGCCACGCGGCACTCCCATCCAGGGCGCCGACGGCGCCATGGCGGACGAACAGAGCTCCCCCAAGGAGCCCGATCGCGAGGACGACCAGCGAAGCGGGGTATCTCCTGCTTTCCCTGGAGAGCAGGATGACGACGGCCGAGGCGGCGGCGAGGAGTGCCGCGGCGGGAAGGGCGACCCCTCCCAGGGAGAGCGTGGCCATCTCCTTCGCGCCGATGACCATCGTCAGTCCACCCTTCACCAGCAGTACGGCCAGTCCGAGCTGGATGCCGCGTACGATGGGACGGGTAAAGACCTTCTCGAGAACGGCGGTCAGGGGAAAGATCGATATAGCGAGAAACAGGCCGCCCATCGCCATCGCGGTCGCGGCCACCGAATCGGCGGGTACGGCGAGGGCGATCGCGACCGCCGATGTCGCCTTGAGCGGCTGGACGGGGATGGGGAGCCGGAAAAAAAGCCCGGCCGCGATGTACAGCGCTCCCGCGGACAGGAAAATGGATGCGGCGCTGACATGGTTGACGGCGATCAGGCCGATGGCCAGCGGCAGGAAGGTGGCCAGGTCGCCCAGTCCTCCGGATAGCTCGCGGACTGCGGCCCGTATGCCCTGTGTCCCGCGGCGATCGGCATCAGGCATTGGCTGCCATCCTTCCGTCGAGGAGCGACCGGTTCTCCCGGATGGCGTCCTCGATCCTGTTGCAGGTCATGACGACGAGAATCCCTTTCGCCTCGAACGCCCGGCGGGGGGCGTCCCCGATCCGAAGGACGAGCAAGGCGTGGCAATCGGAGAGCATTTCCAGCATGTTCGCCATCCGCTCCCCGGGGTCCTCGCACCGCTCCTTCCCCCCGCAATACTTCCGGATCTCCCGCCGCTCGACGAACCGGACAGCCGAAGGAGCGGCGTCGTAGATCAAGAGGTCGTCGGCATGGCCGAAGTGGAGATCGACAAGGTAGCCATTGCCCGACGCGACCGCGAACCGGAAGGCCTCACCCCCGTCGCCGTCCCCGGCGTTTCGGCCGGCGCAGGGGGAGAGCTCGCGTACCCGGTCCCCGTCGACGAAGGCGGGACGCTCGTTCAGCACGTTCCCCACCGCGTCGGCCCGGCACTGCCGGCAGTGCCGCACCATCGGGAGGATCTCCGCCATCCGTTCCCGGACCTTCCGGAGCGTCTCTCGGGACACCATCGCGAAGGTTTCGAAGTAGGTGCCCGGCGTGGGGATGAAGGGCATGATGTTGACCATGCCGGCCCCCTTCCGTTTCACGAACCGGACGATGTCCTCGATCTCGTGGTCGTTCACCCCCGGGATGTAGATCGTGTTCACCTTGACGTGCACGCCAAGCGCCGAAAGAGTCTCGAGGGCCTCCTCCTGCCGCTCCATGACGAACTTTGCGGCATGGACCCCCTCGAGGACCCGGTCCCCGTCCTTTGCCCACGCGTAGAGCGTCCTGGCGACGTCGAGACGCCGGGAGTTCACCGTGATCGTGATGAACTTCACCCCGAGAGCCTTGATCTCCCCGATGTGGGGGACGAGCGCGACCCCGTTGGTGGAGAAGCAGAAGTCGACCTCGCGGTCGATCTCCCGGATACGTCGGAACGTTTCGAAGGTCGCCTCGGGATTGGCCAGGGCGTCGCCCGGGCCCGCTACCCCTACGATCCGCAGGTTGGGAAACCGCGTCTTCATCTCCTGGAATCGTTCCAGGGCTTCCCGCGGAGTCAGGACGGCGCTTGTGACCCCCGGGCGGCTTTCGTTCACGCAGTTGAACTTCCGGTGGCAGTACGTGCACTTGATGTTGCACTCCGGAGCGACGGGGAGGTGGAGCCGGGCGAACGTGTGCGCCGCTTCCAGGGAGAAACAGGGGTGGGTGTTCTTCGGGGCGTTCACGGTCAGGCTCCCTTCGGTTCGGCGCGCGATGTCACGCCGGCATGGGTTCGAACGAAAATGCCTTCTTCGTGCAGGTCCGTCCGCACGCCTGGCAGCCGATGCAGTTTCCGGGGTTTTCGATTTTCATGAACAGCTTGGCCGAGTCCTCTTCGTCCAGTTCCTTCGGACCCAGGACGTCGTGGGCGCAGACCTTGTAGCAGCGGCCGCAGCCGATGCAGAGATCCACATCGATCGACTTGACGAATTGCGGGGTCCACTCGTGTTTGTCACGCGTCAACCCGGTGATGTACGCCATCTCTCCGACCTCCGACATGTAGTTTCCAGCCGGGAACTCAACCCTCTTCGAGGAACGTCGACGGGTTCCCGCGGTTCATCGCCTTCCGCAGCCACGGAGGGGGATTTCCCCTGAGGATCTCCTGAAGCCTGGCGACCGCCTCGGAGACGGGCACCTCGTTCCCCGTCTTCATCGGATGGATCCTGCGGGCGATCAGCCGGGCGGCCGCCGGACCGCCGATCTGCAAGGTGTAGACGATGGCGCAATCGGCGATGGCGCCGGCGAGGCCCGCGATCCGGTCCTCCTCGTCGTCGCCGACGGCGGGAGCGGGGACCTGCGCCACGAATTTCGCCTCTTCCGGCCCCACTTCCCAAATGTGGAAGTTCCGGGCCATGCCGAAGTGCGTGTCGATCGTTTCGCCGTCGGTGCTCGTGAACGCGACTTTCATGGTCTTCCCCTTGCCGTCAGTTGTGCGCGAGCTTCTGCGCTTCGGATGCGTTCGCCTGGAACAGGTTCGCCGTCTCGAAGACCAGGTTCATCGTCCCCCGGTAGCCGGCCCACATCTTCTGGTGGGCGCCGAGGCGATCGAAGACCGGCAGTCCCGCCCGCAGGTGGGCCCGGATCCCCAGCGCTCCCGCCGCCTGCCGCCCGTTGGAGTTCCCCACCAGCAGGTCCGCGCCCCGCGCCGTCTCCTCCAGATCCGAGAGGTCGCCGACGAAAACCGTCTCGCACGGCAGGGAGGAAAGACCCCGCGTCCGGGTCGCGGCGACGGCCGCCTGGATCTCGCATCCCATGCCGGCCAGGAATCGGACCATCCCCTTCAAAGGGTCGGCTTCGAGGGCGATGGCCACCTTCTTCCCGCCGAACTGGTAGTGGCTGTCCACCATCGCGTCCAGGAGTCGGCTCCGCCGGCGGCGCTGCGTTTCCGGGACCGGCTTGCCGCCGATGGCGGAGAGCACGGCCACCAGGCGGTCGACCTCGGCCAGGCCGGTCGCGGAGGAGAAGCCGTACGCCGGAACGCCGAAGGCATCCTTGAGCGCAAGGGCCGCCCTGGCGAGAGAGTCGCCGACGTACAGGGTCGCTACGCTGCGGCCCGCTTTCCGGATCTCCTCCACCGGGATGCCGCCGGTGGAAAGGGGGGACACCTCGTCGTCGAGGTGGCCGTCCAGCGCGTTGGCGATGTCCGGGATCGTCAGGACGGTCAGGCCGAACGACTCCATGAGATCCTTCAGTTCCTCGACGTCCGCCGGCGTCAGGTGCGCTCCCGGGAGGAAATTCACCTGCCCCGGAATCGTCTCCCCTCCCTCCGCCAGCGTGCCGACGATGGCCTCCACCGCCGCCGCGTATCCTTCCTGCAAGGAACCGCAGTAATCCGGCGTGGAGGCCCAGACGACCGGGACCGCGTCGAACCGCGGATTCTCCTGCCGGAACCGGACGATCGCGCTGCGGATGTCGTCCCCCATGGTTTCGGTGAGTCCCGATGTCATCACGCCGACCACCCCGGGCCGGAACTTGTCGATCGCCCGGATGAGGCCCGCCTTGAGGTTCTCCCATCCGCCGAATATCGCCGTGTCCTCGCTCATCGCGGTCGAGTTGAGAGCGATGGACTCCTTGAAGTGCCGCGAAAGCTGCAGGCGGATGAAGGTCGAACATCCTTGCGCTCCGTGGAGGAGACCGAGCATCCGGTCGATCCCAAGGTACGCCAGCGTGGCGCCCAGCGCCGGAGAGTTCTTCTGCGGGTTGACGGTCGCCGGTTTGGCCGGTGTCTTGACCCGGGAGGCGGCGAGGTCCTCGGCGTGGAAGACCTCGGCGTGGTTCGCCGCGGCGGCCACGTCGGCGCACCGCTCCTCTCCGGTCGTTTCCCAGGGCGCCTTGCCGCGGAGTGCCGGCCAGATGGGGTTGTTGACCGTAAGATCGAGCTGCTTCGAAAAGGTCGCCATCCCTTCGTACCCGGCATAGGGGTGGGAGCGCCCGTGGTTGATGTCGAGGAACGGCGTCCGGGTCTTGAGGGCCAGGAATTTCGTCTTGCCGCCGGCCACGATCAGGTCCGGCGCCTTCTCCCGCATGACGGCCAGAAGCCCCGCGGTCGAGGTGTCCTCGATGATCCGGGCATCCTTGTGCATCAGCGCCTTCATCCGGTGGAAATCCTCGAGGGTCGAATTCTGCGTACCGGCGGCGAGGACTTCCACCCCCAGCTCCCGCAGCGCGTTGACCATGGACCACGTCTTCACCCCGCCGGTGAAGAGAACCGCGCGCTTTCCCGAAAGGCGCGCCTGGAACGGTGCGATCCGGAGGCGGCAGAGCGCATCCTCCTCCCCGATCAGCCGCTCGGCCCGGTCTTGCAGGATCGTGGCGAGCGTGCCGCCCGCGGCGCGGTCCAGTTCCCGTGCGATGTCCCGCAGCGCCTTGGCGGTGTCGGTCATGCCGTAGAACGACTCCTCCAGGTACGGCATCCCGAACCGCTTTTTCATCTTCCGCGCCAGGTTGGTGAGGCTCTTGGAGCAGATGATCACGTTCAGCCGGGCCCGGTGGGCGTAGCGCAGGTCTTCGAACTTCGCGTCGCCGCTGATGCAGGACAGGATGCGGATCCCGAGCCGTTCGAACAGCGGCTGCATCCCCCACAGGTCGCCTGCGATGTTGTACTCGCCGATCAGGTTGATGTCGTAGTCGGTGACGACCGGCGGCTCCGCCGTGCCGATGACGTGTTTCAGCAGGATCTCCCCCGCCAGCCGGTTGCCGATGTTCTTGTCGCCGATGAATCCCGGGGTATTGACCGGGATCACCGGCATCGGAACCTTTTCCGACGCGGCCTGGCAGACCGCCTCCACATCGTCGCCCGTCATGGCGGTCACGCAGGTCGCGTAGACGAAGATCGCCTTCGCCCGGTCGCGGTAGCGCGAAGCGAGCTCGAGAATGGCGCGGTAGAGCTTCTTCTCGCCTCCGAACACCACGTCGTTCTCGAGCATCTCGGTGGTGAAACCGCTGCGGTAGAGCTGGGAGCCGCTGGAGCGCGCCCCCCGGTTGTCCCAGGAGTTTCCGGCGCAGGCGATGGGCCCGTGGACCAGGTGGATGACGTCGGTGATCGGCATGAGGACCACCCGGGCCCCGTCGTAGGCGCAGCTGCGCTCGGTCCCCTCGCCCGGCTCCGACTTCCTGCAGAACTTGGGGGCGCCCTTTTCCTGCGTCCCGCATTCCGGAGCATCGAAGTAATCGGGTCTCACCGCATCATCTCGAAGTGCCCGTCGTCGCACGTCTCGTCCACGATGTCGATGAACTTGTTGCAGATCTCGGTGACCATGTTGATCGCCCCCTGGTAGCCGATCAGCGGATAGCGGTGCTTGTTCACCCGGTCGAACACGGGGAACCCGAACCGGAACAGGGGGATCTTCGCGTCGCGGGCGATGAACTTCCCGTGGGTGTCGCCGATCATCGCATCCACCGGGTCGGTCACGACCAGGCTGCGCAGGTGCCAGAGATCCTTGTTCATGTAGATCCCGCCGTCCTTGCCGCACGGGGAGGCGTCCAGGAGGGAACGGATCTCCTTTTCCAGCTTCTTCGACCCCTTGCTGCACAGTACGTGGTGCGGCCGGGCCCCCATTTCCAGCAGGAAGGAGACGTATCCCAAGAGGTAGTCCGGGTCGCCGTACACCGCGAATTTCTTGCCGTGCATATATTGGTGGGCGTCGGTCATGGCGTCCACCGCCCGGCCCCGCTCGGCCTTCAAGCACTCGGGGACCGGCTTGCCGAAGAGCTCGGAAAGCTTCATGAGGAACGCGTCGGTCCTGGCGATTCCCATCGGCATCGGCAGGGCCGCGTGCTTTCCGGCCCAAGCTTCCTTGATCCATGCGAAGGTCTTGGCCGTGGCCAGGGGGCCGACGGTCAGCGTCGCCTTGCCGTTGACGGAGTCGCCCGCCTCGGCAAGCAGGGTTCCGCCCGGGTAGAGGCGGTAGCGTCCGTCGTTGGGCGAGTCGAAGGAGTCCGAGATGTCGGCGAGGAACGTGTACGGGATGCCGAAGGCCTCGAAGATCCTCCGGTACTCCCGGTAGTTCCCCGTGTTGAAGTCGCACCCGGCGATGAAGTTCAACTTTCCGGTGCAGCGCCCCTCCACCACCTTTCCCTCCGTCAGGGTCTTCAGGATGGACAGGAGCATGGAGTCGTAGCCGTGGATGTGGGATCCATTGAAGCTCGGCGTGTTCGCGTAGGGCGCCGGGAGGTCCGCGGGGATGTTCCCCTTCTGCCGCGCGTTCTTGATGAAGGCGGACAGGTCGTCGCCGATCACCTCCGGCATGCAGGAGGAAAAGATGGCCAGCATCTTCGGCTTGTAGAGGGCGACGGCGTTCTCGAGTCCCTCGTGCAGGTTCGCCTGCCCCCCGAACACCGCGCTGTCCTCGGTCATGGAGTCGGAGACCGCGGGAGCGGGCTCGCGGAAATGGCGGTTGAGGGTGGAACGGTAGTAGGAAGCGCACCCTTGCGAGCCGTGAACGAAGGGGAGGGTCTCCTCGAAGCCGTGGGCCGCCAGTTGGGCCCCCAGCGGCTGGCAGGCATGGGCCGGGTTGATCACCAGCGCCTGGCGGGCGAAGTTCTTCTCCTTGTACTCCTCCGTGTCGATCCACTCCCGGACCCGCCGGATTTCCTCCTCCGGTATTTCGGTCACGGTTTTCACGGCAAGTTCCAGGTTGTTGGCCATCTCGATCCTCCTTCAGAACGGGGACTTCACGAGGCCCCAGGTCGGGCTGTTCACCGCCATGTCGATATCCCGCGCGAAGACCGGGAACCCCTGGTATCCGTGGTAGGGGCCTGAGTAGTCCCAGCTGTGCATCTGCCGGAACGGGAGCCCCATCTTCTGGAAAACATACTTCTCCTTGATGCCGCTGCCGACCAGGTCGGGCTTCAGCTCATCGACGAACCGCTCCAGCTCGTACTCGGAGGCGTCGTCGTAGATGACCGTGGCGTCGGGCATCTCGGGAGAGGTCCGCTCGTAGTCGTCGTTGTGGGCGAACTCGTAGCCGGAGCCGACCACGACCATCCCGAGGTCCTCGTAGGCGTTCACGGTATGGCGAGGGCGCAGGCCGCCCACATACAGCATCACCTTCTTCCCCTCGAGGCGGGGGCGATATTCGTCGATGACCGCCTGCATCCTCGCGTCGTACTTGTCGATGGCCTTCGCGACGTTCTCCTTGATCCGGTCGTCGAACCGGTCGGCGAGCTTCCGGAGGCTCTCCCGGATCTTCGTCGGCCCGAAGAAATTGAGCTCGAGCCACGGGATGCCGTACTTCTCCTCCATCACCCGTGCCATGTAGTTCATGGAGCGATAGCAGTGGATGATGTTGAGCTTCACCTTGTGGGTGGCGGCGATCCGCTCCACCTCCCCGTCGCCGGTCCAGGTGGCCTTCACGTGGAGGCCGATCTCCTCCAAGAGCGATTTGACCGACCAGACGTCCCCCCCGATGTTGTAGTCGCCGATCAGCGCGACGTCATACGGGGTCTCCGGCTCCGCGAACTCGCGCGTCTCGATGACGTAGTCGCGGATGGTGTCGTTGGAGATGTGGTGCCCGAGCGACTGGGACACGCCCCGGAACCCTTCGCAGTTGCACGGGATGACGGGCAGGTCCAGTTCCCCGCTCATCTTCTTCGCGACGGACCCGATGTCGTCGCCGATCAGCCCCACCGGGCACTCGGAGAGAACCGAGATCCCCTTGGCCAATGGAAAGAGATCGCTGGCCTCCTTTAGAAGAACGGCGAGCTTCTTGTCGCCGCCGTAGACGATGTCCTTCTCCTGGAAGTCGGACGTGAACTGCATGGCGAAGTTGGTGACGCCGTGGACGCCGCTCATCAGGTTGCGCCGGGTCCCCCAGGAGTACCAGCCGCAGCCGACCGGGCCGTGGGAGACGTGGACCATGTCGCGGATGGGACCCCAGACCACCCCCTTGGCCCCGGCATACGCGCATCCGCGGGCGCTCATGACGCCGGGGACCGTCTTCCTGTTGGACTTCACGCAGGCGGTGCAGGAGGACGGGTCGTTGGGCGCAAGGTGCGGGGCGCGCTTCTTCCTCGCTTTCTCGGGATACTCCGAAAGCGTCTTGTCGATCATCGCCTGGGTCGATTCCCGGGTGATGCCTTCGATCTTCTTTGCCGGATTTGCCATGAACTTCGCTCCTCCTCCGGGAAATATTCCGTTTACTTTGCGGCAGCGGCAGCGGCGACGCCGACGATCGATTCGTCCTCGTTCTCCATCACGCCGAACTCCATCAGCAGTTCCTCCAGTTCCTCCATCTCCAGCGGTTTGGGGATGACCAACTGCTTGTTCTCATTGATCTTGCGGGCCAGTTCCCGGTACTCCTCCGCCTGCGGGTGCTCCGCGGAATACTCGATCACCGTCATCCGCCGCAGCTCCGCGCGCTGCACCTGGTTGTCCCGCGGGACGAAATGGATCATCTGGGTGCCGAGCCGGCTGGCCAGCGCCTCGATCAGGTCCGCCTCGCGGTCCGTGTTGCGGGAGTTGCAGATGAGACCGGCCAGGCGGACCTTTCCGGAGGAGGCGTACTTGAGGATCCCCTTGGCGATGTTGTTGGCGGCGTACATGGCCATCATCTCGCCGGACACGACGATGTAGATCTCCTCCGCCTTCCCTTCCCGGATCGGCATGGCGAAACCGCCGCAGACGACGTCGCCGAGGACGTCATAGAAAACGAAATCCAGGTCGGGGACGTACGCGCCGTTCTCTTCGAGAAAGTTGATGGCGGTGATTACGCCCCGTCCGGCGCAGCCGACTCCCGGCTCGGGACCGCCCGACTCGACGCAGCGGATGCCGCCGTAACCGATCTTCAGGACGTCGCCTACTTCCAGGTCCTCGACGGTCCCGCGTTCGCGAATGAGGTCCATCACCGTCGCCTGGGCCTTGGCGTGGAGAATGAGGCGCGTCGAGTCGGCTTTCGGGTCGCAGCCGACGATCATGCACTTCTTGCCCATGGAGGCGAGTCCCGCCACCGTGTTCTGAGCCGTCGTGGACTTCCCGATACCGCCCTTGCCGTAAATAGCCACCTGCCTCATTGTTCTTGCCTCCTTCTCCTTTTCAGGATGGGTTCTCACGTGATGCCTTGGGAGAGCAAAGGCGGTGCCAAGCGAAGACAATAACCTAATATATTGATTTTAAATGGTTAATATTATTTATCCCAACTTCCGAACAAATTTACCTACAAAAAGGTCTACATTTTGGTAGTATGCACGGACAATCCGGTCGCGATTGGGCATAGAGACGATGACAGCGCATCCTCCCGGCTTGACGATGAACCTGTGCAACCTTCCTCCCTGGGTTATCGCGTCGCCGAACTTCAACCGGAACCCGATACCGATCGAGATCCAGGGGGTCCGCCGGGCGCACCGGCAGCTGTTCTCCAGTCTCGAATCGATGTTCGACCCCGCGGAGAGGGCCCGCGCCTTCCACGACTACATGGATGTGGCCTTCCAGATCCACGAGTGGCAGGGGCAGGAATCCCCCTCGAGCCGGAAAAGCCTCCGGAACAGCTACGCCCGGTTCCTCCGCGGCTGGATGTTCGACTCCAATTCCGTCGAAGGTGCGGCGCTGAAAGGGTGGGTCGAGAGCCGGATCGGCATCCCGCCGACCTTCCACAAGGGCCCGATCGAAGACATCCACTCGGATGCGTACGTGGCCTATCTTTCCGACCGCATGCGCGGAACCGCCCTGACGAGCGCCATCCAGGCCCAGTTCGACGTCCTCTACGAATTCGTCCAGAGCGAGATCCGACGGCGGGAGGGGGACACGATGGCCTGCACCCTCTACCGGGGCATCCACGACTTCGAGGAGCACCGCGTCCTGGAGCGAAAATGCCGGAACGCCTATCTCCTGCGGTTGAACAACCTCAACTCTTTCACCAGCGACTTCGAGCGGGCCTTCGAGTTCGGAACGAAGGTCCTCGAGGCGCATGTGCCGTACTGCAAGGTGTTCTTCCGGCCGGACATCCTCCCCGGGTCGAACTTTAAAGGGGAGGAAGAGGTCATCGTGATCGGAGGGGACTTCGATGTCATCGTCAGGACCGGCTGACGGAGCGTTCCCCGGCGTCCTTCCGGGCGACGTGGGCGACCTGTTCGACCGCGCGCGCGCCGCGTTTCTGGGCGTCGCCGTCGGAGACGCCCTGGGAGCGACGACGGAGTTCCTGACCCCCGCGGAGATCCGGACCCGATTCGGGGTCCACGATCGGATTGCAGGGGGCGGCTGGCTTCACCTGAAGGCGGGACAGGTGACGGACGACACGGAAATGTCGATCTGCATCGCCCGGGCCGTCTGCGACGCCGGCGGCTGGGACCTTCGGGCCGTCGCGGAAGCGCTCGCCCGGTGGCTCAAGGGCAAACCCATGGACGTGGGCGCTTCCTGCCGCCGGGGGATCCGCGACTACATCCTGAAGGGGCAGCTCGAGGCCCCCCCGAACGAATGGGATGCGGGAAACGGAGGAGTCATGCGGATGGTTCCTGTCGCACTCCTTACCCTTGGTAACGACGGGATGCTCGACCGCCTCGCATGTGCCCAGGCCCGTCTTACACACAACCACCCCCTCTCGGACGCCGCCTGCCGGTGCGTCGGCCGGATGGTACAGCGGGGAATCCTGGGGAAGCCCCGGGAAGATCTCTACGAGGAAGCACGGGAGCTCGTCCGCCGACACCCCGAGTTCCGGTTCGACGCCTACCGGGGGGAAGCCTCCGGGTATGTCGTTCATACGATGCAAACGGTCTTTCATCATTTTTTCGGCGCCTCGACTTTCGAGGAATGCCTTGTCCGGACGGTCAACCAGGGAGGGGATGCCGATACGACGGGGGCGATCGCCGGGATGATCGCGGGGGCCTTTTACGGATGCGCCGCGATACCGGACCGGTGGCTTGGCAAGCTGGACGGGAGTGTCCGCGAGGAGGTGGAGAATCGCGCGCGGCAGCTCGTTCTTCTTTCGCCGATATGTTGCGGAACGGGGGAGGCATCGACATGACGCCCCAAGGAACCGGGGGGGGCCAAACCTCCCGGGATCTCGAGCAACAGCTGCTGGAACTTGCGACCCTTTACGAGATCAGCAAGGTCCTGACGGAATCGCTCGATCTCAAGGTGACCTGCGCGAAGATCCTTCGCCTGCTTTCCCAGCTTCTCGGGATGGAGCGGGGGACGTTCATGATGCGGGAGCCGGGCAACTCCAGACTGTCCATCATCGCGGCCCATGGGATGAGTCCGGATGAGATCTCCCGCGGGAAGTACCAGGTGGGAGAAGGGATCGTGGGGAGGGTCGTCGCGACCGGCAGCCCGGTCGTCATCCCGAGCATCGGTGCGGAGCCGCTCTTTCTGGATCGCACCGGGGCCCGAACACACATCATCAACCGGGACACCATCACGTTCATCTGCGTCCCCGTCAAAGTGCGGGGAGAGGTTGTGGGGGTCCTGTCCGCCGACCGGCTCTTCGAGGACCGGGTTCCCTTCGACAAGGACGTGAAGTTTCTCACCATCGTCGCCGGGAGCATCGCGCAAGCGGTCCGCATCAGCGAGATGGTGCGCGACGAAAAACAGCGGCTCCTCGACGAGAACCTCAATCTCAAGTCGGAGCTGAAGGGGCGCTACCGGTTCGACAACATCGTCGGCATCAGCGACAAGATGCAGGCGGTCTTCGGACAGGTGGACCGGGTCGGGAAGAGCAACGCCACCGTGATCCTGCGGGGAGAGAGCGGGACGGGAAAGGAGATGATCGCGGGCCTCATCCACTACAACAGTCCACGCGCGCAGGGGCCGTTCGTAAAACTCAACTGCGCCGCCCTCCCCGAGAGCCTTCTCGAGTCGGAACTCTTCGGCCATGCACGCGGGGCCTTCACGGGCGCCGTGGGGGAAAAGCGGGGGCGCTTCGAGCTCGCGCACGGGGGAACCCTTTTCCTCGACGAGGTGGGCGACCTTCCCCTCTCCTTCCAGGTCAAACTGTTACGGGTCCTCCAGGAGCGCCAGTTCGAGCGGTTGGGGGGAGTGGACACCATCTCGGTGGACATCCGCCTGATCACCGCGACCAACAAACCCCTCGAGGAGGCGGTCCGGAACGGGACATTCCGGGAGGATCTCTATTACCGCCTCAACGTGATCCCGATTTTCCTTCCGCCCCTGCGGGAGCGCTTCGAGGATGTTCCTCCGCTCATCGAGCATTACCTCCATCGATTCAACCGGGAGAACGGGAAGAACGTCCGGATCTCGCGCGGCGTATACGAGATGCTGCTGCGGTACCCATGGCCCGGAAACATCCGGGAACTCCAGCATGCCGTCGAACACGTTGTCGTGATGTCAACGGAACCCGAGGCGAACGAGGTCGATCTGCCGATCGCCATCCAGAACGGGCCCCCGTTTGCAGTCCTGGGCGGGGATCCGGCACGAAGCACGGCGGGCGAACCCCCCCAAACCGCCTCCACCCTGTCCGCCATCGAGAGGGCGGAAAAGACGTTCATCGTCGACGCGCTCGAGAAGCAAGGCTGGGTCCAGTCGAAGGCCGCCCGGGTCCTCGGGATCACGCCCCGCCAGATGGGCTACAAGATACGGAAATACGGGCTTCAAAAGTAAACATCATCATGTGGAAGCGGCGGGAGCTCGAACCCGCGGCGATGCCGGCGGAATCGTAACGGCCAAAAAACGACAGGGAGGCACGGAACATGCGAACGGTCGGGAAAGCGGTTCGGACGGCGGTCTGGGGTACGGCGTTGATGCTCATGGCGCTGCCGGGCATTTCGGCGGCGGCGGAGCACGGCGGGATGGGCGGGATGCAGCACGGCGAAAAGATCTTCTCCGGGAAGGTGGGCCCCTGGACGTGCGAGGCCCGGCTGGTCGACATGAAGGCGCAGATGGAGCAGTCCGGCGTGTCGGCCAAGACGGCCGCCAGGTTCGCCGGGAAGCGTCACCTGATGCTGTTCCTCGCCGATCCGGCGACCGGGAAGCCCGCCGCAGGAGTGGCGGGGAAGGTCGTCGTCACGGGCCCCGACAAGGTGTCCTCCTCGAAGGTCATCCTCGTCGTGATGGGCGAACACATCGGCGCGGACGTCAACCTGCCGGCCCCTGGGAAGTACACCTTCAAGGCGGACATCGAATCCGGCGCCAGGAAGGGGAGCGCAACGTTCTCCTATACGTTGAAATAACGCGAATAATTTTCTTGACACCGATTTTGACTTGTTGGTATAAGTGAGCAATCGTTTCAATGAAGGGGGCCACTCGTTGGGATCATCGGCGGCGCGGCGCGGCGCGGCAGCGACAGGGAAGCTCGCGTATATCGACGCCGCGAGCGTGCGCTCCGCACGGACCGACATGCCGGGCGACAGGATGGTCAAGGCCCTTGCGGAGACGTTCCGCGCTTTGAGCGACCCGACGCGTGTCCGGATCATCTCGGTGTTGGCGGGACAGGAACTCTGCGTATTCGATCTGTCCCGGCTGCTCGGGATCTCCGGGTCGGCGGTTTCCCATCAACTCCGGCTTCTGAGAGGACAACGCCTGGTGAAGTACCGGAAGGAAGGAAAGGTCGCCTACTATTCCCTGGACGACGATCACATAAGGAACCTGATGGAGGAGTGCATCAAGCACGTTACGGTCGGATGACGATTTTTTTTGGCCCATGCATGAAACAAGTGTTCACATATATGTCGATAAGGGGTGGACGCCGTTGAGGACGGGAATGGAGGTTGGGGTGAAGGTGGGGATCGAGGAGTACGTGGACAGGATCACGGAGGAAATGCACCGGCGGGTGGAACACCAGCGTGGCATATTCAAGCAGGTCCTCGCTGCCGGAGCAAGCCCCGCCGACCGCCAGGAGTATTGCCCGCTGGTCGACTGCGCCAGGCTGTCCCTGCTGCAGGCCGCTCTTCGGGAGACGGTCGAGGTTCTCGAGGAGACGAGAAGCTCCTTTAAGTCGAAAAGGCTGGAGGTGATGCGAAGGAAGTTGATCGGGATCCTCGCCGGCTGCTGACCGGCAAGGGGCGTTTTACGGTACGGATCGGGCGGCCCCCGATGGGGGGCTCCCCCAAGCCGCACAGTGAAAGCGCAACTTGAGGGCGCGCGTTCCGGCGCGCCGGGCCTTTACGGGTTGTGGTTTCCAATCCTCTTGTTGAACGAAAGGGGTGTGCGGCATGAATACGGTCTTTGTGCGTCGGCGATCCTGCTTTGTTTCCTCCCCTCGTCATTCGCCGCGGAATATCCTGTCCCCTCTCTTCGCGCCGGTCGTATTTATCCTGGCCCTTGTTCTTTCGCCGGGGGTCTCCCTCCCGGAAATCCTCCTCGCGGGGGGGGGAGAGAAAAAGGCGGACGACCCGCTTCACTTCGGTTCCGTGAAACCGGGCCTGGACTCCATGGCGCGGGCCGAAAGGACAACCGACTTCCGTCTCGGGAGCTTCTCCTTTATGCCGGGGAACGACGAGGGGCGGATCCTGTTCCGCATTCGGCCATTCGTCACCGTGACGCCTTCGGAGAATCTTGCCGCCCGCGTGGAAGGACAGTGGTACGCCTTCTACGACGATAAGGATTTTTCGCTCTTCAGCCTGTACCAGGGGTACGTGGAAGGCGCCATGCCCGGCGCGAAGGGAGTCTCCCTCAAGGCCGGGCGCCAGGAGCTTGTCTACGGCAGCACCTTCCTGCTCGGCGCCGACACGTTCTACGACGGGTTGACCTTCGACGCGGCGAAGCTGTCGTGGAAGCCGGCGGAGAAGCTATCCCTGGATCTGTTCGGAGGCCAGTACGTGAGGAAATGGGCCGGGGGGATCGAGGGAAAGCTCTACGGGGTCTACGCAACCTATACGTGCAAGGAGATCCTTTCGGTCGATCTGTACGGCTTCCGCGACACCGGCGGTGCCGGCGCCACCCATGTCGGAGGCGAGCACGAGGTGACCTATTCGGTGGGGACCCGTTTCTCGGGCCGCATCGCCAAAAACATCGCCTTCGAGGTGGAGCCGGTCTACCAGTTCGGGAGAAAGAACAAGGATGGATCAAGCCACAACGACATCAACGCATACGGAGGTCATGCGGACATCACGCTCGATCCGGCACTGGGACGGTATCCGGGAAAGGTCTTCCTTTCTTACGCGTACGGTTCCGGGGACGGGAACCCGGGGGAAGGAAAGTTCACGGAGTTTCACAACCCCAACAACGACACTTCCCTAATCGGGGACATGAACATCATCGGCGAGCTGGGGGGTCTGACGGTCGGCAACGCGACGGCCAGCGGTCTCCAGGTCGTCACGGTCGGCGGCGGGATCGACGTCACGGGAAAGCTGAACGTGTCCCTGGACGGGCACTACTTTCGGGCCAACAAGGTGCCGGGCGGTTTCAGCAAGGAGATCGGCCTCGAGACGAACCTGATCTTCACCTACAAGATCGATGACCACATCTCGGTTTTGTTGAGCGGGAATCGTTTCTTCACCGGCGATTTCTTCATGGACGCCTCCGGGAGCGGGAAGGACATCTCGTACGGCTACCTCCAGGCGCAGGCGACGTTTTGAAGAAACGGATTCGGGACACAGGTGGGACGCATGACGATGCATTCAAAATATCAAGGCGTGCACGGAGGTAACGATATGTTTCCGCTGGGACTGCTGGCGAACGGCGAGAGGGCGGAGGTGGTAAACGGGATTCCGGCCTTGGAGCACGGCCATGGGCCTTGTTGCGGCCAATGCCGCGGCAAGGGAAGGGAAGGCTCCGCCGTCCGGCTGGAAGATATGGGCATCCGGCCCGGCAAGGAAGTCGAAATGCTCAACAACGGAAGAGGCGGGGCCCTCCTCGTAAAGGTGGACGATTCCCGGATCGCCGTAGGGCGTGGCATGGCGATGAAAATCATGGTGAGGAGGCAAGGACGATGAACCTGGCGATGCTCAAACCGGGCGAGAAGGGGCGGGTCGTGGGGATCGGGGCGATCGGCCCTCTGAAAAGGCGGCTCATGGACATGGGGGTCCTCGTCGGCGAGGAGATCCGGGTGGAAAAGATCGCACCTCTTGGAGACCCCATCGAGTTGACGATCAAGGGGTACAACCTTTCCCTCCGTAAGAGGGAAGCCGAAGGGATCGCCGTGGAGGTGTGCCGATGAAGACGCAGATGGCGGCCGTACGGCCGCTCGTCGCCGTGGAGAGGACCGTCCGGATCGCGGTCGCCGGTAACCCCAACTCGGGAAAATCCACCCTGATCAACTCCCTTGCGGGAAGCCGGCTGCACGTGGGCAACTGGCCCGGTGTCACTGTGGAGAAGAAGGAGGCGGCCTTCGAGCGCCGCGGCGAACGGATCGCGCTGGTCGACCTTCCGGGCACGTACAGCTTAAGTCCGTACACCGAGGAGGAGGTCATCGCCAGGGACTACTTGGTCCAGGAACGGCCCGATGTCATCATCGACGTGGTCGACGTCACCAACCTGGAGCGCAACCTGTACCTGACCGTCCAGCTCCTCGAGCTGGAGATCCCCGTCGTCGTCGCCTTGAACATCTTCGACGAGGCGGAGAAGAAGGGGTATCGAATCGACGTGCCGGCCATGGAGCAGGCCCTGGGCGTCCGGATCGTTCCTACCGTCGCCACCAAAGGAACGGGGCTCGACGCGCTCCTCGAGGCGGCGACCGCGGCCGCGGGGGACCCCTCCCGTTACCGGCCGAGGCGCCTGCACTACGGGGATGACATCGAAGCGGCCGCAAAATCGCTCATGGCGGAGGTCTTGCGCCGGTCTCCGGGCCTTGCCGAAACGTATCCCGAACGATGGCTGGCCTTCAAGCTGCTGGAGGGCGACCGTCGCGTTATCGAGGAAGTGGGCCTTTCGGGGATCGAACCGCTGGCGGCAAAGGCGGCGGAGCACCTGCTTTCCGCCCACGGCGAGGATGTCGAGTCCCTCATGGCGGACGCCCGGTACGCCCAGGCCGCCGGACTGACCCGGGAGGTCCTTGCCAAGCCCGACGTCCGGAAGGTCGAGCTTACCGAGAAGATCGACCGGATCGCCCTGAACCGGTTCCTGGGGATCCCAATCTTCCTGGCCGCCATGTGGCTGGTCTTCAAGCTCACCTTCGATGTGTCGGCTCCTTTTGCCGACGGACTCGCCACCGTGACTACCGGGCCGTTCACCCGATGGACCCGTGTCCTGGTGGGTCTCGTCCGCGGTCCCGACTGGCTGGTCTCCCTCGTGACGGACGGAGTCATCGCGGGAGTGGGGTCGGTCCTCGTGTTCGTCCCCGTCATCTTCGCCATGATGTTCTTCATCACCTTCCTGGAGGGGAGCGGCTACATGGCGAGGGCCGCCTTCGTGATGGACCGGGCCATGCACAGCATGGGCCTTCACGGGAAGTCCTTCATCCCCATGCTTCTCGGGTTCGGGTGCAACGTGCCCGCCATCTACGCGACGCGGACGCTGGAAAATCCCCGCGACAAGGCGCTGACCGCCCTCCTCATTCCGCTCATGTCGTGCGGCGCAAGGCTGCCGGTGTATGTCCTCTTCGTCGGCGCCTTCTTTTCCTCCCGGTCGGGGACGGTGCTCTGGTCCCTCTACGTCATGGGGATCGTCCTGGCCGTCCTGATGGGGATCCTCTTCAAGAGGACCCTGTTCCGTGGGGAATCCCCCATGTTCATCATGGAGCTTCCCCCGTACCGGATGCCCTCCGGCAGGAGCCTCATGATCCACACGTGGGAGAAGGGCAAGCACTTCCTGCTCAAGGCCGGGACATATATCCTCGCCGTCTCCGTCCTCGTCTGGTTCCTCCTGAACCTGCCCTGGGGTGTGGAGCACAAGAAGGACTCTTACATGGGAACGATAGGGCAGGCCATTGCGCCCGTCTTCAAGCCCTTGGGGTTCGGGACCTGGGAGGCCGCGTCGTCACTGGTCGCCGGCGTCATCGCCAAGGAGATCGTCGTCGGGACGATGGGGGAAATATACGTCCCCGAGAAGAAGGAAACGCCGGCGGGGCCGCCCTCTTCGCTGTCGGAAGACCTCCGGGAGATCGGAACCTCCTTCGCGGAGGCGGGCAAGAAAGTCTTCACAAACGTCTTTTCGACCGCCGGGATCGCCAGTCTCTCCGGGAAGGGGGAGGGGAGGGAAAACCTGCGCGCCGTCATGGCGAAAACGTACACGCCCTTGAGCGCCTACGCCTTCATGACGTTCGTCCTCCTGTACATGCCATGCGTGGTGGCGGCCGCGGCGTTCAAGCACGAATTCGGGACCTGGAAGTGGTTCGGGGTCGCTTTCGTCTACCAGACCGTCCTGGCCTGGAGCATGGCGTTCATCATCTACCAGGGTGGCACAATCCTGGGGATCGGAGGATAGGATGGGGGTCGTCGACATAGCTCTGATTGTGTTGATCGTCGGGGGAGCGATCTACCTCCTCTACCGTTCCCTTTGGAAGAAAAAGGGCTACTGTCACGGATGCGACTCCTCCGGGAAATGCCGGTAGCGTCGCGGGATTCGTTGCATAATGACCTTGTAGCCGCTTCGGACGGAGGTGACCGGAATGCCTTTCGTGCCGGAGGAAACGGAGGTCATGGGGGAAATCGCGCTATCCGGAAAAACGTGCGTCCCATGCAAGGGGGGGATCGCTCCCCTCCCGGAAGAGGAGGCACGGATGTATCTCCTGGAAACGCCCGGTTGGACCCTGGAGGAAAACGCCACGCGGATCCGGCGCCGGTGGGAATTCCGGAATTTCGCCTCGGCGATGGAGTTCGCGCGAAGGGTCGGAGAACTGGCCGTTCAACCGCCTCGCGTACCGATGCCGACTCCGAGGACGACGAGGATCCCTCCCGCCAGTTGGGAAACCTCCGGCGATTCGGAAAGGATCAGGGCGGAGAGGAGGACCCCGAAAAGGGGGACGAGATTGACGAAGACCGCGGCGCGGGAGGCCCCCAGCGCCTCGACCCCCTCGTACCACCATACGAACCCTACGACGGTCCCGAGCAGGGCGAGCTGGAGCACCGAGATCCAGCCGTAGACGGTGAGGCGGTGAACGCCCGTAAGCAGCGACCCCTCCAGCGCGGCTGCCGGCAGGAGCAGGAGGGTGCCGAAGAGGGACGCGTATGCCGTGGCCACGAGCGGCGGGAAGCGGACAAGCGCCTTTTTTCCGAGAATGGTGTAAAGGGCCCACGCCAACGGCGCCCCCAGCATCAACAGGTCCCCGGGATTGAAGGAGAGGCTGCGCATCACCGCGATCGATCCGCGCGTGATCACCACGCCGACGCCGAAAAGGGCCAGGAGGAGCCCCCCCGCCTGGACGGGGCGGACGCGCTCCTTGAGCCACAAGGCCGAAAGGACGGCGGTGAGCAGGGGATTGAACGCCACGATGAGCGAGCCGTTCGTGGCGCTGGTCCAGGAAAGCCCGGTCAGGAACACGAAATTGTAGAGGAACACGCCGGTGAGGCCGAGGGAAAAAAGCCCTGCCCACTGCGCCCCGCCTTCCGGCACGGGGAAACGTCTCCCTCTCTCTCGAAAACGCCAGGCGATGAGCGCCCAGAGGACGGCCGACGCGATGGCGAACCGCAGGGTCGCCACGAAGAAGGGGGGCGCCTCGCCGACGGCCCACTTTCCGGCGACGAATGTTCCCCCCCAGAAGAACATTGTCACCAGGAGCTTGGTATAAGTGACCCCGATCCGTTGCATAATCACAGTGTAGTCAATCGAACCGGAGGAGTCCCGAAATGCCTTTCGTGAACATCAAAATCACCCGCGACGGCGTGACCCCGGAGAAGAAGGCCGAGGTGATCCGCGGAGTGACGAAGGTGCTGGTGGACGTGCTCGGGAAAAACCCGCAGACCACGATGGTGCTGATCGAGGAGGTGGAGACGGACAACTGGGGGATCGGAGCGGAGACCGTCACCGCCCGGCGCAAGTCCGGCCGCTGACCGGCGCGAATGGAAAGGGGGGCCTTGCGGCCCCCCGTCGCGGGATCAGCCGGCGCAGGCGATCTGCTGGTAGAAGTCGTTCCCCTTGTCGTCCACCAGGATGAACGCCGGGAAGTCCTCGACCTCGATCTTCCAGATCGCCTCCATCCCGAGCTCGGGGTATTCGAGCACCTCGACCTTCTTGATGTTCTCCTGCGCGAGCAGCGCTGCCGGGCCGCCGATCGACCCGAGGTAGAAACCGCCGTGCTTTTTGCACGCGTCGGTCACGGCCTTGCTCCGGTTCCCCTTCGCGATCATGACGAGCGATCCGCCGTGGGACTGGAACAGGTCGACGTAGGAGTCCATCCGCCCGGCGGTGGTGGGGCCGAACGAGCCCGACGGCATCCCCTTGGGGGTCTTCGCCGGACCCGCGTAGTAGATCGGGTGGTCCTTGATGTACTGCGGCAGCCCCTCGCCCTCGTCGATCCTCTCCTTCAGCTTCGCGTGGGCGATGTCGCGTCCGACGATGATCGTCCCGGTGAGGGAGAGCTGCGTGGTGACCGGGTACTTCGTGAGCTCGGCGAGGATCTCCTTCATCGGGCGGTTGAGATCCACCTTGACCACCCCGTGCTCGTGCTTCCCGCGGTACTTCGCCGGGAGGAACCGCCCCGGGTTCCGCTCCAGCTCCTCGAGCCAGATCCCGTCCTTGGTGATCTTCGCCTTCACGTTCCGGTCCGCGGAGCAGGAGACGCCCATTCCCACCGGGCAGGAGGCCCCGTGACGCGGCAGGCGGACGACCCGGACGTCGAGGGCGAAATATTTCCCGCCGAACTGCGCGCCGTAGCCGGACTTGTGCGCCGCCTTGAGGAGCTTCCCCTCCAGCTCGACGTCGCGGAACGCCTGCCCCCCCTTGTTCCCCTTGGTCGGGAGATGATCGAGATACTTCGTGGAGGCGAGCTTCACGGTCTTGAGGCACGCCTCGGCGGAGGTGCCGCCGACGACGAACGCGAGGTGGTACGGCGGGCACGCCGCGGTCCCGAGCGTCTTCATCTTCTCCACGAGGAACTTCTCGAGGGAGACGGGGTTGAGCAGCGCCTTCGTCTCCTGGTACAGGTACATCTTGTTCGCGGATCC
>Ga0172369_10002173_pt1 | contig 27380 bp, 22 predicted proteins | sample LakKiv25m_FD_114539 | JGI IMG/M metagenome (GOLD analysis project Ga0172369, IMG submission 114539) | Freshwater microbial communities from Kabuno Bay, South-Kivu, Congo - kab_022012_11.25m | ecosystem: Environmental > Aquatic > Freshwater > Lake | place: Democratic Republic of the Congo...
AGGGCTCAGCAATGCCTTTATTCACAACCCCATGGCAAGTCCCGACTCTTCAAATGAATATATCGTGCTTGTTACTGATATTTTCGGATGCAAAAACACCGATACCCTTACCATTGTAGTGTATGATTACGAGATGCCTTTCTGGCTTCCAAATGCGTTTTCGCCTAATAACGATGGTCTTAACGATGTCCTTTACGTCAGGGGGGGGAACTACGAAACTTTTGAATTCACTGTGTTTAATAGGTACGGGGAGTTGCTATATTTGAGTAAAACTCCCGAAGAAGGTTGGGATGGAACCAACCTGTTTACAGGCAAAGAGCTGCCATCTGGTCCGTATGTATATAAAATTGCAGTTAAATTATACGATGGAGAAACCAAAGAAGGCAAAGGCATTATTAATTTAGTAAGATAAAAAAATAATTAAGAATAATCAAATACCACATACCATGAAAAAAGTAATTAAATCTGCGGTAATTTTTACCATTACACTTTGTTCTATGGCTTTTATTAGCGTAAAAGCACAAGATCCTGTTTTCTCCCAACCTTTGAATAACCCGCTTCTGTTAAACCCCTCTATGATGGGCATGAACAACAGCCTTAGGGCAGCCATAAATTTCCGCAATCAGTGGATGGATATTGAAGAAGGGTTTAATACCGGTTCGTTTTCTGTAACCTTACCTGTGTTTTTGAAGAAGGACATGTGGCGACTGGAAGAAGGACGCAACAGACTTGACTTTGGTGTTAATACCACAGGAGATAAAGTCGGCGCATTTACCCGCCTTAATGCTTCATTATCAGTGGGATACGGGTTATATATTTCGGATAAAAGTTTTCTGCATTCCTCTATCAATTTGGGTTATATTCAGAATACACTTGATGTAGGGAGTCTTGTTTTTGACGACCAATATCAATGGGGAACTTTTAATGCAGGAAATCAATCGGCAGAAAGCATGCCAAGCATGAATGTCAGTGCATTGGATGCAGGTTTTGGTTTTTTATGGTATTATAAAAATAAGGAGAAAAGATTAAATGCTTATGCCGGAATTTCGGGGTATCATCTTAATCAACCCAATTTGTCATACCACTCAGGGGTAGAGGTGCTGCCCAGTCGTTTCAGTTTTCAGGGGGGGCTAAAGATTATCGGTGAAGATAAATTGGACCTTAACCCATTTGCCATTTATACCACACAGGGCAGTTATGAGCGAATGTTACTTGGTGTAATAGCCGACTTTAACTTAAATAAAAAAAGTAAGATGATAGTTGGTGGTTCGTATAGAGTAAACGATGCTATTATAATGATGGCCGGTTATGAGCACGAATTATTTTATTTCACCTACAGTTACGACTTTGGCAGTTCGATGATATCGCGAAATATTTATGGATTAATGACACACGAAATAACGATTGCCTATAAGATGAAGTCAAAATTCTAAAAAGTATTTGCGAAACCCTATGTAACACTGTTGTTCTCTCGTTGTCACTGTCAGGTCTTTGAAGCAAAATTTCTTTAGGTACTTTACATACTCTGTTTCACATTCGTCAATTATTTCCCTTTTTCACCTGACACGCCACTCATGTAATTCGTAATTGATAATTCGTAATTTTTTCAAATTAAATCCGTCATAAAACCTGACAGATTTTATAAAAACATATACTTTTGCAAAAAATTTATTAATGTCGTCGGATACTGCCACGTTGTCTTCTGTAAACACCCATTTGATATATCCGGTTGTTGAAAAAACAGGGTTTATGGGTTTTATACATTGGCAGGATGAAGTGCTCTATAATACAGACAGTATTGTAAGCGATAGCATCACTATTGACACTAATTTAATTTTTCAAGCAAGGATAGAAAATCCAAAAACTTTTTGCAGGTCGCTTGCTAACGTTAACTCCTTTAAAAATAAAAGCATTGATATCAAAGCAAATACAATATATAATACCGATTGGATTATTTATTTTTTGCTTTTTTGCTTTGTTTTTTATGCTTATGTGCAAAAAACCTTTCTGAAAAAACAACGCATTATTTTTACTTCTTTTTTCAATTACAGGTACACCAATCAATTGATTCGCGAAGGCAATATATATAATGAATCGGGTTTTTATTTTTTGTTGTTGCTGTCTTTTCTCTCTTTTTCTTTATTATTGCTCAACTGGAGCGTTTATTATTTATATGACAACTTTCTCATTGTCAATTCATTATCAATTTTTCTAAAAGTTATTTCGTTTTTTACATTGTATTATTTTGGCAGAATTGTGTTCCTGCTTTTTTTATCTCATGTCTTTAAATTGAAAAAACTTTACAGTGAATTTGTGTTGATGCAGCATGTTTTTTTTATTTCTTTTGGCATTGTTGCATTGTTTTTTTCTGTATTTGTTTTTTTTACAGCTACAAATTTTATTATTATATCTTCAATTATTGTTTTTATATCTTTTTTTGCAAATTATATTATCAGATTATATATACTCACATTGAATACTGGTTTATTTTCGTTGTTTTATTTTTTTATGTATATTTGTACCTTCGAAATTATGCCCTTATTGGTTGTTTACAAATTGATAAATAAAATTTAAGGTGATTAAAATAAAAAAAATACTGGTTTCACAACCACAGCCCGATCCAGAGAAATCTCCCTACGCGGATGTAACAAAAAAATACAATCTAAAGGTTGACTTTTTTAAGTTCTTTAAAATTGTAGGTGTTTCTTCAAAGGATTTTCGGAAACAGAAAATAAATATTGCCGATTATACGGCTATCATTTTTACAAGTAAAAATGCTGTAGATCATTACTTCAGGATGTGTTGCGAATTACGCGTACCTGTTTCTGAAAACATGAGGTACTTCTGCACTACTGAAGCCATTGCTCTTTATTTGCAGAAATATGTCATTTACAGGAAAAGAAAAGTTTTTTTCTGTAATCAGGATAATAATGAGCTGTTGGACATCATCAAAAAACACAGAACAGAAAAGTTTCTTTTACCTTGCACAGAGGCTCATAAAACAGAAATTCCCGCTTTTTTAACCAAAGAAAAAATCGATTTTTCTATTGCTATCCTTTACAGAACTGTTAGCGAAGACTTGTCAAAAATCAATATTTTCTTTTACGAAATGTATGTTTTTTTCAGCCCTTCCGGTATTAAATCACTGTTTGAAAACTACCCCGATTTCAAGAAAGAAGACAAAATAATTGCTGTTTTTGGCAATACAACACTTGAAGAAGCTATCAGATGTGGTATCACACCCGATGTTATTGCTCCTTCAAAAAATTGCCCTTCAATGATTATGGCTATTGATGCATTTTTGGATGAAAACCACAAGGCAAAGAAAAAACAAGCAGCTGTTATTGAAGATGTTGCAGAGCCTGTTGTTGAGAAAAAGCCAAAAAAGAAAAAATAAGTATTTCTTTATTTATAGCCGATAGACAATATTTCTCAACGCCAAAATTCTCCCGATCTATCGGGACTCCACACTCTACATTCCAAACTCCACACTTCCCCATGCCCACATTTTCAAAATCAGAGCGCCTGTGCAGCACTATTTTAATAACAAAACTTTTTGATAAAGGCACTGCTTTTTATATTGACCCTTTTAAGGTGATTTGGATAGAAACACCTTTGCCAGACAACAAGCACAATGTTCAGATACTGATTGGTGTTTCAAAGAAAAACATAAAAAAATCTGTCGACAGAAACAGAATGAAACGCCTTATAAAAGAAGCCTACCGGTTAAATAAGCACATTCTCTGCGATGCTTTAAAGGAAGATAACAAGCAATATGCACTGGCTGTACTTTTTAATGGAAAACAAATAATAGATTTCGCTCAGCTCCAAAATAAAATATTATTAATTTTACATCGTTTAAAAAAGGAATTAACCGCACCTCAAAACAGTTAGTTCAGGATTTGTATAAAAATATCAAAATGTATTGTATTAACTTCACGCTTAATAATTACTCAAAAAACGGAATGAATAAAGCCCTTAAAGTTAATTACAAACAATTATTTTCGTTTCCTTTCATTCTCATCATTAAAATTTATCAGCTGACGCTTTCCCCTTTCATAGGCAGGTCGTGCAGATATACACCCAGCTGTTCTGAGTACGGTATTGAAGCCCTTAAAAAATACGGGCCGTTAAAAGGAGGCTGGCTTACACTTAAAAGAATTGTATCATGCAACCCCTGGGGAGGGCATGGCCACGACCCCGTACCTTGAAAATATATCGCCGATTTTGTACAATAAAAAAACAAATATGATAATGAATTTTATAAAAAATATTAAAAAACACCTGAGTAAAATTGCAATCGCCGTTTTATTTTCGTCTACAATTTTCTTTTCGGCAGCTTATGTCAGTGACCAATTTGAAATTTCAAAAAACCTCGACATATTTGCAACCCTTTTCAAACAACTTCATTTAAATTATGTCGATGAAATAAACTCTGCTGACCTTATCAAGACGGCTATTGACGAAATGCTCGCATCGCTCGACCCCTACACCAACTACATTCCTGAAGATGAAATTGAAGATTTGCGTTTCATGACTACAGGCCAGTATGGGGGCATTGGCGCATTAATTCAGAAAAAAGACGACTATATTCAAATTACTGACCCTTATTACGGTTTTCCTGCCCAAAAATCAGGACTTATTGCCGGTGATATAATTATTGAAGTCAATGGCAAAAGCATTAAAGGTCTTACTTCTTCCGATGTAAGCGACTTGCTTAGAGGTCAGCCGGGGTCTTCAATAAAAATGAAAATTAAAAGGTACAATGTCAATGAAATCATCGAAAAAGAAATTGTAAGAGAAGAAGTAAAAATTGATAATATACCATACTCCGGCATAGTAGCCGATAATATAGGATATATTAAACTGACAAGCTTTACTCAAAATGCCGGCAATGAAGTAAAGGATGCTTTTACAGGTTTAAAAGAAAAAAACAATCTGAAAGGTGTTGTCATTGACCTGAGGGGCAATGGCGGCGGTTTGCTTAATGAGGCTGTTAACATTTGCAATGTGTTTGTAGAAAAAGGATTTCTTGTGGTGAATACCAAAGGAAAAAACGCCGATAAAAACACCAGACATCAAACCCTAAATCCTGCAGTAGACACAGAAATACCTTTAGTAGTACTGGTTGACAGAGGAAGCGCTTCTGCTTCCGAAATCGTGGCAGGAGCTATTCAGGATTTCGACAGAGGCATTATAATAGGACAAAGAACTTTTGGCAAAGGTCTCGTACAGAATGTTGTACCATTGAGTTATAATGCCAAATTAAAAGTGACCATTGCCAAATATTACATACCCAGTGGCAGGTGCATTCAAGCTATTAACTATGCCGAACGCAACGACGATGGCAGCGTCAAAAGAATACCCGACTCTCTGAAAGTTGCCTTTAAAACAAAAAATGGTCGAACAGTTTACGATGGAGGCGGCATTGAACCCGATATTAAAGTTGAACCCTTTAATTACAGTAATATTTGCATAAGTCTGATTACCAAAAATTTAATTTTTGATTTTGCCACAAAGTTCTTTTATGAAAATGAAAAAATACCCGCTATAAAAGATTTTAAAATCACTGAAAACATTTACAATGATTTTATGAAATTTATTGCTGATAAAGATTATGACTATACCACACAAAGTGAAAAAAAACTTAAAGAGCTCAAAGATGTTGCTGAAAAAGAAAAATACTTTGATTCTGTAAAAGATGATTATGAGCTATTGAATAAAAAATTAATCCATAACAAAGATGAGGATTTGGTGAATTTTAGAAAGGAAATAGAATTCTTCCTTAAAAATGAAATCGTTTCCAGATATTATTTTCAGAAAGGACGCATCGAAAGCAACTTTAGCATGGATTCAGAACTCGACAGTGCCATAAGTATCATTAATAATAAGGCCCGTTATAATTCAATATTAAATCCAGTCACAACCAAATGATCAGAGACAGATTATAAATGAATCTTACACAGTCAATAACGCGCCGCAACATATACATTTTTGCACTTTCATTATTAGCTGCAAGCCTTCCCTTTTCTCTTTTTATGCTCAGCATCAGTCTTTGGGTTATGTTTTTCAACTGGGCTATAGACAGGCATATAATAAACAATTTTAAAACTTTTTTCACAAACAGAGCCACCCTTATTTTCTCTCTGCTGTTTTTAATTCATATTGTGGGATTGGTTTACACAAGCGATTTTCATTATGCCTTTAAAGACATACGCACCAAAATACCCCTACTGCTAATTCCTTTGGTTATTTTTACATCAAAACCCCTTTCAAAAAAAGAAATTCTCATTGTATTGTCTTTTTTCATTGCAGCTGTTACTACAGCTACATTCATCTCTACAACCTATTATTTCACACATATCATCAACGACATAAGAGAAATCTCCTGTTTTATCTCGCACATAAGATTCAGTCTGATGATTTGCTTTTCAATTATCATAATTTTATATTATCTTTTTAAAGAAAAAACAGGTTCAAGACCTATTAAAGTTGTTTTTTATTTATTGATTCTTTGGCTTATTCTCTTTCTTTTACTTTTCGAATCGGTTACAGGAATTTCAATTTTGGCTATATTGCTTTTACTTTTTCTTATTAAAACCATTTTTTCATCAGCAACCCCATTATACAGGATAGCTTCCGCAGCCATCATTGTTTCTTTGGCTTTTTTCTCCTATCAATATATTTCAAGTGCGGTAAAAGAATATTATCATAAAAATCTCATTGATTTCTCTAAACTCGAAACCCATACTGCACAAGGAAATATTTATTTTCACGACACCACTTCATTTCAATCAGAAAATGGCAACCTGATATGGGTTTATATTGCCAAGGATGAGTTGGATCAGGAGTGGAAAAAAAGAAGCCAATGCGACATTAACGGATATGATGAAAAAAATCAATATCTTGAATACACCCTGATTCGGTTTTTGGCATCAAAAGGCTTGAGAAAAGATGCTGAGGGGGTGAAAAAATTATCGAACGATGAAATTGTCGCCATTGAAAAAGGCATTCCCAGTGTCAGTTTTTTTGAAAAGATGACCTTAAAAAAAAGAATTCACCAGATTTTATGGGAATATGAAAATTACATGAAAGATGGCAATGCCAACGGTTTGTCGGTAATGCTGCGGTTTGAATTTGTAAAAACTGCATTGGGTATCATTTCTGAACACCCCCTTCTGGGTGTCGGCACGGGTGATGTAAACATGGCTTTTAAAAAACAATATGAGAAAAATAATTCTTTGCTTAAACCCGAGTTCCGTTGGCGCTCGCACAATCAATACCTCTCTGTTTTAGTGGCTTTTGGCATCTTTGGCTTACTGGTGTTTATGTCTTCTTTAATAGCACCACCTGTTATTTTAAAGAAATTCAGCGATTACCGTTATCTGGCATTTTTCATCATTATAATGATATCAATGCTCACCGAAGACACCCTTGAAACTCAGGTAGGGGTTACATTTTTTTCTTTTTTTAATGCCTTTTTTGTGTTTGGTACCGAAAATGAAAAATGACAATGAAAAAGAAAATTTATTTTAAATTAAATTTTCATGTAAATTAGCACCATGTTTTTGATAATATAATGATTTAAATAAAATTTATCAAAATGAAAGAATTAAAATTTAGCATAACAGCACAGGAATACGATTCAATAGAAGCATTGGATAAAGATGCCATGAACTTAATCAATAAAGCCAAAGAAGCAACCAAAAAGGCGTATGCACCTTATTCCAATTTTAAAGTCGGTGCGGCTGTTTTGCTTGAAAATGGTTTAATTGTCACAGGCAACAATCAGGAAAATGCAGCCTACCCTTCAGGTCTGTGTGCCGAAAGAGTGGCCTTATTTGCTGCCTCTTCACAATATCCCGATGTGGCAGTCAAAGCCATTGCTATAGCGGCCCACTCGGATGAATTTATTATCGATACACCTATTTATCCTTGTGGTGCTTGCCGACAGGTAATGGCCGAATATGAATACAAATTTGGCAAGGATATTCAATTATTACTTACAGGCAATGAAGGCAAAGTGCTGGTTTTGAAAAACATTAAAAATATATTACCTTTCATTTTTGATGCCTCTAAGCTTAAAAAGAATATTTCCAAAAAAAAGTAATATATTTTTAAACCTTGAAAAAACACAGTAAATATATTATTCTTTTAATAGTCGTATTCCTGTTTTTTTCGTCCTGCAAAATAACCAGAAGGGTTCCTGAGAAAGAATATCTGTTGCGCAGCAATAAAATTCTGATTGACAACAAGCAGATTAACAAAGACGATCTCAATAACCTTATCAAGCAACAACCCAACAGAACAATATTAGGTTTTCTAAGGCTCCATCTGCGTTTTTATAATTTTGCCGACTTTGGTAAGGAAACAAAAATCAAAAACTGGTTTAAAAATACCATAGGAGAACCTCCTGTTATTTTAGATACCATTATGACTGACCTTACATTGGTTCAGCACAAATCCTATCTCAGAAGCAAAGGTTTTTTTAATGCCCTCACAGAAAGAGAGATTTCCTATAAAAAGAAAAAAGCTGATGTTAAATATATCATCACTTCGGGGCAACCTTATCTTATTAAAAATATCAACTATAATATTGAAGACCCTTATGTCGCTGCGTACTTGAAAAGTGATACCGCCAATTCTCTGATAAAAATAATGTCCAATTATGATGAGGATGTATTTCTAAAAGAAAGAGAACGTGTAGCAGAAATGCTTAAAAACAAAGGCTTTTACAACTTTTCACGTGAATTTATTTTTTTTGAAATTGATACTACCATTGGTAATCATTTTCTCGATTTAACTATTAATATAAAAAACCCTGTAATAAAGTTAAAAGATTCAGCCAATGTTGTTCAAAAGGTTAATCACAAAAGGTTTCTCATCAATAAAATTTATATTTATCCCCAACAGGGTGCCTTGTGGAAAGAAGATGCAAAGGCAGACACCTCATTAATTCAAATTCCAGATAAAAAAAACAAAGACATCTTCTCTGATTATTATTTCATTCACAGTACACCTTTCAGGATAAATCCTAAAGTCATTACCCAGTCTGTTTTTTTTAAGGAGAAAAGAATGTTTTCGTTGACCGATGTGGACCAGACCTATAAAAGCCTATCCGAATTAAAGAATTTTCGTTTTATCAATATACGCTTCGAGGAATTCAACGACACCCTCAACAAAAACCCCTATCTGAGCGCTTTGGACTGTAAAATTGAATTAACACGCATGCCAACACATTATTACAATGTTGCCACTGAAGCTACCAACTCAGCAGGAAGCCTGGGTATTGCAGGCAATTTATCCTATCAGAATAAAAATATTTTTCACAACGCTGAAATTTTCAGCCTCAAGTTAAATGGCGCCCTTGAAGCTCAAAAAATACTTGGTGAAAAGTCAAGTGTGGCTGTCATTAAAAATCTGCCTTTTAATACACTTGAAACAGGGGTAGAAGCCAATGTCGAAATACCCAAATTTGTCATCCCCATCAGCCCTGAAAAATTCCCTAAATATTTTAAACCCAAAACGTCCATTAAAACCGGTCTTAATTTTCAGCAAAGACCCGACTATACCCGTGTCATATTAAATACGTCTTTCGGTTACGAATGGAAAGAAAACGATTCTAAAAAACACATTCTGACACCCATCGAAATTAACTCCATTAAAATAAAACCCGACTCCTCTTTTATGGCATTTATCAATACCATAAAAGACAAACGCATACAGTTGAGTTATAATGACAATCTTACGGCTTCTCTTCGCTACACTTTTATATTCAACAATCAGAAAATAAACAAGTTAAACGACTTTAGCTTCTTCAGAGGAAATATAGAATCATCTGGAAACGGTTTATGGCTTGCCAGCAGAATAATAAAGATGCCACAGGATGAGGTGGGCAGTTATAAAATTTTCAATATCAGGTATTCTCAATATGTCAAGTTCGATGCTGACTACAGGCATTACAACATCATTGACAAACACAGTTCGTTGGTGTTCCGGTTGGCAAGTGGTATAGGTATTCCTTATGGCAATATCAACATCATGCCTTTCGACAAAAGCTTCTATGCAGGGGGCGCCAATGGCATCAGGGCATGGAAACTCTATGACCTTGGACCTGGAGGATACAGCGATACATCCAATGCCAAGTTTTACAAAACAGGCGACATTCACATAGAAAGCAATGCAGAATACCGTTTTGATGTTTATAAATATCTTAAAGGTGCTTTTTTTGTTGATGCCGGTAATATCTGGCTGCGTTCCAACAATGCCCAGTATCCCGAATCACAATTCAAACTCAATGAGTTTTACAAACAAATTGCCATTGGCGGAGGTATAGGTGCCCGTCTCGACTTTTCATTTTTCATTATTCGTATAGATGCCGCAGTACCTTTGAGAGATCCTAGCCAAGAACCAGATAAACGCTGGGTATTTGATAAAGTTAAACTGACAAAAGTAAACTTTAACCTGGGTATAGGATATCCGTTCTAGGCGTTTATTTATGAATAAATTATTGTAAATTGTAAATTGCAAATTGTAAAATGTAAATTAAAAAAAGACAACTCCACACTTTTACTGAGCTTAGCCTTAGTGCCAAACTCTAAACTCTACACTCCAAACTCCACACTGCATTAAATGAACATCGAACATCTTCTCAAACAAAACTTATCTTACGACCCAACCCCCTGCCAGGAGGAGGCCATGGCAAATATTGACAGCTTTATCAACAACCGAAAGCCCAACAGTATTTTTATTTTGAATGGGTATGCTGGGACAGGTAAAACCACATTGATAAGTGTGCTGGTGAAGGTATTGAAATCAGTGGGTATGGAAACGGTGCTGTTGGCTCCTACAGGCAGGGCTGCCAAGGTCATGTCGGCCTATTCGCAACAAAGAGCACATACTATTCACAGAAAAATTTTCTGGATTTTTCATGCCAAAGATGGCTCTTTAAAAGTAAGTCTACAGGAAAACAAACATAAAAACACCCTTTTCATTGTTGATGAAGCATCCATGATAGGCACTTCCTATAATTCTTCACTCAATGGCAAAACACGCCTGCTCGATGACTTAACAACTTATGTCCGAAATGGTGAGTACTGCAATTTGATGTTTGTAGGCGATACCGCCCAGTTGCCCCCTGTGGGAGAAGAAGGCAATGCTGCTTTGAGTAAAGAATATATGGAAAAAAATTACAGCATGGATGTTTACACATCTACATTTACTACGGTTGTTAGGCAACAGCTTGAGTCGGGCATATTGAAGAATGCCACCAATATCCGCTATGCAATCAGCAATAATGAAAACAAACTGCCCCAAATTATTACAGAAACACTGCCCGATATAGAAAAGGTATCAGGGCCTGAACTGAGAGATGTACTCGACTTTTGCTATTCGCAAAATGATATTCGCAATGTTATTGTGCTGTGTCGTTCAAATAAAAGAGCCAACATGTACAACCAGCAAATACGCAACAGGATTCTGTTTCGTGAAGATGTTATTGCCACAGGCGACATGCTGATGGTGGTCAAAAACAATTATTTCTGGTGTCCCGAAGGCCATTCTGCAGGTTTTATTGCCAATGGCGACATCATTGAAATCATGCGCATAAAAAGAATATATAATTTGTATGGATTTGATTTTGCGGATGTTACCATTAGAATGATGGATTACCCCGATGATATTAATTTTGAAACGACCCTTCTTTTAAACACTATTTCTGCCGAAACACCTTCCATGTCGCAAGAAGATAACAAGAGACTTTTCAATGAAGTATTGCTCGATTACGAAGATGAAAAAACATACAAAGACAAAATGGATAAGATGCGTGTTAATCCCCACTTCAACGCCTTGCAGATAAAGTTTGCCTATTGTGTGACCACCCACAAATCGCAAGGGGGGCAGTGGCATTCAGTGTTTGTTGATCATGGCTTTTTAGATAAGGAAAATATTGATGTGATGTTTCTCAAATGGCTGTACACTTCTTTCACAAGAGCCACAGATAAATTATATCTCGTCAATTTTGATGAAAGTTTTTTTGTAAATTAGCCCACTCTTAAGCTGATGGTTTAGATAAAAAAGAATGGAAGAATGGAATGTTGGAATGAAAGTAACCTTAAGTGAGCATTTCTCCATCTTTTCATTATTCCAATTTGAAATAAGTGTATTTTTGTAATCAATTTAGCATTTTAATGAACCTTATCATCGACATAGGAAATACCAGTACCAAAGTTGCATTATTTCAAAATAACAAAGCCTGTATTTCAAAAAAATACAAAAAGCTCACCCTACAACTTCTCGAAAAGCTTATAAATCAGCGCAACACAGAGAACCAAATTGAAGCAGCAATCATTAGTACCGTTTCCTATTCGCCTGACGACATCATTAAATACCTGAAGAAAAAGTACTTTTTCATTCTTTTTGATGAAACAACGCCCATACCTGTAAAAAATCGTTACCTGAGCCCCGACACATTAGGCAAGGACCGCCTGGCATCTGCGGTAGCCGTAAGTAACCTTTTCCCGAATCAAAATGTGTTATGTGTTGATATGGGCACCTGCATCAAATATGATTTTGTCAACAGCCAGAATGAATATTGCGGAGGAGCTATTTCCCCTGGTTTTTACCTCCGGTTTAAAGCATTGAACACTTTTACTGAAAAATTACCGTTAGTTGAGTTTAAACCTATAGATTTTCTTATCGGAAAAAATACCGAACAATCTATTTTGTCGGGGGTTATTAAAGGTACATCTTTAGAAATAGCAGGTATGATTTCAAAATACAAAAGTATTTATCCCGATCTGCAAGTTGTTTTGAGTGGTGGAGAAATGAAAAATTTTGATAATGATTTAAAAATTAGCATCTTTGCAGTCGCAAATATTGTTACATTAGGTTTAAATTTTGTTTTGGAGTATAATAAATTAGTTAAAAATAAGAACACAACTTATTGATGAATAAACTTAAAAATATTAATCGCATAATATTAGCTATCATATTAATACACAGTGTTTTGAATAGCTATTCGCAAACCAATATTAGTTCTCCATACTCACGTTTTGGTTTAGGACAAATTCATCAGAATGTAAGCGTTAAATCTTTTTCTATGGGCGGTGTTTGTCTGGCCAACAGAGCAAACGATTTTATAAACATTTCAAATCCTGCTTCATATTCAGCTTATGATTCAACTTCTTTTGTTTTTGAAGGTGGCATTAATGGTGTTTTCAGTCAGTTAAAAAATCAGAATGCCAACTTTTACACCAGCAATCTTTCTCTCAACTACTTGTTGTTTGGATTTCCCATTTCCCGAAAGTTTGCTTTCAGCTTTGGATTATTGCCTTTCAGCAATATGGGTTACAGCATCTCCGACAGCAATACGATAGCAGATATTGGCAACATAGCTTATTATTACAAAGGAGAAGGAGGATTCAACAAGGCTTTTGGAGGCTTTTCCTACAAAATATGTAATTCATTGGCCATTGGTGCTAACATGTCTTATCTCTTTGGATCTCTTAATAAAACAAGAACTGTTACTTTTCCTGAAGGTGTGAACATATACAGTATTAGAGAAAGCAATGCTTTAAAAGTAAGTGATATTGTATTTGATTACGGGCTCCAGTACGAAAAGAAATTTAAAAACGACAACATGCTTTCTTTTGGTCTGGTTGCGGGATTATCAACAAAACTCAATGCCACCCAAAGCATTCTGACCGAATCATTCTCTGGTGTTAACTACAGTTCTACATATATCAAAGATACCGTTGAAAACTCAAGCACAGATGGTATTATCACAATACCTCCTCTTTATGGTGGTGGAATTATGTTTAAAAAAGGCAGCAAATGGGTAATAGGGGCAGATTACAAATATCAGGAATGGTCGAAGTTTTCAAGTTTTGGCACTTTAGATTCTCTGAAAAACAGCATGCAGGCTGCTCTAGGGTTTAGCTTATTACCAGCAAATACCGGAAGTAATTCATTTTGGAGAAAATCAACTTACAGAATTGGGGTAAGGGTGGCTCAAACTTATCTGCAACTTAAAAACACACAATTAAACGAATATGGCATAAGCTTTGGGTGCGCTTTCCCAATGCAAAAAAGCAAATCTACTATTAACCTGGGCTTTGAAATTGGACAAAGAGGAACCGTTGAAAACAACTTAATAAAAGAAACTTATGGCATTGTTTCTTGTTCCTTATCAATTTTTGAAAGATGGTTTATTAGAAGAAAATATGAATGATACAATTTTTTTGAGAAATGAAAACAATGAAATTTATAGCTGTAAGTATTTGTCTGCTTGGCTTATTGAAAGGAATTACTGCGAAAAACGTTTCATTTGAAACTTTGATGGGTAAGGATTTAGGCGCTGCCAATTATTATCGTGATGATGAATCAAAATATGGCGCCGACAGTGTCACCTGCGTAAGAAATCTCTCTATTTACCGTGGATTTTTTCAGAATAAAAATTATGCTGATGCTTTGGAGTCCTGGCGATGGGTATTTAACAATTGTCCCTTATCAACTCAGAATATGTACCTCGATGGTGCCGTGATGTACAAAGACATGATTAACACAGAGAAAGTCCCCGAAAAGAAAGAAAAACTTGTGGATACTTTGATGTCGATTTACGACAAGCGCATTAAGTATTTTGGCAGAGAAGGTTTTGTACTGGGAAGAAAAGGTGTTGACCTTTTTTACCTTAATCCATCAAAAATGGAAGAGGCTTATGCTATTTTAGGCAAATCTATCAATATCGAAAAAAATATTTCTAAAGCTGATGTTTTAGCTGCCTATTTTCAATCCTCAGTTAAATTAAGCGACAGTGTAAAATATGGGAAAAGTATTGTTATTGATGCCTATATGTTGGTTTCAGAAATCATTGATTTTAACCTGAAAAACAACCCTAAAGACAGTGTTTATTACAATCCTACAAAGGCCAATGTGGAACAACTTTTTGCTCCTTTAGCCACATGCCCCGATTTGATTAACATCTACACTAAAAAATATGAGGCAACACCCGAAAATAAAGAGCTTCTGATAAATATCACCACTTTATTAAGCAAGTACAATTGTATTGAAGAAGAACTGTTTTTTAAGGCAGCAGAAAGCCTTCATAAAATCGAACCAACAGCAAACACAGCTTATTTGATGGGAAAAATTCAGCTTTCTAAAAAGCAATATGCCAAAGCTGCTGAATATCTACAACAAGCCATAAAATTATTTAAAGAAGAGGAAAATAATAAAAAAGCAGATGCTCTTTTGCAGTTGTCTGAAATTTATTACTTGTACTTGAACCAATTGGTAAAAGCCAAAGCATTTGCGCTGCAGTCGCTTGAGTTAAGACCCACCGATGGGCGGCCATTGATTTTAATCGGAGATATGTATGCCACCTCAGCCCCCAGTTGCGGAGAAAACGATATTGAAAAAAAGGTAGCTTATTGGGCTGCTGTAGATAAATATGTAAAGGCAAAAAGCATGGATGCATCACTTACAAATATAGCTAATGAGAGGATAGCTACATGGTCCAAGTATTTTCCAAAAGATGAACTTATATTTTTCTACAATTTTCAAAAAGGGGAACCCTATACAGTGGGTTGCTGGATTAACGAAACAACAATAATAAGGTAAATTTTAAATGAGTACCATTTCTAATTTTACTGCTAAACTAACTTTAATTGTTGCCATTTCACTAACGGCAATGCTTTTTTCATGTGTCAACGATATTGAAACTGTAAAAGCCATTACTTCTAAAGACAACTCTCCTTTTGAAGTTTCACGGAATGTTGAATTATATTACAGCGAAAACGGCAGGGTTGAAGTACTTTTAAAAACACCTTTGCTTGAAAGATATCTTGGCGAAAGTCCTTACTTGGAGATGACCAAAGGCATAGAAGTTTATTTTTATGATTCTCTGATGAATATTTCGTCACAACTCACAGCCAACTATGCCATAAGTTATGAAAACGAAAAAATAACCGAAGCCAGAAATAATGTGGTTGTTATTAACGAAAAAAAAGAACAACTCAACACCGAAGACTTAATATGGGATGAGCGAAAATCTACCATATACTCAAATGTGTATGTCAAAATTACAACCGCCGACGAAATTCTTTATGGAGACGGTTTTGAATCGGACGAGAGGTTTGAAAAGTGGCATATTAAAAGTCCTAAAGGTAGTTTTACAGTTAAAGAAGAAACCAAAGAAAATGAATAAAATTTAAAGATTTTTTATGATCAGTAGTTTATTTGTAATTGTCTTTTCTTTAATCTTTTCAGCTTTTTTTTCAGGTACAGAGATCGCCTTTGTTACCTCAAACAAACTTAAAATTGAACTTGACCGAAAAAGAGGGCTTCTTTCGGGAAAGGTTTTATCCCGTTTTGTCAATTCACCCTCCAGTTTTGTTGCTGCAATGCTGGTTGGCAACAACATTGCATTGGTTTTCTTTGGAATATTTTCTGTAAAAATTCTTGAACCTTACATCAGCTTATTTTTACCAACGGCTTATTATTCCGCAACAACAGTAATGATAATCCAAACCATTATTTCAACAATTGTTATTCTTTTTTTTGCTGAATTTTTGCCTAAGGTGCTTTTTCGTATTAATGCCAACAAAATATTAAACTTCTTTTCAGTTTTCACACTGATTATCTATGTGTTGCTTTACCCCATTACTGCAATTACCATAAGTCTCTCCAACTTTTTTCTTTCAAAATTTTTAAAAGTTAACCTCAAAACAGAAAAACAAGTCTTTTCACCCATTGATATTGATTTGTATCTTGAAGAGTTCAACAAACATTCGGCAAACTATTTAGACATTAAAAATGAAGTGCAGATTTTTCAAAATGCCAGAGATTTGCCCAATATTAAAATAAGGGAGTGCATGATACCGCGTCCCGAAATAATAGCTGTTGAAAAAGATGAAGAAATAGCGATACTTATTGATAAGTTTATCAATGATGGCACTTCAAAAATACTCGTATATGATGAAAACATAGATAATATTGTCGGCTACGTACACGTCTATGATATGTTCAAAACGCCAAAAGATATTAAATCCGTTATCAGGCCCATAATTATTGTTCCCGAAACAATGACAGCCGATAAGCTGCTTGAAATGTTTATCAAGCAGAATAAAAGCATAGCAGTTGTTGTTGATGAATTCGGTGGCACTTCCGGGATGTTAACCATAGAAGATTTAATTGAAGAAATTTTTGGAGAAATTAATGATGAATATGATACAGATGAATTAATAGAAAAAAAGATTTCTGAAAATGAATTTATTTTTTCCGGCCGTCTTGAAATTGATTACATCAATAAAAAGTTCAATCTGAATCTCCCAAAATCAGATGAATACGAAACATTGGCAGGGCTTATAATTTCATATTATGAAAGCATTCCCGAGAAGGAAAGTGAAATTAATATCTCTCCTTTTTTATTCAAAATAATGGAAGTAAGCGACACACGAATAGAGCAGGTAAATCTGAAAATAACAGAAAATTAAACAGTGCTTTGATGTTAAAATCAAAGTATAACTCTTTAATTGCATTCACAACAGATACATTTTCAATAAATTACAACTTTTTATTTGAATTTTAATACTTTAGTTATATAAAAATATGGTAAATTAAAATATCTATTGTAAATTTGCACCCTTGAAAAAATTAAATAAACATAATATATGGCTATAATTGGAAAAATCAGAAAACGCTCGGGTTTACTTATCGCTATAGTTGGTCTGGCATTAGCATCTTTTGTACTTGGAGATTTCTTAAAAGCAAACAGAAAGAATGTACAAGATGTTGGTAAAATTGCCGGTGAAACTATCACTTACCGTGAGTTTGAAGCAAAAGCTGAAGAATATCAGGAGCTTATTTTGGAACAAAACAAAGACCTTAAGTTAACATCAGAAGATCTTTATCAGGTAAAACAAGAGACATGGAAAAAACTCATTAAAGAAGTTTTACTTAATAAGGAACTTGAGTCATTAGGTATAACAGTCACCAATGAAGAACTATTTGACCTTGTACAGGGTAAAAAACCACATCAATATATTCTACAAAGTTTCTCAGATCCCAACACAGGTTCTTTTGACCCTGCAGTGGTACTCAACTTTCTTCAAACCCTTGACCAAAGAGAACCAGAAGTAAAAAAACAATGGCTCAGGTTAGAAAAATCTATCAAAGAAGAAAGATTAAACACAAAATACCTCAGTTTGATAAAGAATGCTTTTTATGTTCCTGAAGTTTTTGCAAAAAGAGATTATATTGACAAAAACAAATCGGCTGATTTTAGTTATGTGTTGTTACCATACAAATCAATTTCTGATTCTTTAATCAAAGTTGATCAAAAAGATCTTGAAAAAGCATATGAAGAACGCAAACATGAATTTTTTGTAAAAGAGGCCTACTGCAATTTAGACTATGTTATTTTTGATGTTTTACCTTCAAAGGAAGATAAAGAAAAGTTAGAGCAAGAGATTGGTGGCATTGTTGAAGAATTCAAAACGACAGAAGATGTTCCTTACATGGTTAATACCAATTCTGACGAAAGATACGACAGCACATTTAAAAAGCAGGATCAACTGCCTGTTGTTATTGATTCTCTTATTTTTAGTTCACCTGTTGGTACTGTTTTAGGTCCTTTAAGTGAAGACAACACTTACTATTTGGCCAGAGTAATGGACTTTCAGACACGTCCTGATTCCGTAAAAGCAAGTCATATATTAATTCGTTTTGTGGGCGCAACCGGAGCACCGCAAACATTATCACGCACCAAAGCGGAGGCTAAGGCAAAAGCAGACAGCATTTACAATGTTTTAAAGAAACAACCCGATAAATTTGGAGAGTTTGCTGTTGCATTATCGGAAGATGAAAGCCTGAAAGAAAAACAAGGTGACTTGGGATGGTTTGCTGATGGCATGATGGTTCCTGAATTTAATGAAGCTTGTTTTAAAGGAAAGAAAAAAGATATCGTCGTTATTGAAACTGTTTTTGGATACCATATTATCAACATTACAGATCAATTGGCAGCCGTCAAAAAAGTTAAAGCAGCTATTATCAAAAGAAAACTCGACCCCAGTGATGATACTTATCAGAAAGTCTATGCTGAAGCCTCAAAATTTGTTGCCGATAACAAATCTGCAGATCAGTTTGAGAAAGCAATAGTTGCATCGGGAAAATCAAAAAGAATAGCTGAAGACCTGAAAATAATGGATAATAATATTGCCGGTTTGAAATCACCCAGAGAAATTGTCAGATGGGCATTTAACGAAGAAACAGAAGTTGGGCAAATATCCAGAGTATTTGATGTTGACAGCAAATATGTCGTTGCCATTCTGAAAAAAAGACAAGAAAAAGGAACTCCTGTTTTGGCAGACATAGAGGACAAAATTAAACCTTATGCCATAAAGAATATAAAAGCAGAAATGCTTGTTAAAAGAATGAATGATTATAAAGCATCGGCCAAGACTTTAGACCAGTTATCTCAAAAAACTTACACACCTGTTGAAAAATGTGAAATGGTTAAGTTTTCATCATACAATTTGCCGGCTATTGGTCCTGAACCTGAAGTTATAGGTACTGCTTTTGCACTTCAGAAAAATGTACTTTCGAAACCTATAATTGGAGGAAACGGTGTTTTTGTCATTGCTGTTTCAGAATTTTATGATGCTCCTGCAACTGCCGATTATACACCAACCAAGAAAATGTTGCAGAACTTTTTTATGCAGAGAGCCAGTTATGAATTGGACAATGCCCTTGAAAAAGTTTATGAGATTGTCGATAACAGGCATTTATTCTATTAAGACAATTGAATCCTTAGGGGTTTAATCTATTTGATTGTTAAAACCCATTTTGTTCACACAAGATGGGTTTTATATTTTATAAGTTCTGCTGCTTCACAAATGCGAAAGCCATACAATTTTCGTCGTGACTGATAGAAAATGGAATATTTAAAAGCAAATTATTTAAATATAATGAAGGAGCGCCATCAATGTCTTTTTTGATTTGCAAGTCAGATTCTTTCAAAGAATAAAATGCAGCTATTTCTTGCATTAATAACTTATATGTAGTTTCGCTTTGAGATTCATTATTAAGTTCCTGCATTCTGATTGCCTGCGCATTAATGCGGGCAAGGGTTTCTTTTTCAAGACTTGCACAGGTATGTATGTAGTTATTTTCAATTGAAGAAGCACAGAAGAAAGTTTGTTTTTTATAGTGGCAAAGAACTTCTGCAAACGTAAAATGATTTGATGGATGGGATTTATTTATCATCAAATCAACATGAAATAAGCGTGGTGAAAAACTATTCTTAACACCCATTTGAAGTAATATTTTGTAAGCACTTTCCTTACAGCTCCAGAATAAAGGTGGAATGATAGATTTGTATTGAGATTGCCGGTAAAAATCCAACTCATTTTGGTTGAGTATTTTTTCTAAATATCTTTCATTTCTAAAACTTGTGATATTGTGATAAGATGTAAGACTTACAACATCATTACCTATGAATTTCAGAGTAGTTATTCTATTTAATTTCAGGTTTTTCAAACCTTTGGATATTAAAATTTTATTTTCAGTTGTTCATTTAATTTGAAAGTTTTCCTGTGGTAAGGTGTCATTCCAAATTCCCTGTAAGCCTTAATGTGAGTAGCTGTTGCATAACCTTTATTTTTATCCCAGCCATACATGGGGTATTCATCATGAATTTTGAGCATGTATTCATCTCTTGCGGTTTTTGCTAAAACAGAAGCAGCCGCAATAGACATATAAGTGGCATCACCTTTCACGATAGTTTTGTATGGTATGTCAGCTAAGGGTTTAAAGCGGTTGCCATCAACCAAAAGCAGTTGCGGCTTAACAGAGAGCTTTAAGGCAGCTCTCTGCATGGCTTCAATAGAAGCGTTTAATATATTGTGTTTATCTATATAATTGTTATCCAAAGAAACAACTTGCCAAGCGAGAGCATCCCTTATTATTATTTTTTTCAGATAGTTGCGCTGTTTTTCAGTAAGTTTTTTAGAGTCATTTAAAAGCTCATTTTCGAAATTTAAAGGCAAAACTACAGCAGCAGCAAAAACAGGACCTGCAAGACATCCCCTGCCGGCCTCATCACATCCGGCTTCTATAAGATTATTAGTATATGAGGATTTAAGCATTTTGGCCATTTGATTTAATATCAAAAATAAACAAATTAATTTATTGCAAATAACATAAATCCCACTTTTGGAATTTCAAATTTAAAATCACAGCCCAATATTTTTTGTATTTTTGTTTCAATTATTTCAATCAATTCTTGAAGACATGAACAGAAGCCCATTTGTATTTTCATTATTTTCCATTTTAATGTTGATTGTGCCTGTGTGCTCTTCTGCCTTTAATAAATATCAAAGCCCACTTACCATGAATGAAGCAATAGACAAACTGTATCCCGACACTGTTCATAATATGGCATTGTTGAGTCAATATAAGATTTTTAAGGGAAACGAAATCATAAAACATGCTTTTATTATTTCGCCCAATCACATCGAAATAACGCTTCAGGAGAACTATAAGCCACAAAGTCTTTCAGTAAACATTAAAAGTTACGATTACAACTTACAGTTAAAAGAAAGCAGCTTTGCCACATTACCTGCCTATTCGCCAACTTGTACGATGATAAAAAATGTCATTACCATAAAAGATGTTAATCTGGATCTTACAAAGAACTATATGGTTGAAGTTGACAACAGAAAAGTAAATCTTTATTTATCTCCCGCTATTGGCGGTGTTTTAGACACTTATTTCGATAATTCAGACACCTCTGATATGGGTGTCACTTACAGTGGAAACAATGCGGTTTTTAAATTATGGTCACCCCCGGCAGGCAGGGTTGAACTGGTTATTTTCGATAAAAATGAAAATGTTATTCCATGCAAAAATCCACTATTGATGAGTAATATGGGTAAAGGCATCTGGGAAATTAATGTTAAACCTACAGACCTTATTGGTGTATCAAGTTTAGACGGATTATTTTATCAATATAAAGTTTATGCTTACGGTGAAGTTAGAATGGCTTTAGACCCCTATGCCAAGTCGATGGCTTCTTTTGATCCTGCCAGTGAAGATAAAATTGGCAAAGGTGCTATTGTCAATATGAATGACATTAAAGCAAAACCGGCAGTATTTAATAAATCTTATTCCAATGCCAAATACATGGCTAATGAAGCTGATATGGTGGCTTACGAAGTACATGTAAGGGATTTTACCATACAACCCGACATCTTTGAACCAGATATTGCAGGTACTTACAAAGGTTTTATTCAAAAGACAGATTATTTAAAAAACTTAGGAATAACCCATGTACAACTGATGCCTGTCAATAATTTTTACACTGTCAATGAAAATGACAGGGAATACAAAAAAGGCAATGCACGGGAAAGCAATTACAACTGGGGATACGATCCTCATAATTATTTTACAGTTGAGGGCTGGCTTACAACTGACTCAAAAAACCCATATACACGTATCAAGGAATACAGAGAGTTAGTACAGGCACTACATAATAAAGGTATCGGTGTAATCATGGATGTGGTTTATAATCATTGCTATATGGCAGAAACTTTTGAAAATGTTGCTCCGGGCTGTTATTTACGTCTTGATTCTAATTTTGCCATATCCGGCAGGACGGGTGCAGGGCCGAGTTTTGAAAGCCGGCACAAAATGGCAAGGAAGCTTATAATAGAGTCTTTGAATCACTTTGTGAAAGAATATAACATTGATGGTTTCAGATTTGACCTTATGGGGTTTTTAGATCATGAAACCATGCTTGCCATAAAAGAAGAAGTTGGCAAAACCTATAATCCCGCAAATACCGGTGAACTTATTTTACAGGGAGAAGCCTGGATATTTTCTGATCTTGATATTGATGAAAAAGCCCGGGGTATCAATGCCGCCACAACAAAAATAAATTATCCCAAGAGCAAGTTTGATATAGCTTTCTTTAATGATTCTTCGAGAGATTCATACACGGGCAGGGAATCAAACAAAGGTTTTGTACAGGGTGTTTACAAAGAAGTTGACAGGGTGGCAACAGGAATAATTGGCGGAATTGTCAACTATAATGCAGGAGAAAAAGCCATAAATACAGATGTTTTCAACGATTCTTACAACCGTTTTGCTGAAACACCAGCCAACTGTCTTAACTATCTTTCCATACATGATGGTTTTACATTGTGGGACAAACTCAACCTGAGTATTAAAGATTACTCAAAAGCCGAGAGGGCAAGAATAATGCGCCTTGCATCGGCTATGCTATTTACCTCACAAGGAAAAATAATTTTAAATGGAGGTGATGAAATGCTGCGGACAAAACCCCTCTCTTCAATAGACAAGGAGAGCAACAGAGCCATTACAACTGAATTTACCGATGAAGAAGAAGGCACTTTGTATTTTCATGGAAATACTTATTGCTCTAATGACTATACCAATATGTTCAGATGGGACAGGCTCAACAATGAATATTATGAATTCTCTTCACTTATGATAGATTATTACAAAGGGCTTATCAATATGAGAAGACAAATTCCCTGTTTAAGGTATAATGAAGCTGAAAGTATCAGAAAAGGTCTTGTTTTCCTTGGCGCTGACAGTCAGGGGAATGCTGAAAAACCAAATTTTTCAGGATTTAATGATGAGAAATTAGAGCGATTTGAAATTGAATTTATCAATGGATCACCTTATGAGAGATATTATATTGCAGGAGAAATTTATCCTAAAAATACGCCTCCGAACTTTGAAAATCCTGAAATGTATTTTGTTGATTTTGATGGCAATGGAAAAGCCACTATCGTTTTTGATAAAGCTCAAATTCAAAATTTCGATCTTAACAAATGGGGAGAAGCCGGCCATTTGAATATTAAACTGATTAAAACACCCGGACAATGGAATTATTTACCCAATGCCTATACTGATTTAGGCAACAATGTCATTAAAATTAATGGGCTTGCCAAAAGTGGTAAAGCCAATATAGATCTTTCAAAAAAAGATTTTGTAGCAGTAGACATTCCGCGTGTTTATGATACTTACATAGCTTATTGGCTGGATAACACACTTGAAAAAGATTTGGCTAAAGGATTAACCGGTACAACATACACTCAGTTAATTGTAGTTCATAATGCTGATGAAGAAAGCGTTACAGTGAATACTGAGCATATTAAAAATCAAGCAGAATGGGTGGTTATTTGCGACAGCTATAATGCCGGTATAAAACCATTAAAATTCTCAGCAGTGCCAACAACTAAAAAAGGAGAAACAAACGTTTTAATTGAAGAAGGGAAATTAAATGTACCCCGAAAGAGTACAGTAGTGATTGCAAAAATTAAATAATGGACATTTATTACTATTAGCGATAATATCATCAAATAAAGATTCAAAAAGGTTTTAACACCAATATTAGTTTTAGTAAAAGATAAAATTTTTATTTTTTTTTAATTTAGATTGTGTTTAAATTAAAAAAATATTTGAATAAAAATTGCTATAAGTGTGAATGAATAAATATATTTGCACAGTAAAAAATTATTTAACTTAAATCCAAATATTATGGCTTATAAAATTAGTGAAGATTGCACCGCTTGCGGAAGTTGCATAGACGAATGTCCAGTAGAAGCGATTTCTGAAGGTGACATCTATAAAATTGATCCAGAAATTTGCACTGATTGTGGTGCATGTGCTGATGTTTGTCCGGTAGAAGCAATTCATCCTGAATAATTTTACTGAACATTAGCAAAGAATAAAGCCTTTTCTTTATTAGAAAGGGCTTTTTTTATATAAAAAAAGTCGTCGTTATGATAGAGAAATGGAATAAAATTAAATCAGCCATCGTATTTGATCACAAATGGTTTAAGCTCAGGCAAGATACTGTGCAATTACCGAACGGAAATATTATTGATGATTACATAGTAAGTGAAAGGCCAGATGTTGTACTGATATTTCCTCTAACAACAGAAAATGAGGTAGTTATGGTTGAACAATACAAGCATGCTGCCGGCGAGATAATGTTAGAATTTCCGGGTGGTTTTTTTAATATTAACGAAGAAAAACCTGCTCAGGCAGCGCTTCGTGAATTAATTGAAGAGACAGGATATACTTGTGAAAAGATAAGTAAAATTGCAAATATTATTGACAATCCAACAAAGGATTGTAATAACACCTATCTGTTTATAGCATATAATTGTAAAAAGGTACGACAACAACAATTAGATGATACCGAAAACATAGATGTAAAGCTTGTCCCTCTTAATAAAATTGAAAATAAAATAATGAATCATGAAATCAAAGCTACGCTTTCTGTAGCATTAGGATTGATGGCATTAAAAATATTAGAAAAATATACAATTCATAAAACAGCGTTTGATTAACCTTGTTATATCGTTTCAAGTTCCCATTTAAAATTTTTAAGAACAAAGTAAAAATTGACAACTTTTAAAAAACACTAAAGTTCGAATTTCAAAATTCAAATAATTTTCAAAATTCAATAATAAAATATTCATACGTTTAATGAGATTTGGCCATTAGATATTTATAATTCCCTTAAACATTGGAAGGAATTAGTTTGTTTTTTGATATGATAATTGATATTTAATGAATTATATATGTGATCATTAAACAGTTGCAGCATTCTATCATTGTGGCAATAAAACATCTCACTTCTCATAAGTTTACGGCATAAAAGAAGTTCATAATTTCACTAAAGTAAAAGCCTTCACATATCACTAATAAATTTAAAGAAACAGCCATTTCTTTTAATTATATTTTCTACCTTTGCACCAACATAAAGCATTGTTTTTCAATATCTTTTAATTTTTAATTTTAAATAACAGAGATTGAAAATTATTTGATTAAACACTGTTTTTTTGATTAAAAAATATTTAGAAATTTTAATAATTTAAAATTTATCATACTTCTAAGAAATTTATATTTGATTTTTCAACAGTATTAATACTGATTTTTGCAAATTTTTGGTAAAAAAATAAGTATTGATTACAATTTATTTAAAAACATGACCTACCTAAAAATTGTTACTTTAAAGTTTTTTTTGTTTATAAGTTTTTTATTAACAATCAACTTTTCCGTTTATTCACAATGTGCCAATTATACAACAAATTATCCTACCGGTGTTTCATACAACTTTGATGGATGTTGGGATGCCATATCAAGTGCTATGAACGGAGGGCAATATGCCTATAATTCCTTATATACCGGATATATATTCCAGTGGAACACAGCCGGAGGTAATTTTGACACGCAATTAACGTTGTATAATTCTTCAACAACAGCTTCCTATGCGTATAATGACGACTATATAGGTACTCAATCACTTATGGCATATAAACCGACAACTAATGAAACCGGATTTGTTCTTTTAAGTAAATATAATTGCACTGCTTCTGCACCTTCTCCTCAATGTAACATTTCTGTTTATGATAGTTATTCTCAATATGAATGTGATAACTACTATAATTGTTATAATTACTACTATTTTGTTGATGTTTATGTTAACGGTGTATATCAGGGACAGGCTTCAGCAGGGTATTCCTTTTCATTTACAGCCGGAGAAAACGATTATATTGAAACATATATTTATGACAATAATGGTTGGGGTGGAAGCTATGATATTTATGACTATAATTGGAATGTCATTACAAGCCAAAACTATGACTGGTATGGTTATGGAGTTGGTGTCAATGAAACTTCCCCTTTAAACTGGAGGGCAATACCAGTCACGCCAACAATAAGTGCATCAGCTACAAATGTGAGTCCGGGTACTGCTGTTACCCTAACTGCAACAAATATCTGTGACAACGACAGTTATGTAAATGTCAGGTGGGGCACATCCTCTGGGGGTGGAGAGATCAGCAGTGATGCTACAGCTGTTACAGTTTATCCATCAAGCACAACAACGTACTATTTACAATATGAAGTTTTAGGTGGAGGAACAACCGGCACACAATATTCTGATGTTGCAAGTATAACAATATGTACACCTATGGCTAATGACAATTGTGCCAATGCCATAGATATAGGCAGTTCTGCAAATTATACAAGTTCAGTTATAAATAACAGTTGTGCCACAGATGATGGACCTTCTTCATCTTGTTCAGGGCCATATAAAAATTTATGGTGGAAAGTTACTGGTGTTTGTGGCACTATGAGTGCCATAACATGTACAGGCAACACCAATTTTGATGATGAAATTGCTGTGTTTACAGGCAGTTGTGGAAGCATGACAGAAGTTGCATCAGATTTATTTTCTGGGGAGTAAATATTTTTAAGCAAATAATTTTTCAAGTCTAAAAAGGAAGAAGGAAACATCAGAAACGCCTCTTAGGTTTGCTCTAAAACCTTTTATTTTAGAG
>Ga0172369_10002174_pt1 | contig 27368 bp, 20 predicted proteins | sample LakKiv25m_FD_114539 | JGI IMG/M metagenome (GOLD analysis project Ga0172369, IMG submission 114539) | Freshwater microbial communities from Kabuno Bay, South-Kivu, Congo - kab_022012_11.25m | ecosystem: Environmental > Aquatic > Freshwater > Lake | place: Democratic Republic of the Congo...
AAAGAGAAACAAATGTTAACACCGCTAAAAACAGATTTCATATCCCTCCTTTAGGAGAATATGGATTATAATTAAGAACCGCCTAAATACACTTACCTTGTAATTAACTTAACACAAAAACACATTAGAAAACCGTTCAACAAGAAAAAGAATTTTATCTGTGGTCAAAATATACCCCCCCCCCCGAGATATGCAAGAAAAAAGGATAACGTAAATAAAAAAAATTGCATCGCAGCAACCATCATACCGCAGATTAATAATCTGCGGTACGGAAATTTAGAACTCAACCTCTTGCCCTCTGTTTGGTGAGGTACTCCGCCTTGAGGGATAACCTCACAGCATCTCTCCATTTTATTCTTGATCTGACTACTGACTTCTGATTTTTTTACTTTAACAGCATCATCCTCTTTTTTGTAACCAGTAATCATTTGATTTTGTACAAACATTTCATTCGCCACAAACAGTAAAGCTTCTTTTTCCCTATTTCTAGATTTTTTTTGGAGAGCAGTTTGCCAAATAGTATTTTAACATAAAGTATTTTTCAAATGATAGAAGATTGATTTACCAACTATGATTATCCTCGGTGTTGATCCCGGAACACTAAAAACCGGCTACGGCGTGGTTCATTTTCAAAAAAACGAACTTCGTCTGTTGCACTTCGGAATAATCAATCTTACCAAAGAAAATACTCTGCCGGATAAATTAAAAATTATTTACGCCGAATTAAACCGGTTGATCGAAATTTATAAACCGACAGACTTTTCAATTGAAACGGCATTCTACGGAAAAAACGTTCAGTCGGCTTTGAAAATAGGTTACGCGCGTGGCGTATCACTTTTGGCGGCTGTGCATCATCAACTTGGTATTGGAGAATATTCTCCGCGCGAAATTAAAAAATCTATTGTCGGTACCGGCGCAGCATCAAAAGAGCAAGTTAATTTCATGGTGAAAACACTGCTCGGCGTTAAGAAAGAAATTCCCCTTGACGCAAGCGATGCGCTCGGCGCAGCGATTTGCCATGCGTTCAGAAAAGATAAACAAGCCCCTTCATCAAAAAACTGGAAAGCGTTTGCCGAAGCTTTCCCGGAAAGAATTATAGAATAATCATGATTGGATATCTGAAAGGAAAAATTCTCGCGGTAAAACCGACCCAACTTCTGCTTGATGTGAATGGTGTGGGATATCGTGTTTTTATTTCGATAACAACGTTTGAAAAAATTTCTTCGCTTGCGGAAGCTTCTCTCTTTATCCACACGCATGTAAAAGAAGACAGCATTTCCCTTTTCGGTTTTTTCACGGAAGTTGAAAAAGAGATGTTCGAATTACTCATTGCAATTTCAGGTATCGGACCGAAATCTGCGCAAACGATTCTTTCCGGTATTTCTGTTGATGAACTGAAGGAGGCAATTGATTCGGCTAACATTGGGAGATTAGTTGCAATTCCGGGAATTGGTAGAAAAACTGCCGAGCGTTTATTGATAGAACTTCGTGGAAAAGTTGAACATTTTATTGTAACTGATACAACATCCGCTTCTAAATCAAGTATAAAATCCGAAGCGATAGCAGCATTAACAACACTTGGTTACAATCAAAAGTTAGCAGAAAAAGTTGTACGTGATATCAATACCGAAACCCCCGATATTTCACTTGAAGATATTATCAGAAAATCTTTATCGGTTTTGAATAAATAGGCAGAAGTCCCAGGCGTCAACGTATTTCTGTTTCAATTTTAGCCACATTCGTAATTTCACCTACAAGTTTATCACCACGCTGCAACCCGCTTACACCGGCAGGTGTTCCGGTGTAAATTAAATCACCCGGCTCAAGCATCATCCGTGAAGAAATGTATGAGACAAGTTCTGCAGGTTTGAACATCATGCTCTTTAGTGATTCTTTCTGCCTTACCTGACCGTTCACTTGTAAAGAAATAACTTCTTCAAAGTTTAAGATGTACTGCTCTTTCAAGATGAAGTCCGAGATAACAGCCGACGTATCAAAACACTTTGCTACTGTCCATGGATTCCCTTTCTCCTTGGCTTGATTTTGCAAGTCGCGCAAGGTCATATCAAGCCCAATGCCGTAGCCGATAATTCCTTCTTCCGCATCTTCAAGTGACGCGTTGGAAAGCTGCTTTCCGATAAGCAGCACCAGTTCAATTTCGTGATGAAGATTTGACGAGAAGGAAGGATACACCACCTGCTCACCCGAATAGATCATAGCCGAAGTTGGTTTTAAGAAAAGGACCGGCTTCTCTTCTGCCTGATGTCCAAGCTCTTTTATATGATCCATATAATTGCGTCCGACGCAAACAATTTTACCAACTTCAAATGACTGCTGTTTGTCTTGTGTGAATACTTTTTTCATTTCGATGTTCCTAATTTGTAAATGCTGAGTTCAAACTTACCACAAAATTTCTTTCTCCTCTGTGGGTAATCTTCCAAGAAAATTCCAGCGCAATCGGAAAGAGTTGATGCCCGATGCTGAAACCGTTTTCAAGAAACGGAGTGGGAAAAGATTTGTACGCTGCCGGCATTTCTTTTTCATTTTCTTTACTCACCTGACTTATCGCACCGTTCACGTAATAGCTCACCTGCAGATTCAACGCACGCAAAAAATCGATTCCAAGAGCGTTAAAGATTTCGTTATTAAAATTATGCACAACGAACATTGTTGCCACGCGGTCCCCGACAACTTCATTTAATCCCAATGTTCTAAACGAATTATTCCTTCCCAGGGAAGAAAGATTACCGGGAAGCGCATAAAAGTTTTTGTACGGAAGTGAGCCGGAAGTATAAAGTCCCGTAACGCGAATTCTCATTCCCGCAGTTTTAAATGTTTCAAAACTTGAACTGAACGACGCTTGGTACTGGGTAAAATTAAAATCGCTGCCCAACGATTTTTTATCGGACAAGGTGACACTACCGTCGAGAATGAGGTTCCCCGCATTGCCGCCGCTTCTTCTGCGGAACATTCCGTCTTCAATATAATCTCTAAAATCAATCGTAAAGCCGGCGGTAACGGTGTTAATCTTTCCCCCGGTGATGGGAGGATTTTCTCTAAACTTTTTCTTTCTTGCAAGAAAAGAAAACTCGCTGTTCTTCATCGCGGAAAGGTCGGTTTGTTCTTTTATTCCCAACCGGAGTTTTAAAATCGGCGCAACTTCTCCCGATGCAAAAAGCGAGAATCCGTTCGAATAATAAAAATCATTGAATTCATATTTCGTGAGGAGCGAGTTCAGCGTTGTAAAAAGATCGCCGTAAGAAGAATTCTCTTCAAACAAGGTGTTTAATTTATTATAAGCGCGGAAGGATAAGGAATACGTCCGGTAATCTCCCAAATAATAGAGAGAAGAAAATTCACCTTTGAAGCGTTTGTCGGCAAATCCGTAACTGGTGGTAAGCGATGTTCGAAACCGGCTCTCGAATAAATCATTAAAATAAAAACCGAAATCGACAGCGTTCCCTTCAACACGGTTAAAATGATACAACGCCAGCGGACCGGAAGTTGAAAAATGTTTCGAGAAGGTGATGCGGGTTGATAAAAAAGAGAATTCATCCCAGAACGAAAAAGGAATGGCGGAGATTGAGTCAATCCGTTTATAGGCAGAAACTTCTTCAACCGTGTTGGGTATATGCTGTATCGTATCCCAGTACGTAGAATCTTTTTTGTCCGCATCCGTTTTAACGGTGATAATTGCCTTGTTAAAAATATCCTCGGAAATATCGTTGTTGATTTGATAATCGTTCATCAGCGTGTTCACTTCAAAGCCGAACTTTGCCAGACCCATGACGTCCGCATCAACAAGCAGGTGATAATCCACAGGCATATAGATGCCGTCATACTGGTCAAACTGCTGATCGATAATAATCTTTTTAAATATACCGCTGAAGTTGGCCGCTTTATTCAAACCAAGATTTACTTTAACGAGATCAAAGTTTTTTCCGGTAATATAAATGTCACCCACAAATCCGGGATCTAACGAATCTGCCGGAGTGAGAAAGATTTTATAAATGGTTTGGTTATCCTGGGGCAACGTATCTTTCAAAGTGAAGGAATAATATTTCGGCGCGTTATCGTCAAGCGGTCCCGTCATTTTTTGCCCAAGAAAGTTGAGGTTATCCGAATAAAAGTTTTGAATAAGTCTGCCGCCCGTTAAAATATTTATTGACGAGGGGAAATTGGAGCTTTGTTTCCGCGCAAGAATAACTTCCTTTAAGCGGTGCGGTTCCTTGTAATATCCAATGCTTTGATTTTCAAGAATACCGGTAATTTTTAACTCGGCGGAATCCTTCGCGCCTATTCCGACGGAAACGGAATTGCCGCGTGCGTTAATGTCGTCTTCGGTTTTAATGCTTCCTTTTGTGTAGGCGACGTACTGATAGCTTTTGAGTTTTGTTTCTCTTTCTTTTCTTCTGCTTATCGCTCTTCTGATAATTGCGTAAGCCGGATTCTCTTCAGCCAGCACAAGCACTTCGCTCAACTGCAGCGAGGAAGGAGTCAGTTTTATGAAGATTGATTCGTTCTGCCGTGCGGCTTTTATTTGTGTGGTATCGGTGTGGTAGCCGATGAAACTTGTTATGCAGGTAAATTGCTTCGATGAAGTTTTTAATTCAAACATTCCCTCTTTATTGGTGATACTGCCGGAAGCAGTTCCCGCAACACGAACGTTTGCAAAAATAAGCGGTTCACCGGTAACCGCATCCACTACTCTCCCTTTTAAGGAAGTGAATGATTGAGGGAACAACGAAAGCGTTCCGCAAAGCATAAGGAGCAGCGCCGACGAAATTTTTATTTTCATGAACCGCACTTTCTTCATGGGAAAATTCTTTTTATTTATTTTACAAAATAAAATTAGAAGAAAAAGAGAAAAACTGAAACTGTATGAACGGAAAAAAAATAAAAGCAGTGGTATTCGACCTGGGAAACGTGCTCATCCCTTTTGATTATAATGTTGCGGTTACGCGGTTGAATACCATTGAAGCAACTCTGGGCGACCGGTTCATCGCATTTTATCAAACCAACTATCATCTTCACCGCGCGTTGGAAAGAGGCGATATCGGAACCGGTGACTTTCTGCAGCTCATGCTTCAAGCGCTTCATAATAAAATTGATGAGGAACTGTTTTGCCGCATCTACGCTGAAATTTTTTCCGTCAATCAAAATGTTGCTGATCTCCTTCCCGTTCTTAAAAAAAACTACCGGCTCATTCTTCTTTCAAACACAAACGAAATACATATGAAATACGGGTGGGAACACTACCCATTCTTACTTCACTTTGATAAATTGATTTTATCTCACGAGGTGAAAGCCGTGAAACCGGAAGCAAAGCTTTATGAAGCGGTTGAGCTGTTTACCGGGTTACTTCCCGGGGAGCATATTTTTATTGATGATATAGAAGAGTATGTAGACAGCGCAAAAAAACGGGGTTGGGACGGAATTCAATTTTTAGGATACGAGAGTCTCGTGAATGAATTACGGGAAAGGAAAATATTAGAAGAGCGCCTGTAACAGCGCTCTTTATTGAATACTTTTAATCTACGCGAAGAATAACAACCCGCCTGTTTTTTGCTCTTCCGTCTTCGGTGGAATTATCCGCAACAGGATAATCCGCACCCATACCACGAACAGTAAACCGTGACTTGCTGATACCTTTCGATACAAAGTAGTTTAAGACAGCATTCGCGCGTTTCAAAGACAGTTTCTTGTTTATAGCTGCCGAACCTACGTTATCCGTATGCCCTTCAATCAGCCACTTGGAAGTTTTCTCATCGAACATGGTTTTAACAATTTTATCAAGGTCTTGATAAGCTCCCGGCAGCAGCACAGAACTTCCGGCGGCAAACGAGGCTCCGGCACTCAACACAACTTCTTTTATTACAGGAACTTCTTTTATCACTTCCGCTTTCTTGATCGGGCAGCCTGTTTCATCAACCTGCTCACCTTTGGGAGTATTCGGACATTTATCTAAATAATCGGGAACACCGTCTCCGTCGCTATCAAGCGGACATCCATATTTATCCACTTGAACGCCGACAGGTGTATTGGCACAATTATCAAGATAATCGGGGATGCCGTCGTTATCAGCATCAAGCGGGCAGCCGAATTCATCTACACGAACACCTTTGGGGGTGTTGGGACAAATATCGATATAGTCCGCAACGCCGTCACCATCCGAATCAATCGGGCAGCCGTGTTTATCAACTTTAACTTTTTCCGGTGTGTCGGGACATTTATCAAGATAATCCGGAACGCCGTCTTTATCGGTATCAATCGGGCAGCCGAATTGATCAACTTTTATTTTATGCGGTGTACCGGGGCAAAGATCTTTCGAATCAACTACACCGTCTTCGTCGGAATCTTGTTCACCGAAAAACGAGAAAGAAAATCCAACCGCACCCACAAGCATGGCGTCTTTGCTTGTCCCATACTGTCTATCGTCAAAGTAATCGTTTGGACTGAGATGAATACCGCCGCTGAAATTCATGGTTAAGTTATCGGTAAGTAAAATTCTCATTCCCAATTCTGCATTGTAATCAAGCTCGCTTTTTTTGTACACTCCGGCAGCATTGTTCGCCAAAATTTTTCCGTTATCTCCTTTAGGACTAAACCATGTATACGAAGCTCCGGCAAACACATAGGGAAAAACAGCTTCGCCTAAAGAAAGAACATAAACAATTCCTCCGCCGGCCATCTTGATATCTGTTCGGTATTCTAATGGAGTTAACGTTTTATCTTTCCCTTTTAAATAACCGGCACCGCCGAATGCGCGAAATCCAAACGAACTTTTAGAGTACGTTGGGAGAAAGTATTCCACCATGCCGCGTCCGAGATAATCAAGTGCGAAATCTTTGTAGTCTGTTAATCCGTAGGTTGCGCCCCCTTCCATGGTGAAGACGAGCGTTCCGGTAAACGGATGGTAAACTTTCTTCTGCAGATACTGGGAATATCCGGTCTGCAGAAAAAGGAAAACCCCAACAACTAAAAAAGTGATTTTGCGTAACATAGAATCTCCCAATGTTTGATTTAAAATCCTCTTTTTAAAACTTTTTCAAGATCGGCTTGAATCATAACCTTCACTAAATCCTCAAACTTTGTTTCAGCTTTCCAACCAAGAACTCGCTCTGCTTTGGCCGGATTACCGATCAAGAGATCAACCTCAGTCGGGCGGTAGTAAGCAGGATTTACTTTTACAAGTGTTTGTCCGGTTTTAAGTTCTTTGCTTAACGAATAAGGAAAGTTCGTATTCGTTCCGACAAGCACCGAAGCTTTGGATAAATCAATTTTACTTATCACGCCGGTTTCGTTTTCTGCGGAGCCTTTCCATGCAAGCTCAATTCCGAGTTCAAGAAATGTTGCTTCAACAAATTCTTTTATGGTGTGGGTTTCACCTGTTGCTAAGACAAAGTCTTCCGCTTTTTTCTGATTCAAAATTCTCCACATCCCTTCACAATATTCCGGCGCGTAACCCCAATCCCTTTTTGAATGAAGGTTGCCGAGCGAAAGAACAGGCTGCATCCCCGCAACAATACGGGAAGCTGCGCGGGTGATTTTTCTGGTTACAAAGGTCTCCCCTCTGCGCGGTGATTCATGATTGAAGAGAATACCGTTGGAGGCAAATATATCATACGCTTCGCGGTAGTTCACAATTATCCAATAGCCGTATAATTTGGCTACTCCGTACGGGGACCGTGGATAAAAGGGAGTGGTTTCCGACTGCGGAACTTCCTGCACTTTTCCGTACAGTTCACTTGTGGAAGCCTGATAAAACTTTACTTCGCGCAAACCGACTTCTCTAATCGCATCCAAGAAACGAAGCGTTCCCAGCGCGTCTACCTGTCCGGTATAATCCGGCACTTCAAAAGAAACTTTTACATGACTCTGCGCTGCTAAGTTATAAATTTCGTCCGGTTCAATTTTTTCAAGAAGTCGATTTAAGTTACTTGTGTCTACAAGATCGCCGTAATGAAGAAATAATTTTTTGTTCAAGATTTCGGGATTGGAGTAGAGATGATCTATTCTTCCCGTATTAAATGAACTGCTTCGTCTGATAATTCCATGAACTTCATATTCTTTTTCAAGGAGAATTTCAGTGAGGTAGCTTCCGTCTTGTCCGGTTATTCCCGTAATAAGTGCTTTTTTAGCCATCCATTTTCCTAACGTTTAGTTTCTAATTGTTGTTGATACCATTCATAAGTTTTCTTAATTCCTTGTTCAAGGGAATGTTTGTGCTTCCAGCCGAGGTTGTGAAGTCTTGTTACATCCATTAGTTTACGCGGTGTGCCGTCGGGTTTCGTTTTATCGTAAACAATCTCTCCCTCAAAGCCTATAATTTTTTTGATAAGTTGGGCAAGCTCGCCGATGGTAAGGTCTTCCCCGGTGCCGATGTTGATATGAGTAAGTCCCTGTACATACAAATCCTTAGCATCGATTTTTTCCATTAGATAAAAAATAGCGTCGGCAAGATCATCAACAAACATAAATTCGCGGAGAGGTGTGCCGGTTCCCCATAACTCTACAGTGTTTTTTCCCGCTTCCTTTGCCTCGTGAAATTTCCTCATCAGAGCGGGAAGCACGTGTGAGGTTTCGAGGTTAAAATTGTCATAAAATCCGAAGAGATTGGTGGGCATTACCGAGAAAAAATTGGAACCATACTGCCGGTAATAACTTTCGCACAATTTTATCCCCGCTATTTTGGCAATAGCATACGGTTCGTTGGTAAACTCAAGATACCCGGAAAGAAGATACTCTTCCTTTAGCGGTTGCGGTGCAAGTTTTGGATAGATGCACGAACTGCCTAAAAAGATTAACTTCTCAACTCCGTAGTAATGAGCAGCATGAATAAGGTTCGACTCTATCATCAGATTTTCATAAATAAACTGAGCGCGGTAAGTATTATTTGCTACAATACCGCCCACTTTTGCCGCAGCAACCAGTACAACTTCCGGTTTTTCCTTTTCGAAGAAGGCTTCAACGTCAGTCTGCCTGATAAGGTCAATTTCCGGATAATTACGGGTGATGATATGTTCATACCCTGCGGATGTTAATCTTCGGTGTATTGCTGAGCCAACCATCCCGTTATGTCCGGCGAGATAAATTTTTTTATTGTTCAGTTGAGACAAAAGTTTCTCCAGAAAATGATGCTTCAAAAATTCGAATAAAACACATCACGAAAATAAGAAAAAAGGAGGAGACGACAATTTGGATGAGACCCCGGTTACAAATGAACCTTTGTGGTTTACCCTTGAGTCTCGGAAACTGAAGCATGAAGCTTTTAGTTTTGTGTCCCGGTCTTTAAGACTAATGAACAACTCTCCGAAACCAAGCTTTGAATCCATAAGGCTTAAGCACCAACCTCCGGGGTTCGGCTGTTATCCTCTGAGACTGAACTGCCAACAATAAAGTGTGACGGATGAACCATGGAGACCTGCCGTTGAACCTTAATACGAGGATGACGAGCCTTAAACGAGAAAAACCTATACCTGGAGAACGGGGAAATGAACCCGGGAGCATAAAAAAGAATAAGAAATCACCGGTTTCCGAATTTTTAAAGAAATGCCCTGTTATGAGTAAAAAAAACAGCAATCTCAGGGCATTTCATTTATACTATTCTTTTCCTTTATGCTTGCGGCGGTTGAGGTTTTTCCCCTTTTTTCCGTTTAAAAAAGACCTGCATTGAGGAAGCTAAAGAATCTAAACCGGGGACTTTATTTTTGTTGTCCCGGACAGAACCATACACCTCAAGGGCTTCAAGTAAGGTATCACTCCCAACTGCCATTTGAGTGCTTTCTACTGCCGAATGAAGAGCCGCAAGTTTTTCCTCCAGCGATGTGAGCTCCTCATAGAGTGTGTAATCCTTAATAAACTCCTCTTTGTTAAACATACCGCTCAGTATTTGAGGATATCGTTCAACAGCATCGGCAGCCATATCAACCATAGGTTTTAAGGTGTTACCAAGTTTATGAAGCGAGAGTTTCTCCTCAGGAGAAAGCGTAATAAGAAACGGCAGCTTTTGTTTAATTGTTTCCAGCGCCCCGTTAATTGCCGATATGTCTTCTGCTAGAAGAACTGCTGAAATAAGATTTTGTTCCATGATGGAATCTCCTTTTCTTCCGCTTGTGGCGGAATTTGTTTTTTGATTGGTTGTTTTTTACCCTGACCCCGGTTAGCACTTACTCCGTAAGACAGTAAAATGAACCCCTCCCGGCTTCTCCTTTCAATTTTAGAGGGAGAGATGGAGGTGTTGTAATTATTTGAGCAAGAGCATTTTTTTTGTTGCTATATAATCATTTGCTTTTATTTGGTAGATGTACAAGCCGCTTGCAAGTGATAAAGCATCAAACGTTGCGGTGTATTTGCCCGGTTCCTTCATTTCATTTACCAAGGTTTTCACTTCGTTGCCAAGAACATCGTAAATTTTTAGCGTTACGTGTCCCACTTTGGGCAACTGGTAACTTATGGTTGTACTTGGGTTAAAAGGGTTGGGGTAGTTTTGATAAAGAAAATAGCTGTTCTTTGTAAGGGTGAATTCATTGCTTTCGATTGATGTTTCGGTGTCCGGTGTTAAAATCGATATACCCGACTGCGTTCCGCACCAAACTTTTCCGCTGTTATCTAACATCAGAGAATAAACATCATTACTTAGTAATCCAGAGTTTTCTAATTTAAAACTACGCCACTCGTCTGATGTTGGTATATATTTTGCCAATCCGCCGTTCATCATCCCAATCCAGATATTATTGAGAGTATCGCAGGCAATTGCTTTAATTATGTTTGATGGAAGTTTTGAGTTATCCGAAGTAAATGATTTCCAACTATTCCCATCGAACATGGCGAGACCTTTGCCGTTCGTCCCCACCCATTTTATCTCATTTGCATCAATAGCAATTGTAGTAACGATGTCATACGGAATATTCGAGTTATCCGTATTATAGACACTCCATGTTGTCCCGTCGAATTTCATCATTCCCGACCCCCAGGTGCCTATCCAGAGGGTATCCCTTCTATCAATGGTTAACGAATAAATATAGTTATCTGAGATATGAGAATTAGTTGTAAGATAAACATTCCATTCGCTGCCGTTATATTTTATCAATCCGCCGCCCCAGGTTCCAATCCACATATTTCCTTCGCTATCAGACTGCAGCGATGTAACATTATTACTTGACAATCCGGAATTGGCTATGTTGTAAATACTCCATTCCGATCCGTTCCAGACTCCTACACCGGTTCCATAAAGCCCTACCCAGATATTGCCGTTTCTATCGGCAGTAATTGCCGTAACATTATTTGATAAAATTGAATTGGTACTATCGGAAACTGTCCATTTGCCGTTATCATAAACAACTACACCGCCTCCCCAGGTGCCGATCCATTTTCCTCCGTTGTTGTCCATGGAAAAACAATTTATTCTACTAGGAGGTAAGCCCGAAGTTGATGTGTTATACCGAACCCACTGATCACCGTCAAATTTCACTAAGCCTCCGTCGTAAGTCCCAATCCATTTATTCCCCTGTTTATCAATAATAATGGAGGAGATATCATTCCCCGGAAGACCTGAATTAGACATATCATAGGTAATCCAGGAAGTACCATCGAATACTGCAAGTCCAAGTCCTTTGGTGCCAACCCATTTGTTATTTTCATCGTCAACGGCAATTGCATTTATTTGAGTATAAAGGGGGCACACGAACGTTCCATGATCATTCATATCCGAAGCATTGAATCTTGAGATAGAACCGTAAGTAGAAACCCATATATCATTTTTTACCCCTAATGCTAAAACATTGATATCATTGTTATAATCAAACCCCCGCAATATATCAGTGCTCCAACCATAACGAGGAGAATAGAAGCAAACACCAACTTTATTCGGAACCACCCAAATATTATTTGTCTCTTTTTCAATAACCATGCATACAAGGTTATTATTTGGCATCGTAGAGTTTGTTGAGGAATAAATTTTCCACCCGGTTTCAGCATACTTAGCTAGTCCCCCACCCCATGTAGCAAACCATCTATTCCCCATTGAATCAATTTTTATTGAAGTAACATTATTGTTTGGCAAGGCGGAATTGCTTGTGTTATACGTCGTCCACATAGTTCCGTCAAATCTACCCATACCGCCTTTTTCTGTTCCTATCCAAATTATATCGTTGAAGTCTACGGTAATAGTTTTGATGTAATTGTCCGGAAATCCTATTATACTTTTGTTGTAGAAGATTTTTTCTCCCGTTTTTTTATCGAGCTTAATAAGTCCGCCGGTTGTGCCTACCCATAAATAATCACCATCATCCGCTAACGAGAGAACTGACTTGCTTTCGGCATAATTTTCCCAACCGGGCGTTTGCGCATGGCTCCAAATGTGTAGCACTACCCCAAAAGTCACCATCCATACTAATTTCATTCTTTTCTTTTCATTTTGTTTCTTGAAAAAAGTTGAAGAAGCCAATGGCATGACTTCTTCAACAATAATTATTTTTTTATAAGTTACTTTAGTAATAACATCCGCTTAGTTTCATTATAAAGAACGCCTGCATTACCAACTGCATCTAAGCGATAAATATACATACCGCTGGCAAGTTCGCCGGCAGAAAATTGTACCGTGTAACTTCCGGTTTCCTTCCACTCGTTAACAAGTTCTGCAACTTCGTTCCCGAGTACGTCGTAAACTTTCAAAGTTACCATGCTTCGTTCTGGAATTTGATAATTTATTGTCGTACTTGGATTAAACGGGTTTGGGTAGTTTTGGTTAATACCGTATTCTGCAACTTCGTTTTGAGTATCGCTCTTTTGCTTCCAAAGATAATATGTTGACCCGTTGATAACGGTTTCTGGACTATAAAGAGATTCTTTATTCCCTAAATCTTTAGCTGTAACTTTATAATGAATATTATAATGTGGATCAAATCGGCTTCCAGGAGTGACGGTTTGATCGATGTATGAATATGTATTCGTATTTAAACTATAGTTGACTGATCCAATCTGTACCCAACCAGTTTGTCCCTCAATCATCTTATAGACTTTGTAGGAAGCAATATCAGGCTCCATATTTGCTGCCCATGTTATTTTAACATAATTATTGGCATTCCAAGTTGAACTTGGTGCCGAAGGAGGTGCCGGATATGCATCGTATTGTTTGTATTTTATTATTCCGGGATATGAATTTGAACCATAAACGACAAACATATCATTCGATGTAGTCGCAATTTTGGGAGAGAGATATCCATTCTGACTTAATGAGCTCTCCGTGGTCCAAGAACCATTTGAGTAACTTCTGAAAAGTATTTTGCCAATACCCGGATATACTATATGAGTTGATCCATCCAGAGTATTAGCAACTGACACAACATTAGTAACAGATGAATGATTTTGAATTAATGTTTCCCCCGACCAGCCAGTAGAATTAAAATCTCTTTCTTTGGAATAGAGATCGGAATAGTAACTATCACCATCCCATATAAATTTATAATAGAAATTAAGTAGTTTACTCGAACCAGCTCTCTCTATTTCCCACATTGAACTCCCTGTAGGAGACTGTAGTATTACTTGCGGATCCTGCCACGTATCAATATATTTATCCAGACTTTTAGCATCACCGATATTCGTTGTAGGATAATAAGCATTCCCAGTATTATAGGAAACATGAACCCGATTATTTGACACGGTTACCGATGGAAAACCTCCAACTTCTTCAGGAGTGAAATCAGTTACATTTTTATAATCCACCCAATCACTGTTAGAATTTAGTTTGTAGTAGTATGTTTCATAATTGCTGCCATTATCTTGCATTGCATATACAACATGCAAATCTGGATGCTTGTACACAATATCTATACCATTACAGGGGTTACCTCCAATTGGGAGGGAAGAAATGCCGGTGTACCAAGATACCCCAGCATCCGTTGTACTTTTTACTTTAATATAATTTCCAAGCTTATATGCGAGATAAACTTTTTCATTGTCCCCGGATATTTTGGGATATTGTGCACCACTTTCAGTCGTAAAGGTGGTATTCCTTAACACTGTTCCAGAACTATTAATAAGATAATATATAAAAACATTTCCAGCCGGGTATTCGTAATACCTAACAACAATGTGTATCCCGTCTTTATTCGTGAACATTTCTAATCTAGAATCAGTACCGTCCTCGTATCCAAATTCGTTGAAACCTCGCTGTTCCAACCCTGCGAAAACATTGGGGTATACAAAAGAATTAATAGAACTATTAAATGTTTCATTGTAAAATCCTTTGCTATATAAATCTCTGTTTTATTTAATTAAAATGGACTTGATTGTCTTAGTGTAATTAATTGTCTTAGTACTCGCCGATAAGGTGATTAAATACACGCCGGAAGGGAGTAATCTCCCTTCGCCGTCTTTTGCTTCCCAGCTTATTTGATAACTGCCGGGAGTTTGTTCTTTCTCTACGAGTGTTGTTACTTCTTTCCCTAAAATATTGTAGATCTTGATCGATACTAAAGAGTTGGCGGCTATTGAATATTCTATGTTGGTCTGCGGGTTAAATGGATTGGGGTAATTTTGAAAGAGTGAAAAGTTTTGCGGCAAATCATTTTCTTTTTGTTTAACATCGTCAGTGACACTTGGTTTATATATCCAATTAAACCATTTAATACCTGTATTCTGGATAATATGCCAACTATTTATTAATAGCTCTTCTTTACCGTCGCCATCCAAGTCATAGAGATTAGCTCCGTAGTAGCCGATATTGTTTACATCAGCATTACTGTTTCGATTGATATAGAAAACCTTATACAATTGATGATTTTTACTTCCATCGAATTTTAAGATGATGACCGTTTCGTCTAAACCAAATAATACTTCTTCCTTACCGTCCTTATCTACATCAATCACCTGGATATTACCCGCATCAAATGAAAAAATGCCGAGAAGATCTATTCTCCCAACGACTTGATAGCTGTCGTTTCCGTCAGCTTCAAATAATGTTATTCTGGTGATAGCATGACCGCTGTAAAACGCATCACCACCGATCCAGATTTCCTTTTTTCCGTTCCCGTCAAGGTCGTTGGTTTCCGTACAAAGGTAGGCATTATAAGTTTCAACCTTCCCTTCCCAATTAGGCCTATACTTATTGCCTCCATCATTTTCAAAAGAAAGAACCTTCCCGTGGACACTTCCCGCAAGAAATTCCGTTTTCCCATCCTGGTCGAAGTCTCCAATTGAAAAACCACCGTAATATAGATCATTGAGTGAATAATCAAACCGATAAACCTCATCGAAATTTGGTTTGATAGGATTAAACTCAAAAAAATTAATTCTTTGATCGGTAAGTGTTATGAATACTTGGTCTGTGAATTGATCGCCATCCCAATCTCCAAAGCAATTATCATTTTGTTGAAAAGAAGAGTCGTAGGGTGCAAAATTGAAAAGTAGTTCTTTTGCTAATGAGTTATCACTTTCCTTTCCATAGAATTGATATTCCTTCCATGGTACGGTAAGGATATTTCTTAGTAAAGAAAGTTCTTCATTCCCATCTTTATTAACATCGTAAATGCAGCAGGCTTTAACTGTTTTATCATAGGTATAAACGTATTTGAATTTACCATTCAAATCCATTTCATAGGCATTATTATCAGTATAATCAGTCGTATAGTCTTTCATCTGCCCGTACAGTTCCGGTCTGCCGTTCTTGTTTATATCACCAACTAACAAGGTGCGGAAATTACCGAGCGGCACTGTCTGCCAGTAGCTGTACTTTTGGTAATAAAGCATGGTATCAATTGTGGTAAGGTCTATTATCGTACTGTCGTACGTCGGTGAGTATTTGGTTTTTTGTAAGCGGTTATCGGTTGGCGGTTTGTACTCGCCAATGTTTTTGTAAAGTACTTTTCCATCAGGATATTCAAGTTTAAGCACTTCCGGTTCTCCGCCTTCGGTTACTTTAATATCCGTTCTGGTTTTCAACTGCCGCAGCTTTTCTATTTTACTCTGCTGTGCAATTGAGACAATACTTACCAACACTAACAAACAACACACCGCTACTTTTTTCATTCCAAATAACCCTTATAAAAATGTTTAGGGAAAGCCCCGCTGCTTTTGCTTTGGGTAACAACGTTTGCTTTAGCTAAGTTATATAAAACCAGTTGGGTACTTTTGGTTATTTAATAAAAGTGTAAATAATTGTACGATTGTTCCAATAAAAACTTCGGGAGTTTCATACGTGAGAGGAAGTAAAAGGAAGAATACATTTATCTGCATCTTTCCCTTCCACCGCCGCTGAGAGAGAGAGAGAGAGAGTAAATACCGTGCCAAACTATGTTAAGTGAAGTTCCCAAATTACCTTCGTTAGTTATAAGCTAAAACTATTTTATCACATTGTTCCTTTTTGTAAGCCCGTTTTGTGTGTGGTATTTTTGTGTTGTTTTTGTAACCCGCACATAATTCATACGGTTTATGTATTCATTATTTTGTTCTTTGGCAAACGTACTTTTTTATTATTGTAATGTCAAGTGATTTTTTTCAAGCAACCCGGGGCGGGAATAAAAAAAGGCACAAGGGATAACCATGTGCCTTTCATTTTTTCGGAAGTTGTGTTCTTAGAACTTAATACCCATAGAAAAATGCTGGGTGTTTTTCAAGATACCAAAATCCTGGTAAGCATAATCAAGAGAAACTCCCAAGCCGGGGAAGAATTCGTATTGCAAACCGAATCCGAGGGTAAGCCCTTCTTCACTGTTGGTGAGCAATAACGATTTATATCCGCCTCTCAACGAAATCATGTTGTCAAAAACATATTCCGCGCCAAGGTTGAGTGATTCAGCGTTATCGTTCGGGTGAAGCGCATCAAGTCCGAGCGTCAATCTATTCTCTTCCGTATTCAACACATCCATAGCCACACCTACTCTAAAAGTGAGCGGAAGCGGGAAACTGTTTGTGTTCAGGGTTGCTAGAATTTGATCGTTATTGCCGTAGATGTTTTGATTTACATCATGCAGAACGTACAAATCTTTTCCATCCATCTTCATATCGGTACCAAAGTTGGTAATCGTGGCGGCCATTCTCAATCCGTATAAATCGGAATTAAAAAGAACGCCGAGATCAACAGCGAATGCGGAAGCAGAGGAATTCCAAATTGACTCATTCACATACTTCAAATTACCGCCAATCGAAAATCGATCAGTTAAATTGTATGCATAAGTGAGTGCGAGTGAATAGTCCATTGCGGAAAACATTTCTCCGGTACCATCGGACTGCGCTAAAGTAGTCACTTCCATTTTACCGTAATCAAGATATGTTAAACTAATACCAACCGCACCCATATCACCCAAATTAAGAAGCGCGCCTGCCCAATTGTAGGTGATATCAGCAAACCAGTTTGTATGTGCAAAGAAGGCTTCATTACCAACCACTCTTGAAGCTCCAGCAGGATTCCAATAAAGCGAAGTAATGTCATTAGCTGTTGCGGCGAAGGCTCCGCCCATAGCAATAGGACGGGAGCCGACACCAATATTTAAGAATGCTGCAGCAGTTGAACCGACTTTCGTTTGTGCAACGGAAACTGCTGTCAGTAAAGTAATCATCAAAATAAATAATTTTCTCATTTCATATTCTCCGTTACTTTATGAGAGCAAATTTGCCGATTTTCGTTCCAATACTCGGCGCTTCTACAACAAATACATACACACCGAACGCCACATCTAAATTTTCTTCAGTTCGAAGATTCCAGTAAACATCTCCGTCAAACAAATCATCGTTGCGAAGAGTTTTAATCAATTCGCCTCGAACAGTGAAGATGGAGATTTTTGATCCCGGAGGAATTCTCGTAAACCGAATTTCTCTTTCGCCTCTTCCGCTTGTTTGCGTCCCTGCAAGTCGAGCTTCGGCATCATGAGTTACCACATATGGGTTTGGAACAACTTTAATTCTATCAAGGCCAACCTGAGCTTTTTGCTCATCAATTTTTGCTTGATCAATAGAGAACGTTACCTTATCAGTATGATTGAATGGTTTCGTTGTGTAAATCTTGAACGTACCCGCAGTTTCAAGAGGTGCATTCATATCAACATACTGGAAGATAATATTCCAAGTCCTATAATTATCTCCGTTTATTACTTCTTTGAAAATTACGTTATGACTTGTACTTACAGTACCGGTTTTGAAATAAACAAATTTAATGTATTCTCCGGTTGTCATATTTTTCAATTTGAAGTTAACCGGTTTAGCAGGCACTCTATTACCGGCTGTATTGGTGCCCAAGGTATCAGCCAACGATGTATCGACAATGGCGTCCGAAAATTCGAACTTATAATCGTAAGGCATAGGAATACCTTTTATCGCCGGATTTGAATTGGTCGGAGGAAATACTCTGAAGAGATATTTCGGGGGATTTGCAACTCCTTCAAAACCTGATTTCAAAGTATCCAGCTTGATGGATGTTTCATTATAGACCTGAACTCTGAAACCGTGAGTAATTTTTGTTTCTCCGTTGAACTTACTTGATTTGTTCACCAGAGTGTCGGTAGTTCCTACGTAGATAGTTGTATCGGTGGTCTTTGTCTCACCATTCACCACCATCTGAACGCCCTTAGGAACATTTATTGTTTCTCCGGGTTTTACCAGGTACTCAGCATTTACCGAAGGAATTTTTACCGTGTCGGGTGTCACCAGATCAATTAAAGACCAATTAGAAGTATAGCCTTGTAACGCTGTATCCTGAAAGGCAACTTCATACTGATTATTTGCTCTTATTGCGTGATCATCAATTAATTCAACTTCAACCGAACCGGTTCCTTTAAAGTTTGCTGACTTTGTATACAAACCAAGTTTTGCCGGAGTATATCCGGAAGGACGGAAACCGGGAGTGATGTATCCTGTATTATCATCAGTTACCACTAAACCGGTGGATGTCTTATCAATGAATTTCGAATTTTCCGATGGGAAAATATTCAGTTTCGCATCACCGGCATCGTAAGCGCAAACAGCATAATAATACGTTTGTCCTTTAACAGCTGTTGAATCAATAAATCTATTTACAATACCCGTGTTATTTCCGAGATAGTAAGTCGTTCCGCCTACTTGGGCTAAGAGGTCGGCAGAAGGAATAAAGAATCCGGATATGCTGTCTTTCAAGTCGTATTGTGCAATTGGTTTATCAAAAGCAAGCGTGCCGAGAGCATTTGTAATTTGGCGAGCATCAATAAAGCCGGCATCGGTTGCACGGTAGATTTTATATCCCTGGAAGTCATGCTTCTTTGTAATAAAATCTTTTGAGTTTTCAACCGGATCGCCATCCCAATAAATTACTACATTACCGTCATCCTGAGTAACAGTAATTTTTGGTTTACGTGGAGGTTGCGGGAATTTATACCCGGCGTTGTAAACTTGTTGAACAATCTGTTTACTTCTTTTAATATCATTATAGTCAACACCAAAGAGTAGCGCAACGGAGAAACGTTCCGTTTGTTTTGGTTTTATTGGGAAGTAACCGGAAGCATAAATAAAGTCACCATCCATTGGAGTTGGTGGAACAACATCAAATCTTCCCGGAAACATTCTCGTCCAAAGGAGTTCGTCATCACTCATATCAGGAGACGCTGTTTGATTAAAGAAGTTAAAGCTTGTAAGACCAATTTGGTCGGATTCATCCGGGTCAGTTCTGCCAAAGTTTGGCTCACCCTGATCAGGAACCCCGTTTCCTTCTGTTCCATCGGCGTCAGGTTGAATGTAATTGGCATCGTCAGGACCAACGCCATCCGAGCCAACATCATCTATTAATGGATCCCAATCGCCATCTTCGTCACCGGCGTAGTGAGATTTTAGTACAACTTTTTTATCCGCATCAAGCACATAACTCGAGATGATAGAGCCGGCAGGATTGTCACGTTTTTCATCAATCAATGGATCATCAACACCAATGTTGTTACGGAAATCTTTGTACTTAAGACCGAGAAGTCCCTTAGCATCTCTTGTTGAGAAATCGATTGTCTCGTTTTCATCTATTAGTCCATCAAGGTCGTTATCAATGCCGTCATATGCAGTTGGAGAAGGATAAGCGATTCTATGATCGGGTGAGTACGAAGCAATATTTCCTTCACGAAAAACAGTTACACCCGGATTAATGATGAAACGAACACCCATGGAGTAAACAGTATCAAGACCAGCTTTTACTGTATGCTGAGTTCTTACATATGTTGCCGGATCGATAAGGACAACAATGTCACCGGCTTTATAAATCACCGAATCAAAATCTGCTTTTACAAAAGTTTTTGTATTTGGATTTGGATCATCGTCATCGTTATCAATTCCGTCGTAGGGATTTCCGGGAGATTCCAGATACGCGTATCCAACATAGCCAACTTTTTGACCTTTGTTTCCAACACCATCATTATCCCATGAGTAGGTTACCCAAGAATCGATATCAAAATATCCAAGGTCGTCACCGCTATCACCGTCACCACCGGCTAAGGTTCCAACGACTGTTCCGAAATCAGCTTTCTTATAAGTATAATTTCCATCATTTTTAATATCATACAACCAGAAGATTGTATTTTCTGCTAAGAAGCTTGCCCATTGGAAACCACGAACCGAAAGTTGCAAACCCATTCCATGGCGAGATGGATCTGTTGAGTCGGGGAGGAACAAAGTAGCCGGCTCTGGTTCATTCTGAACACCGTTAAACTCGTCATCCCACTGGTCATCAGCCCAATAGTAACTTTCCTGATCAGCTTGAATGAGACCTCGTCCAAAGTATCCATCCCATTCGGAAACACCTTTTGCGTCAACCCAGTCCGGATGATCGCCCCAGCCGCCGATTGGCCAAGTGCCGGGAAGGTGGCTCATGGCAACACCTTCCAAAGCAGATGCGCCTTGGTAAGCGGGATTATTAAATCCAGGCATCGGGTTAAAACCCCAGAAATAATTATAGATAGGATTTTTTTCTTCAGCTTGTTTATTTCTCGGTCCGCGAGAAATGGTAACCGAATGAAGTGTATCTCCGTGTCTATTGATGAATTCGACACCAATCAAAGGTGTTAAGTCGCCAATATAGTTTTCGCCTGAACCTCTAGGCCATTCACCACGGATATCAACGCCCTGGCTAAACCCGGAAATTGCTCCGTCATTATAAAACGAAATAGCAACTCTATTTCCTTTATGAAAACCGATTCTTCTTAAGCTCGGATCACTTCTTTGAGCAAGAAGAGTTCCGAAGGCAATGAAGAAGATCAGTATAATGCTTAATAAAAATTTGTTCTTCATATTCATATACCTAAGTATTAAAAGTTAAAAGAAGCACCGAATTCAATTCTTCGGGGTTCTGAAAAAAATGTTGGATTGGTATAGTATTCATCAAGGGTGTTACCATGCATCTCCGGATTAATTTTCTGAGCTTCCAATTTTCCAAATGTAAAAAGTGCATCTCCGGTATCGCCGTAAACACCTCGTATGTTATCAAGATCCAATAAGTTATAGACTTTGAAGAAAATGGAAATCTTGTAGTTATCAATCTTGAAATCTTTATAGGCGCGTAAATCAATATTGAAAATGCTAGGTTTGTTGTCACTGTTTGTAGGGAACGCGTTCTGCGTAACTCGAGTATTAGGATTCGGCTGACGTGTATATGGTTGACCCGAATAATAATTTCCAATAATTGAAAATCCATAATTATCAGGAACGGTATACGCAGCAGTTATATTTAAGGTATGCGTCTGATCCCAATTCAGCGGGGCAATAAATGTTTCAGGTGAAGCACCGCCAAGGATTGCATTTCTTGCGTCTGCCGGATTAGAAGCGTTTCCTTTTGTAACCGAGTAGGTGTAATCAAGATTGATTGCCAACCCGTCGAGGAAACGTTTTTCAAATTTAACGATGATACCTTTGGAGAAACCAAAATCAGAATTAGCGTACTGACTATATGATTTTGCACCGCCGAATACTAAAATGTCATTCGTCTGTGTTCCGATCAAATCACGGAAATCTTCAAAGAACATTGTAACATCAACTGCGATGTCTTCGCCGATTTGCTGCTGCAAACCAATTTCGCCTTTAACTGTCTTCTGAGGTTTTAGGTCAGCGTTACCAACCAATCCTTGATTTCCGGATCCATCACCCAGTTTGAAATTGGGATTGGAATACAATAATTCATACGACGGCAGTTGGAAGAAATGTCCGTATGAAAAGTGAATAACACCCTTATCGGTAATCGGGAATGCAAGACCTAATCTCGGACTTAACTGATACTTCGTTTTTGCATCTTTATACCAATACGCTTTTCGGTCAGCGATGGTTTTCACTTGTTCGCCGGCATCCAATTTTCCATTTCCATTGGCATCATAAAATTGGTTGTCGGGTCTAATTGGATTGTTGATGTCCGGGTCAGTTGGATCGCTGAGGACAAAACTGTTCGGATCGAAAACATCCAAACGAACACCGATATTGAAAATCAAATTATAAGCTTCAAACTTTGATTGAAAGTAACCGGAAACTTCTTTTGGTTCCTTTGTATATTGATCAAAATCTGTTGAAGTTGGAGCCGGAACAGTTACATTGTAAGGATTTGTTTTTTGTCCGTTTACAAGTAACGGTTGAAGATTAATGTTTTCATAATACAATCGATGACGTTTATACTCTCCACCAAATTGAATCGAAATTTCTTTATTCAATTGTGAGGTCATGTCCAATTTAGCAGAATATGAAGAGGTATTTCTTGTAAATCTGTTGGTATTGGTCCCACCGATTGCAAATGAATAAGGAGGATTTTGATTGAAGCTATTATCTACATAAAATGTTGGCTGTAGTGGATTTCCTGTATAGACATTTTCAAAGAGGTAATGTCTGTAATCTTTGAAAAAGTAGGAAAGGTTTAAGGTGTAAAATGTAGAGGTAGATAAAGCATGGTTTAAACTGAGAGTGTTGGAATAACCGGTTTTAAATCTGTGTAAATTGTTGTCTGGTGTTAACCGGTTGCCCCCGTCCCAATCTTGATAATGCTGTTTATCCATAATGAAATTATAGCTTAATCTCATTCCGTAGGGCAAACGATAGGTTAATTTCGATTGTCCGAATACTCTCTCATTCGGATTCATCGAAACAAATTGTCCGTTTGCTTTTGAAGAATCACCAATGTGAATAGTATATCCGCCCCCTGAAGCCGCATCTTTTTCACGCGCGTAATCAGTTACAAGATAATCTCTTTTACCGTAAAGATACCCGGTATTATAAAAGTATCTTCCGTTTACAAAAAAGAATAAATTGTCGGGAATAATCGGACCGCTTAAGCTTCCTTCAAAATTGCGGATAGCGGTTGGGCTAAATGAATTGATATTCCAGAACTTGTCGGTTCTTGTGGAAACATAATCACCCATATAGGTTTGAAAGCTTCCGCTGAAGTTATCGTTTCCATCTTTTGTAACGATGTTAACGATACCGGACATTGCCTGTCCGTATTCAGCGTTAAACGCGCCTGAAACGACTTGCAATTCTTTAATCGAATTTGTCGAAACATCAATTACGTTGCTTCCATCGTAAGCGTCTGTTACCGGAACACCGTCAATTTGAAATCCGATTTGTCCGCTTCTTCCGCCGCGAAGGTGTAATTCTCCGCCGCCGCCTTTGGTAATACCGGCTTGCAATTGAAGAAGATCGCCGACTTCAGTAACAGGAAGTTCTGAAATGAGTTCGTCATTCATAATTGATGTTGAAGCGGTTAAATCTTTTTGAACGAGGGGTTTTTCGGCAACAACAACAACATCTTTGGAAATGGTAATCGCATCGCTTGTAAGCTTTGCGTTCAGAGTAGTTGTTAAGCCTGTGGAAACAGTAATTTTCTCGTAAGTAATAGCGTTATACCCAATGGCACTTATTTTTACTGAGTAAACGCCCGGCTTGATATTGTTAATAACAAAATCACCGTCTAAGTTTGATGCAGCACCCTGCGTTGTTCCAAGAACAACAACGTTTACGAAGGGAAGTCCTTCGCTGGTTGAAGCATCAGATATTTTCCCTGATATTTTTCCTGACTGGGCGAATAAGCCGATCGACAAGGAAACCAGGAAAATTGAACAGAAAATAAATTTTGTAGCAATTCTCATGTGTAGTCTCCCTACTCTCACATCTAGATTATAGGTTGTTAGTTGAAATGAAGGAATGAAATTTGAACAAATTCATCCACTTTTAATTTATATTTCGGTGGAAAAATACTCGATATTTTGGTAATAGCAAAAAAAAAATAAAATGATTACCTCTGCGGTGATTTTTTTAGGATTTTTTTCCAAAATTTGGATTAATATTTAAATAACTAAGGTATACCGTTAACTTATTTTAACATTTTAAAGTATGAAAGATAAAATTGATTCATCTTCGATAAGAACGTTTTTCATCGTAACCGTTGGATTGGTGGCAAGCGGAATTCTTCTCTCGGAACTGCAAAACATTCTTCTTCCGTTTGTTATCGCGTCGTTTCTTTTCATCCTTTTTTCACCGCTCAATACGTTCCTTACGGGAAAAAAAATCCCGCTGTGGGTGGTTATCATTCTTAATATTATTGTTATCGGTTTTATCTCTTTTGGTGTTATCCGGTTTGTGGTTGATTCACTGCTTCGGTTTTCCGACGACATGCCGAATTATTTTACGCGCTTAAATTATATGGTTAGGAAAGCGGCTTCAAGCATCGGTATTTCAGATCCTTACTTCAGATATTTTTCCATTCAGAAAATTCTTACACGATTGGATTATAAAGAATTGGCAGGGGGTATTTTTAGTTCCGCCGTTAATCTGATGGGCAGCATCGTCTTCATGCTTTTCTTTTTCATTTTTATTGTAAGCGGACACAAAGCCATCCTCACCGCGTTAAAAAGAAGATTTACGGAACTCGATTTTCTTCATCATCATACAGACACGCAAGAGGCGGTCACCGAAAGAGAAAAAGAATCCGAATTACAACTTGCGAAAACGCTTCAAACAATTACTGAACAAATACAAAAGTATATCATCTCAAAAATATCAATCAATCTTGCTGCGGGCGTAACGGTTGCGTTCTTTCTTTTGATATTCAAAATTGACTTTCCGATTATGTGGGGGATTGCAACCTTTTTCCTGAACTTCATTCCGTCCATAGGCTCAGCCGTTGCTCTCGTATTGCCAACGTTGCTCGCTATCATCCAGTTTGAATCATTTAGTTACACAATTTTAATCGCGGGGGGAATGGGATTTATTCAAACAATCTTTTTTAATTTGATAGAGCCGCAGCTTATCGGAAGAAGATTAAATCTCAACCCGATAGCTATTCTTCTCTCAGTTTTGATTTGGGGTTACATTTGGGGAGTGTTGGGAATGCTGCTTGCGGTACCGTTAACGGCCATTCTCAAAATTATTATTTCTAATTCAAAAAATCCGAACTTACGCTTTATCGCCGACTTGATGAGTCAGCAATAATCATCTCAAAGCGATTTTTAATTGCTCGGTAAATTCGGAAAATTCATCTTCCGGAAAGAAAACTTCTTGAAAAATCTCTTGCAAGAGTTTCGCATCAAATTTTTGAAAATCTTTTTCCCTCGGAGTAATACAAACACCGCTTATATCAACAGCAGCCGGACTCAGCAATATTTTTTTCTCATCGTTCTCTTCAAAATAAATTTGTGGGCGGTGTTTCTTTCTTAGAAAAACAATAATCCGCCACTCATCAGCAGCCCAACTGCCGACAATGTTCATCATCGGTTCAACTGCTTCGTTCGTAAATTCCTGAAGAGTCGCGTGGACTACGGCAAAAGCTTTTTCAAGTTGAAACTTTTCCCTTCCTTCAATGAAAATCATTTTGCGAATTTGATCATCAACACTAAAAACCTTAACAGAAGGAGATGAAAAAAGTTCGGCTGAACAAAACTTTAATAGAGTGTCATATTCACTTTCTACCGGCATAAAATGCTTCGTTCCCGCCTGGAAATGGAGATGATCCGGCGCGGAGGCACCGCACCTTGGACCGTTATAGAATAGAGTAAACAGAGGAGAAAGGTCTCTACAAAAATCGAGGAAGACGCCAAATGAATCTTTAATAAGTTGCGGCTGATGCGAAATGGATGGAAGGGTAAAATGTTTCGGAAATATGGGAAACGGATTTACTAAAATGAGGAAATCATTTTTGTACCTAACCGACTTTTGTGCTTCCGGTAATTGTTCAGCGCATAAAAAACATTTCCGTTCGTTGATTGACTTCGCATCAACTTTTGCGGATGTTGAAAGCATTCTTCCGGGATTGAACTGTACTTTTAGAACCGCATGCGCAAATTCAAAAAGTCTTGTTTGAACTGATTGAAGTGTATTGTATCCTATTTTGCATTGTTCCCACGACGCAACCTGTTCCGTAAAAAGTTGGTCAGCGGCTGCCGCAAAATTTATTATCGCTTCGGGCATTAAGCTGATCTCTTTGCAACAAGTTTTTTACGGGCACGCAATTCGAACGTCCGGATTTTGTCTTTATAAAAATTGTGGCTGTTCATTTGCACAATGGAGAGTGCGGAATCCGTATTACCTTCCCACCGGCGGCAGCAATAAATCGGTGTATAAATTCTTCCGATTTGATAGTTCCGGGAAATAGCCAAGCCAACCGAATAATCTTCTCCGTAACTCACATTCGGAATTTTTATTTCGCGAAGCACCGGCGTGTAAAAGGCGCGGGGTGCTCCAAGTCCATTAATTCTTAATGCATTATTCCTGCCGTTGTCGGGAGTCCACTCTTTGTGGTCAATTACTCCAGGAGGCAATTCTTCCAATTTAAAATTAGTCATCAAATAACTGCCGATAACCGCGGCTACTTTTTCTTCATAAAATGTATCGACAATACTTTGCAGTGTATTTTCAGTGTTGTAAACATCATCGCTATCAAGCTGCACAGAAAATTTTCCGCATTGTGAATGATGAACCGCTTCGTTCCAGCAACCGCCGATTCCCAAATCTTTCCTCAGCGGTGTAAGGTGAATTACTCTATCATCTTTTTCCGCAAATGAAGCAACAACTTCACTGGTTCCGTCATCAGAGTAATTGTCTACTACAAATAAATTGAATGCGAAAGAAGTTTTTTGATTCAACACCGACTTGATTGCGTCGGCGATTGTTTTACTTCTGTTCTTCACCGGAATAATGACCGAAGCTTCAACCGGAAAGGTCTCCGCCGAAAAATCAATCGTTCCGAACTCTGGCTTCAAGTAAGCACCAACTTCTTTCAAGTGATTTGTACATGCTTGTTCCATTTCAATTTGTACAGAGCGGTTTTTGGGGTCAACGTAATCGAAAATCTTTTCTCCGGATTTTCTTTCGTCGGTTTCAATTGAAGAATAAAGATACTCGCCAATACGGACTATCGGATGTTTCTGCGAAATCTTCAATCGCAGGTCATAGAG
>Ga0172369_10002181_pt1 | contig 27311 bp, 30 predicted proteins | sample LakKiv25m_FD_114539 | JGI IMG/M metagenome (GOLD analysis project Ga0172369, IMG submission 114539) | Freshwater microbial communities from Kabuno Bay, South-Kivu, Congo - kab_022012_11.25m | ecosystem: Environmental > Aquatic > Freshwater > Lake | place: Democratic Republic of the Congo...
GTGCATGATTGGATAGAGAATCAAGGGAGACTTGAGTTGGCCGATGGCACGATTTTAAATGGGCCAAAACCTGATATAGTAGCTAAAGAATATATTGAAGGGCTTAAAAGAATTCATGGTTTTGCCAGTGGTCAATTACCCGGACGTCCATTGATCATACATGGAGTAGGTCACCAATGGGATTTAGACGCTGTTGTTACTTATTTAGCTAAAGGTAAGGTTAATTCGGATTCTTTTAATGAAGTTACCGGTGGAACCGCCATTGGAGAAAGTGAATTTATTCACGATATAGTTATAGATCCAAATGGTCAGACCTCTGTTAGATACCGCGGTCACGAATTTGTTTTAGGTGAATAAGTTTATTTTTATCTTTTTAATTTTATGTCTCAATCATCATCTTACGAAGGCAAGCCTTTGCCTTTTAAAAAGGCCTTGAAGGGTATATCGGAAAAAACGATGGCTCTTCACCACGACGTTCTTTATGCCGGATACGTTAAAAAGAAAAACGAAATAGGGAGTGAGCTTTATAAATATAGTCATGGTGAAAAAGATTTGACCGGAGCGAATCAAACTTATTCCGAACTTCGAGCGTTAAAAGACGCTGAAACTTTTGCTACTAATGGCGTGTATTTGCACGAATATTATTTTAATGTTTTGGGCGGTGAAGGCAGGGCCGAAGGTGCGCTAGCTGAAGCTTTGGCAAAACAATATGGTTCGTTGAATAATTTCGTTAATTACTTTAAGGCCTGCGGTCTGGCGGCTCGTGGCTGGGTCGTTTTGTCTTGGGACACACATATTGCCGGCTTAAGAATTTATAGTGGTGACGCCCACAACCAAGGCGGAGTTTGGGGAGCAATTCCTATTATTGTTCTTGATATTTATGAGCATGCTTACTTTATTGACTACGGCGCGGATCGTAAAAAATACATTGATGATTATTTTGATAATCTAAATTGGGAAACAGCCAATGAAGTGTTTGAACTTGCTAGTCAAATTAAAAGAGTAAATTAAATTAAAAAGTTAAACAGGCTATTAAATAATAAGTATTTAATAGCCTGTTTTTTGGAAAAGGAATAATTGAGACAAGCTTTATTATAAGATTTCTTTTTCCAGTATTTTTTCTATTTCTTCTTCACTAATAGGTTTTAATAATTTTTTTAATTCAGGATCTTCCGAAACATCTATATCGTTCTTTTTTAATAATAAGACCATCATTTTCATTACTTTTGTTATTTCTTTTTCGGCAATGAGATTTATTTGTAAATGAACTTCTTCTCTTAAATCATCCACCTTCATACTTCTGTTTTGGGAAATAAGGACAAAAATAGCGAGAATAATAGCCTCCAGAGAAACCATTGTCGTTAATAAATTAAACGGAAAAGGATCAAAGTTGGGTAATTCTTTTGTTCGTTCAGAATTAATAACTAACCAAGCAATAAATATTAATGAGTTTAGTAACAAAAAGGCTATACTACCAAAATGGGAGGTCATCCAATCGGCAATTTTTTCCGATGTCGTTCTTTTGGCGTCGGCCTTCGCTTTAATACTTCGTAACATTTTTCTTCTTTTTGGTTCTTCATTTTCTCCAAAAAGAGAGCGTAAAAACGAAAGATGATTTGACATATTTTAAAAGATAAATTTATGTATTAACAAATTATTTAATTGGTTCAATTTTATCAATAATGCCATCTTTAAGCCACAAAATGCGATTAACCCATTGGCGATCTTCTGGCTCGTGACTAATCATAATAATAGTTTGGCGGTATTTTTTATTTAAATCAAGAAGCAGTTGAAGCACGGTATCGGAAGAAATACTGTCTAAATTAGCACAAGGTTCATCGGCTAACAAAATCCGAGGCTTATTAATTAGAGAACGAGCAATAGCCACGCGTTGTTGTTCGCCTCCGGAAAGTTCGCTGGGGTGGTGATGCAAGCGATGACCCAAACCAACGCGGTTGAGTAATTCGGCAGCTTCCGCGTATGCGTTTTTAATTGTTTGTGTACCACGTACTCGAAGTGGCAAAGCGACATTTTCTAATGCAGTTAATTCGTTCAGCACGGCGTATTCTTGAAAAACATATCCAATGCGGGCTAAACGAAAACCTGTTTTTTGGTGTTCGGTCAAAGATAAAACATCAATGTTATCAACTTGAAGCGATCCGGATGTTGGCGTATCAAGAAGCGCTAACTGATGCAAAAGTGTTGATTTTCCAGAACCACTTTTACCCATTATTGCCATAAATTCACCTTCTTCAACAGAAAAAGAAACACCACGTAAAGCATGAGTCGGTACCGCCCCCTCATATGTTTTTTCAAGATTTTTTACTTCAATTAACCCCATATAGCTTTAATAATAGATTGACGAACAGTAATCCACGCGGGTACAAAACCGGCTATCAAGCTTGCGCCGATAATTATAGATGAGCTTTTAACAATTTCCCAAGGTTCAATTAGCAGTCGTACCTTAGCGAACCCCATATCTAAAGGGTGGCTATTGAAATAAGGATTAGCCAAGCCGTAAATAATTATCATTGCCAATACGGTACCGGCAAGACTGTAAAAAACTGTTTGAAATATATACGAAGAAATAATAATTTGTTCGTCAACACCGATGGCTTTTAATATTCCAAGTTGGCGTCGCTTGTTGACCACGTGGATAAAAATAACGATGAAAATCGTCGTGCAGGCCACCACTAAACTTATTATACCGGTAATAAAGTTTAGTATTTTAAAACTACTGGACATGGTAGCCGTAAAATTAGAAAACGAATCCCAGGAACCAATTTTTTCTTTGGTATAACCGAGGGCGCGTATTTTTTCTATAATTTCTTTTTCGCCACCCAAAGCTGGCAGGCGTATCATTATTTCGTGGGCGCGATCTGTTATGCCGTTGACGGCTTCAAACTCTTTGCGCGTAACGAAGGTCATAATATCGATTCCGTCCATCCCGGTTTTAAAAATGCCGACGACTTTATAGTTACGTGTTGTGCCGTTGGGGTAGGTAGCCCTTATTTTATCTCCAACCCTTACTCCGCCGAGAGAAATTTTTTCAAAAGATCCTAATCCGCCACCAGCCACCTCGGCGCCAATTACAATATTATCTCGATCGTCCGGCTCAAGATAGCGACCATCGATAATAAGTTCTTTAATTTTTGTGACATTCGGTTCAACAATGGGGTCGATGCCAACAACTTGATATCCACGTTGAGTAACGTGTTGATTGTCTTTTTCCGGATCAAAAGAAAATTTTGCTGAAGCTTTATAGTGTGGCGCAACTGCCACCACCGTAGGTACCTGCGAGACGGCCTTCACAATCGCTTCCACACTAGTTATATATTCGTGATCATCTTGCGGTTCGATAAGAATGTTAGAGAAAAGATTATCGATGAGTTGAGCGTTCAGTGAATGTATCATTCCAGAAAAAAGTGCGGTTGAAAAAATAATATTAGCCATAGCAAAACTAATGACCACCGGAGTTAAAATCATGACTGCGCGGTTGCCTCTGGCAATTGATTTGTAAGCAAGAAAAAAGGAAGTTTTAATGCCGTTCCACGTACTATAACTTATCATTTGCTTGGTGAAATCATATATAAATAGGTGATGATTATTGGAAAAATTATAACATTTTTTAGCTTTTGGCAATATTATCGCTTGATGTCTTTTTAATTACTTTTACACATTTTTGTGCGTACGCACAAAAATGTGTAAAAAGGAAATACTTTAAGTTTTTAAATGTATTTTTATAAAATAGTATTATAAATTATAAAAAGTTTGACGAAAGTTTATTTTTGCGATAATATTTATTTATGAATCGCCTTTGAAAGGGGGCGATTTAATTAATCCCGTAACATTGGGACAAATAGGAGGATAGGAACAGATGCAGGATCAGCAAGGAGGCGTCGGCACGGAGGCCGACGAAGCAGAGAGAATAGCCCTAGAGGCTGCCGACAGGAAACCACTTTTCGTGGCTATTGACCCAGGACAACTTGGGTCGCAAACGAAGAGGGAACTTTCTCGTCATGGTGTTTGGTATACAGTGCCCGCGTTGGGCGTTCTGTGCGTGCTGGAAAGCACTGCGGAAGCGCTCGGCCTCTTGTAGGGCCCCAGCCAACCACTCTCTCCTGAGGGTCCGTCGACTTGGAACACCGACGGGCCCTTTAAATTTATATAACATATATTAGTGTAATTTTTTAAAATTTTTTACGTTTTTTTAAAAAATCCAGGCCCCCGTGATTGTGTGTCACGGGGGCCCTTTGGGATAAGCGAGTCCTCCTTGTTCTCACTTCTTTACAACACCTACTTTCTCCAACTCTTCGCGAAGCTTGGCTCGGTTGCTCGTTGTCATAGAAACAAGCGGCAAGCGCAGTTCATCCTGGCAGATCCTCATCATCGACAAGGCCGCCTTGACGGGAATGGGATTAGTCTCCAAGAACAACGCACGCATCAGTGGTAACAAGCGGTAGTTTAGCGTTCGCGCTTGTTCGTAGTCTCCGCGCGTAATGGCTTCCACCATTTTGCCGAATTCCGTAGGTACGACGTTAGAGATAACCGAGATGACTCCGCGTCCGCCAACGGCCATAATCGGCAAGGTTAGGGAGTCATCGCCACTAAAGACGGCGAATTCGTTTCCGCAACGTCTAATAACTTCCTGCGTCCAGTCAAGCGATCCAGTGGCGTCTTTGACACCGACGATCCAACCACCTTCGGCCAAGCGGGCGATCGTTATCGGATCGATGCTGATTCCGGTGCGGCCGGGAATGTTGTAGGCGATGATCGGAGGCCCACCAGCTTTGGCCACCGTTTGGTAGTGACGGAAAAGGCCTTCTTGTGTCGGCTTGTTGCCGTACGGAGAAATAAGAAGGACGCCGTCTGCCCTAGAAACTCGCGCTTTCAAGCTGAGCTCTGTCGCTTCCCGCGTTGAGTTTGAACCCGTACCGGCGATGACCGGTATTCGACCACGCGTCTTACGGATAGTGAAATCGACGAGATTCATGTGCTCACCATGTGTCAGTGTTGACGATTCGCCCGTACTTCCGCAAGGAACGAGCGCCGATACACCGCTTGCGATTTGCGACTCAATGAGCTGTTCCATCGCCTGCCAGTCTATCTCGCCATCTCGGAATGCCGTGATCAGTGCCGTGGCGACACCAGTAAAGAGGGGGGTTGTTCTGCTCATAAAAGTTCTCCCAATGTTCAGTTGTATCTCGTGAACGAGATTGCGGTTGATTGTCAGTGAACCTGCTATGTCTCCATAGAAAGTAGGGTACATTGTCTAAAAAGAAATTGTTAAATATTTATGTTTTTAAAACATATTTGCTACATTTTGTAATAAGTGTTACTTTAATATATATATATGCTAAAAATATCTAGTGCTGTTGCGGACATCGTAGAGTCGTCGGAAGTTGCTCGATCGGCTTTGGCTGGTGGTTACTTAAATTTAAATGCCTATGCACGAAGTATTCGTAAAAGCGTAGAAAAGATTACAAAAAAATCAGTTAAAATCGGTACTATTGTTGTGGCCCTTTCTCGTTTTGGTCGGGCGATTAAAAAAGAAATTCCTCTTGTTCCTGATGTGGTTATTGATACTTTGTCTATTCGTTCTGGTTTAGCCGCTTTGGTCTTTAACAAAACATCAGAAAATCTCACAACATTACGACGACTTTATCAAGACGAGCGTTTGAGAGCTTCAGATTTTTTGGCCGTTTCACAAGGTACGGGAGAAATTACTATTATTACCGTTGGCGATGCCGTTAGTTCTATTCGTAATTTATTTAATCGGCAAAAACCCAAAGTAATTATTCGCAGTTTATCTGGTTTGACCGTACGATTTGCGGATGAATATGCTAACGTACCGAATATTTTTTATTCATTCCTGCGGAGCTTAGCGATAAAAAGAATTAATATTGTTGAAATAATATCAACCTATACGGAATTAACGTTTGTAATTAATGAGCGAGATTTAGAAGTTGCTTTTCGGACGCTTAATAAAGAATTTAAACGAAAAATCTCACCCTGATTTTTGGGGTGAGATTTTTTGGCGAATAAGGTATTAATTTATAGATTTAATTTTTAACGTTTCGTTTTGTATCTAGTAGGTTTTTTGCCATCGTCAGATTGAGAGATTAAAGACGCTAAGATGGCGTCAAGTTTATTGTTGATTGTTTTGAGTTGGTCGTTCAATGAGTCTTTTCTGTCGCCACGATCATCATCATATCGGCGTCCGGCGCTTGGCCTATCGAATCGATCAGCATCCGACGTACTTTCTTGTTTGAAACAGCTTGTGCAAAAAACTGGTTTTTTTCCATTGGGCTTAAAAGGTAGAACACATTCTTTGCCACATTTACTGCAGACAGCTGGGTGCAAGGCTGATCGACCATTGTCGCGCCCACCAAAGCTTTTTTTCCAAGGTGCGTCGCTGGTGAATTTGTCTTTAAAACTACGTTTTTTCTCGTATGGCTTCATATGTTAGTTAGGTTAATATTGAATTGCTTGAGTCTATGCTAAATAACGATAAACAGCAAGAGTTGTACTTATTTTAAAGAACAATTATTATCCTTTACTTAGATGTTGTTTTTTTGCTTGTTCAAACAGTTTTATTATTTTGCTTAATCTATACTTGGCTATTATAATTGTTTTGTCGATATTAATAAGATAATTATTATAGGCAGATTATTTTAATGCTATAAAAAGATATGAATATTTACACAACTAAATTTAAAGTTTTTATTGTTTTATTGCTTGCGGTTGCGGTTGGTACGTTTTGGTATATAAAAAATATTGTTACTTCACAACCAAGCACAGACATAAACTCCGCTTCCGGTATTACAATTTCGGACACGAAGATCACAACAGGTCTAGACGAATCTACGGACCAGCTAAAGTCCGTTTTTCCTAGTATTTATAATTTAGCTATTCCGTTTACACCACAGGCACCAACGGCTAATTGGGACGAGCTTCATAATGAAGCCTGTGAGGAGACGGCGGCAATTATGGCCGAGGCCTATCTTTCTGGAGATACACGCAAAAAAATTCCTGCGGTTGAAGTGGAAGCACAAATTACCAAATTGACCGAATGGCAACAAAAAACTTTTGGGTATTTTTTAGATACAACGGCGGTAGAAACGGCGCAAATGATAAGTAGTGTTTATGGCCTTAAAACTGAGCTCGTTCAAAATTTTACAGAAGAAGATGTTCATAAAGCTATTTTCGCAAAATCGGTTCCAATTATTTTGGTCGACGGCCGAAAAATTGGGAACCCAAATTATAAACAACCAGGCCCAATATATCATATGCTTGTAATTCGCGGGTACAAAGGTGATCGTCTTGTAACTAACGACTCTGGTACGCGAAATGGTGAAAATTATTCTTATCTTTATACCACCTTAAGAAATGCGACCGTTGATTGGGATCACGCAACAGGTACTATTGACAATACCAAATCGGTTATGATTGTTGTTTCAAAATAATTATTTATGTTGCTGGCTAATGTTTTTAGGTTGACTGGATTCTTGTTTTAAATTTTATAATTTAAGTTTGGAAATCAGAGGTGCAACTTCGTGTTCGCGCTTCTGGTTTGTGGGTCGACCGCCCCATAGCGGTGCTCACGCTCGATACACGCCGGCTAGACCAAGCCGTTCTTTGCGCAAAACACGGCCGCTTGCGTGCGGTTGAGCACATCGATCTTGCGGAAGATGCGTTTGAGCTCTGATTTCACCGTTTCATGCGCCACCCCCAAGTGAGAAGCGATTTCCTTGTTGGTGAGTCCTTTTGCAACGAGGCTGAGAACTTCCTTTTCGCGCTCAGTCAGGTTGCGACGAAGTGCTATTTGCCCAGTTGCGGGCACGGATGCTGTAGTCATTGAATCCACTCCTTGTTCCTGTAGTACCTTCCCGCAAGCAGAAGGTCTAGTCTAATTTTTCATACGTTATAAAAAATGTCAAGAACGGAACAGCTTATTTATTATTTAAATTATTTATTCAGAGGTAATGGGTCAGAGTAAGTGAAAGGAAACGAAGCGAGGGCGGCTACACATACCTGTTGGTAGTGCGACCGCCCTCGTTATACTCGTGCCTCTCGCTACAGCGTTGGGGGGCACCATTTGGGAGGTGCCACCATGACATCGAGTCCTTTTTTGAGGCACTCCTTGTCGCTTAGACAGCGACATTGCCAGTTGCGCCTGAGCCGGCAATCATCCCAGTCACCGCTGAGCGCCTCTCCATCGAAGAGCTGGACGTACTCAGTACGCCCATCTCGTTCTCGACTGCAGATGTTTGGAAGTTGCGTTGCTCTTGCTTGGTTCGATTGGCAGGCTACAACCAAAGCGGCCCAACGATCGAGTTCGGTGAATTCCGGACAATCCGGCCGTCGGTCTTCGAAGTCGTCGCCGAGCGCAACGAACGCCTGTTGGCAGTTCATGTTGTCGTAATAACGACTTGGTTCTGGAGTATGGACGACCTCGGTCCAGTGCCTGATAAAAACCGCGATAGCGATCATCGCAATCACAACAAGCAAAGCCACAACCACGGACCCTTTTGACGTTTCTTCCTTCCTCATTTTTCCTCTCCCGCTTGGCGATATCCTAACCTATCAATGTGATAAGTTCTGATACTATATAGAATTGATTATAAATTGCAACCATTGTTGTACGCGGTAATCGGTGCAGAATTTGTTTCGGAAAGAATCTTGTTATTTTTTCAGTATAAAAATGTTTGGTCCCGAAAAAGGGAGAGATATTCATATAGGTACTTCGCCGTGCGAAGCTCCGGTATTTGATGGGTTCTAACCTTGTTAAAATCGACGCTATTGTTGTTGGTTGTGGGTCGTGAGCGTAGTCGAATGATTGGGGGGGGCTGGACGCCATTAAGACCACAGTTTTAATAATTAATGCACTAATCAATGAATCCGTATAGCTTATTCAGTTTAAATCCTACGTAATTCTCGCCCCGTCGATGGGTCTAGTTCATATTGTGTACCACCTGAGTTCATGCCGACTACCTTCCCATTCTCAATGTTAATTCTCTTATAGCCGTAACTCAACTCTCTGCCAGTTAACTTATCCAAAAGATATTCAGATCCACTAGAATTGCAACCAACCAAGAAATTGTTCCTTAACTCAATATGTTTGTATCCGTAACTTAATTCCTTCCCCGTATTCGCATGCAAAAGATACTCTGAGCCACTACCATTAATACCGATAAGAATACCGCCACGCCCCTCTATTCGTTTATAACCATAAGAAAGCTGCGCACCGGTACTTGAATCGAGTAAGTACTCTTGTGCTATGTCATTAACGCCAATGACAAGCGTGCCTCGACATTCAATGGTCCTATACCCATATGACAATTCCCTCCCTGTATCGGGATGAAGTAAATAACATGATCCTCCTGAAGTTTTTGCAATAAATAAGCCGTTACGATTATCAATGCTTTGATAGCCAAACGACAATATGTCACCTTTGGTATTCACTAAGTAGACCGAGGAGTAGCGCTGTTCAATGTGGAGACGACCGGATGATGCGCCGCTTTCTTTTTTCTGTTCTCGCGCCTGATTACTATCGTCGCGCCGGCGTGCATTGTTAGTGTTGGCGCTGAAATCTCCACGCTCAGTACGGGCACGATCTTCTCGAGCACGACGCAACCGTTCTTCTAGTTCTTGTCGCTCGCGTTTCGCATCCATGTACTCCTGGTAGACCTTGCCGCCCATCTTCCGTAGTCTTTCCTCGAAAGCATTTTTAGCATGACTCTCTCCATGTGACCCATAACCCTCCCTTCTCGGCTTACTCTTATTATCTCGAGTTGATTGATGTCCTGTTTTATGTTTCTGCTCTCGAGTAGCTCCCTCGTCATGGGCGTGCTGTTGCCAATACTGACGCCAATATTCCCGTTCATCAGTTTCGTCTTTAAAGCCTCGCCGGCGGTCACGTTGGTTTTCTCCGGGGCGGTCCCCATCGGTTTTTGAGGAACTGTGTTTGGTGCCACTATTTTCGGATCGGGGACGAGCCCTGACACGGGTAAATCCGAACCGTGCATCATAATCCTGACGTCGTTCCTCATTCTTTATATACTGATATGCTTCACTCATTTCCTTAAAGAGCTGTTCGTTCCCGCCATCTTCACCAGATGGATGATATTTTTTCCCAAGGGCGCGAAAAGCTTTCCCAATTTCTTCCTGCGTGGCATCAGACAGTACGCCAAGGATGTCGTAGGCGGAACGTGAGTCGCTATATCGTTCATTATCTCTGTTGTCTCGTTCGGGCATGTTTAAATACTACCATAAAACCCGACATCACCGGAGAATCCTTTTTACGGGTTCAAATCTCACTCCAAAATAAAATCACCCCACCCAGCGAGGGGGTCAAGTGATTTTAGTTGGAAGATTGTGGATGATATTAAGACCGAATTCTATACGTTCTTTGTTTTGAATTCACCCAAATCATCTATCCGTTCGCCCCACAAACGACCCTTCCTGACACCAACGAGCCTATTCCCACGTCGTTGAATTCTGTCATAACCAGAAGATTTTGGAATAGGCATGTTTTTATTTTCAAGGATATAAATTTTTCCCCCTCTTGAGCCAAACGTTAAACCCCACTTTTCTGTCACCTGATAACCAGCGGCGGAGGCAATATCGCGACCAGCGAGGCTCTCTAAAGTTGATTGACTAAATGTAAATGCATCTGCGAAACTATTTATTTCTCGCTCTGTTTCGTTATTGTCTCTTTGCCTTTGTCGTCCTTTGTTGGGAGACTCGCTAGTTGTTCTTTGCGAACGTCGCAGTCTTTCTTGTGCTTCATCGTATTTGCGTCGTGCTTCTGCGAGATCTTCCTTTGTTTTTCTTATCCCATCTTTGATCTGCTGTTCGGCTCTTTCCCTTGCTCGACGCAGTTCTTCATTTGTTTCACGCATCGCTTCATCGACTCTAGAGGTTCGTGCATGAGATGTACTAGAGCGAGTTTGCTGCCCGCCATTGCTACGATTTGCTTGTTCGAAGGGATTACCGTCTTGCGCGCTGTTTTTTGTAGCGGTGTCAGGAATAGTACGGTCATACGCCGTACGACGTTCCATTGTTTTTATTTTTTGGTACGCCTCGGTAACCTGTTTATAACGATTAGCATCGCCACCGTGTTTATTGTCTGGGTGAAGCTCCTTACTTAATCGACGAAACGTAGCAGTGATGTCATCTTGAGTTACATTTTTGGCGACACCTAAAATTTCATAGGCCGTTTTTGTATTATGGTTTTCGGGTCTATAACCGTATCGTTCATTCATAGTTATTTAATTATACTACTCTTAAGCCGGATAACAAAAACAGCCCAGTCAGGTCATTTTGGTTGGGGGAGTGGGATTTGAACCCACGACCTCGAGGTTATGGGCCTCGCGAGCTGCCAGGCTGCTCTATCCCCCGATATGATACGTTAAGGTAGGTTTTAGTATAAGTGTTGAGGACGAAAAGTCAAGAATATGTGGAAAGAATATACGGATTGCGAATTACGAATTATAAGATTAAAAACTTAACTTAACTTTTAAAAAGTGTGGCAGACCGTTGAACCTTCTTGGATGTAGAGTCCAGAAAATTCAACGGTCCACGTGTGGCGCTCGGAGTGTCGGCTTACGCGTTCGGTGGATCGGTCAAGCCGAGCAGGGCTTTCAGATCTTCGAAGGACATCGATTCGTCGCTGAAGATCTTGGCCAAGCCGGGCCTGTTGTGTTTCGGCACTTGTGGCCGCGATTGTTCGTGGCTTGCTTCGTAGACGCGTATGTCTTGGGCTGTGGTCCAAGGGTCTTTCTTGCTGATCGCCCGGATCAAGGCGCGCTTAGTGTGGACGAAGCACTCTTCGAGCCTTTCGTGCGTACACCAGTGAGGTTTGACCGGAGTCCCCTCCGTTCTCCTTCTGGACCACCTGAAGCTACTCCCACTGAGAGAGGTGAAGGTTGTTGCGTCCTCGTGTGGACGAATGACGATGATGTAACCATCGGTTACTATCACCGATGATTTCTTCCTGAGCTTCTTTCCCGCACGGCCCTGGGTTACTGTTCCCTGGGTTTTATTCATTGGACGTTCTCCTGTTTTGTATTCTACTTGCCCCAGTTTTCACCGGAACAAATAGTGGCCATACATTACCAAAACAAGACCTAATAATCAAGAAGAAATATGAGTATCGTTTATAGTTCGCTTGATATTTATTGATTTTTGCGCTAGAGTATTTGCATAGTTGCGTCGAGTAAGCAGCATTTTTTTATGGAAAAGATAAGAAACATCACAATTATTGCCCACGTCGACCATGGTAAATCAACCTTGGTTGATGCGTTATTGAAGCAATCGGGAACAAATCTTGGCAAGCTCGCTAATCAAGAATTAATTATGGATTCAAACGAGCTTGAAAAAGAACGTGGTATTACCATTTTTTCTAAAAATGCCGCGGTGGTTTTTGGTGGCATGAAAATTAACATTATAGATACTCCCGGACACGCGGACTTTGGCGGCGAGGTTGAGCGCGTTTTAAATATGGCCGATGGTTCGCTGTTGTTGGTTGACGCCCAAGAAGGACCGATGCCACAAACGCGTTTCGTTCTCAAAAAAGCTTTGGACGCCAAACATAAAATTATTGTAGTCATTAATAAAATTGATAAACCAAACGCGCGCATAAATTACGCTCTCGATAAAGTTATTGAACTCTTTATGGAGTTCGGTGCGACAAACGAACAACTTAATTTTCCAATTATTTATGCTTCCGGAAAATTGGGCCTAACCGGTACGGCACCCGACCTTTCGGCAATGAAAGACGCTACTCCGCTTTTTGAAACAATTATTAAACATATTCCCGTACCGCCTGTTAAAAAAGAAGGTCCTTTGCAGATGATGGTTGTTTCGACTAATTATGATAATTATCTTGGCCGTATTGCGCTTGGTCGAATACAGAGAGGGACTATAAAAAATGGTATGGTCGTGGCGCATATGCAACACGAAAAACCTGTTAAGCAATGCAAAATTTCCAACTTGATGACCCATCAAGGTTTGGCGCGCGTACCAATAGATGCTGTTGAAGCTGGTGACATTGCGGTGGTGGCTGGTATTGAAAACGTAAACATTGGCGACACCCTTAGCGATGCGGAACATCCAGAGGCTTTGCCACCAATTTCTATTGAAAAACCAACAGTGCGTATGACCTTTGGGGTCAACACTTCTCCTTTTGCCGGTAAAGAAGGGCAATATTGTACTTCAAGAAATTTACGCGAGCGTTTGATGAAAGAATTGGAAAACGATGTGGCTTTGCAGGTTGAAGAAGGCAGGTCGGCCGAAGAGTTTATCGTGAGCGGTCGCGGCGAATTGCATTTGGCGATTTTAATTGAAAAAATGCGACGTGAAGGTTTTGAACTGCAAGTTTCAAGGCCGGAAGTAATTTATAAAACAGAAAATGGCAAAACACTTGAGCCGGTTGAAGACGTGTGGATTGATACTCCGGAAATGTACTCCGGCACAGTTATAAAAAAGATGACTATGCGCAAAGCCGAGTTAAAGAATATGAGCGTGGAAAACGGCTTGGCTTGTTTTCATTTTTCTATTCCCACACGCGGTTTGTTGGGTTTTCGTCACGAGTTTATTGTAGAAACAAAAGGTATGGGCATAATAAATTCGTTGTTTGCCGGATATTTTCCAAAAGTTGAAGGTCTTGAAACTAATCCGCATGGATCATTAATTGTTCACGAAAACGGTACAAGTACGGCGTATGCTTTGCTCCGAACACAAGAACGGGGAGAAATGTTTGTTGGGCCGGGTGTGGAGGTGTACGAAGGACAAGTGGTTGGTCAAACCGCCAAAGCTGAAGATATGGTGGTTAATATTTGTAAACTTAAAGCGCTTACGAACTTTCGTGCCAACAAAGATATGGTTACAAACGATTTAGCTGTGCCACGCGAAATGACAATTGAATTAGCTCTTGAGTATATTGGCGACGACGAATTGGTTGAAATAACACCGAAGAGTATTAGGTTGAGAAAGAAAATTTTAAAGAGTGTGAATAGGAAGAATTAATTTTAATTAAGTTATTTAAACTAGTCCCATCATATGACGGGACTTTAGTTTGTCTACTTTTTTTGAAAAATAATCCTAGACGTCCTCGCCCGTCTAGGCGGACCTGAGATTTGTCTGTTACTTTTTTGTCCCGACGCCACTATCTATAGAATCTATTGAATCGGGATCCCGACTTCACATCGGGACTTGTCCAAAAGAGTAACCCGAAAACGACACCCTGCGGACTCAGCTGTGAGCTGACTAGATTCCTAGAACCAAATGGTCGTGAACTCGTCACTTTCGTTTCTCAAACAGCACGACCATACATTATTGATTCTATCTATTTGTCATCTTCTACGCTGATCCTAAGGGATTTAGGGCCCTTTCCTTAAAACCCTTTGGTCTCGTGTCGATGGTCTGGCCGATGAGCTGTTCGGATAACCAAGGATGATGTTTGACCTCGCCCGCCACTTGTGGCGAGGCTGTGGAGTTTCATCCTTGGCCGAACACGAAACGAGCCAGACCCCGACATGATGACCTAGGGCGGGCTTTCTTTCGTCTATTTCTTTGCCCGACCAAAGAAATAGACAGATAAGCGTTGAGTCCGTCTAGATAGATGAATGTGCCTTAATTTTTTATTAAAAAATAACTATAATAAACCCCCTAATCTTGACAAATTCTTTAAAAAGTGTAAGATATTTGGTTCTTTTCCGTGGTGGAAATGAGCCGTACCAGCGAAAATTGAAGTCGTTCGCCGGTACTGTAAAGTGACTTTAAATTTTTTCTTTTTAGCGCAGGAGGCGCAAGAACCATGAGCGATTCAGAAACGACCACCAACCCGTCGATGCCGATCCTCACTCCGAACATCTGCCGATGCTGTGAGGCACTGGCGACGGACGAACTGATCGCTCGCGGAGATTTCCGGGTGCCGAGTCTCCGCGAAATCGAGACTTTCATCACGAAGGTGCTCGGTCGCAACGATCGGGTCGTGAAGGAGGAAGACCTGCTGTCTGTGCTCTTCTGTGTTCGTTGTCAGCCCGATATGGAAAAGCAAGGGATGAAATTCCATCGGGTTGAGGCGACGATCCGGCTCATAGGGGAAGATCGCAAGAAGCGTGAGGTCGAGGAGGCAAGGCAACGCGAAGCCAAAGCCTTGGCCGAAGAACAGAGGAAGCAAGCGCAAGTGCGACGCGAACAGATCGCCGGTGTGGCCGTCATGTTTGGCCACAGTGGCGAGGCGGTACAGCCTCGTGTTGTTGGTCGCGTCGAGATGGCCGACATCATTCCGTTCCGTGGTCGGCGCGACAACGGCTACGGGTTCCATCAACCGTTCGCCGAGCTCGCCAAGACGAGCCGGCGACAAGACGGTCGCGGGCGCAAGAACGCCCGCAAGTAGTCGCAACACCGCCGCCTGTTCTCAACCTTTCGGGGAAGAGAGCAGGCGGCGGAGTGATTTTTAAAACAATTGACCAATAGGTAAAACCCTGTTAATTTGTGGCGGCGAACGTTTTGTTCGAAAAATTTCAGAAGGAGTAACCAGCCGTGATTAACTGCTATCGAATGTCAGGAAGTGGCGAATTCATCTCAGTGATTCCGGTTCTCGGGAACAAGCCGGAGCGCATTGAGCTTGGTGATGGTTCAAGTCGTCGTAGGGTTCCGTTGCACTACGACGGAAGAACGAATCCTCGAGTGGTCAGAGGGTTTCTTGAAGAAGCGTCGCCAGACTACAACGAGAAGAGGTTCCAGCGACTTCAAGGAAGGAATGAATGGCGTGGAGCCATCGTGACCGTGAACACCGGCGTGCTCGACTTTTCGTCTGCCCGGAGCACTCATCTTCCTGGAATCAACAATGCTTGGCCCGGCGTTGAACAGGAACACTTTCTCTTTTCTCGGACAGACGACAACCGTCATCAATTGGTGGCGGTGGAGGAGGGCGAATTTTGTTTCGTGTGCGATAGTCGTAAACGCTATATGCGTATTCTCTGTCGCGACGGTGTGGTTGCAACAGCGCCTGCCGTTCCGCGCGAGTTGGCGAGGTGTTTTGTTATAAGGGCGGAAAACACCATCACCACGCATAAGGGACTGTTGTGGACACGGAAGGCCCTAGAAGCCCTTGGCTTCGTCGGTCTTTGGACCGACGAACTCGAAACGCGGCTTGCCAGTTTTCCTGCTTCGCACCAACGGAGAAGGTGAAGAGGCATTGTCTGTCGTCCTATATCGTAACAGGGAGACCCACACCATATCACTGGTGTTTCGGGTCTCTCTTTTGTTATATTTAAATTTACTCATTAAATAAATATTTTCTTTGTTGCGTCTCAAGATCGAGTTTATTAAGTTAGATTTGACATTTTTTGAAGGAAGTGGTATAATTATCACTTAATTTATTTTCGATTTATATTTATGTCAAATTCAGAGCAGTCCCGCGATAGTTTTTACGGTCTAGGGATTGCCACGCGGATGCTTGAAGAGTTAGAACGCGCAAAATTTACAGTACCGACACCAATTCAAAAACAATCGATACCTATTGCTATTGAAGGCAAAGACATTATCGGCGTCGCCCAAACCGGAACAGGTAAAACCCTGGCTTTTGGCGTGCCCTTGTTGCAACGTTTGGCGCTCGTTAAAGGACGAGGTTTGATAATTTTACCGACCAGAGAACTGGCTATTCAGGTTGACGAAATGCTTCATAAAATTGGCAAATTTTTTGGTCTTAGAACCACGGTGATTATTGGTGGAGCATCTATGGTGATGCAAAAAAAGTCATTAGCGCGTAACCCGCATATTATTATTTCTACCCCCGGACGTTTAATTGATCACTTAGATCAAAAAACATTGAAACTTGATAATGTTAAAATATTAATTCTTGACGAAGCAGATAGAATGTTTGATATGGGTTTTGCTCCGCAGATTTCACGAATTTTGCAATCAACTCCAAAGGATCGTCAAACAATGCTTTTTTCGGCGACTATGCCGGATCAAATAGTGCGTTTAGCGTCTTCTCATATGAAGTTGCCAGTGCGCGTGGAAATAGCGCGTCCCGGAACCGTGGCCTCGCGTGTTACTCACGAAATGTTTGTGGTAAAAAGCGGGGATAAGATTCGTTTATTGGAAAAACTTCTTAAGCAGTATCGTGGAACCGTTTTAGTTTTTTCGCGGACAAAATACGGAGCAAAAAGAATTAATCGCGACATAAGAAATATGGGAGCGAGTGCGGTGGAAATTCATTCTGATCGAACTTTGTCCCAAAGACGTGAAGCTATTACTGGTTTTAAAATGGGGAAGTACCGCGTGCTTGTGGCCACCGATATTGCCGCCCGAGGAATAGATGTTACGGGTATTGAACTTGTGGTCAATTTTGATTTGCCGGAAAACCCGGAAGATTACGTCCACCGCGTTGGTCGTACGGGTCGCGCTGGTGAAACCGGCCATGCGATTTCTTTTGCTATGCCGGAACAGCGTCGCGGTGTTCGAGAAATTGAACAACTTATTCGTACTATGATTCCAATATCTAAATTACCGGAGTTGCCGGCATCAAGACAGCAACAGAATGAAAGCATAGAATCAACGGAAAGACCTCCTTTTAAAAAATATCAATCAAGCGGTTTTGGTGGCAATCGACGATCAAGTTCGTTTAGCGATAAACATCGACACGGTTCTTTTGGTAGTAAACGACGTTCTGGTTCGTTTGGCGGTAAACGTAGTGGTTCTGGGCATTCTTCCGGTCGTAGTTGGCGTTAATTTTTATAACAGGACAAATTTATAAATAAGTGTTGATTTTAAAGGTCAGCGCAGTAGAGTAGCTACTTTTAACAATGTGGGCGTAATAAAAAAAGACGAAGAATTGTCACCCGAGCTTAGGCGAGTAGCTAAAGCCAAAGGTACCGAAACTCTATTTACTGGTGAGTATTGGGATAGTTACAAAGAAGGCGTATATAAATGTGCTATTTGTGATACTGAACTTTTTTCATCAGAGGCAAAATTTGATTCCGGAACAGGTTGGCCGAGTTTTACTGATCCGATAAGTTTAGAGCATATTAAACTCAAAGAAGATGTTAGTGGTGGAGTAGTAAGGACTGAAGTGTTGTGTAAAAATTGCGGCGCCCATTTAGTCCATGTTTTTGACGATCTGCCAAAAAATAAAGAAGGCAAGCGATATTGTATTAACTCGATTTGTCTAACGCGTCAAAAAAGTTAAAATGTGATATAATTGATACCAAGCATTGAGGCACAAGAGGAAATTCAAAATATATAATTGTTTATAATAATTTTATTTTTTAAAATATGAATCAAAAAATCAGAGACATATTAGGAGCAGTGTTAGTTGGTTCGTTGGTTTTAGTGTCAGTCGCTATTGGCTTTTATGTTTATGCATATAGCCGATCTACGGAGCCGACATCTTTTAGGAGTTTTACGGTTTCTGGCAACGGCAAGATTGTAGCCGTACCCGATGTGGCCGAATTTAGTTTTAGTGTAATTACCGAAGGTGGCACTGATATTGCGACTTTACAGAAAACAAATACAGAAAAAATTAATGCCGCTATAAAGTTTGTAAAAGAAAAAGGAACTAAAGAAAAAGACATTAAAACAGAGGGGTATAATATAAGCCCTCGTTATCAGTACAGTAATTGTATTGGTGGTCAAGTTTGTCCGCCACCGGAAATTTCTGGTTACTCTGTACAACAAAGCGTACTCGTTAAGGTAAGAGATTTTGGTATGGCCGGAGATATAATTGCCGGTGTTGTTAAAAATGGAGCAAATTCTGTTTCTCAATTGTCGTTTACGATTGACGATAAGACCGCTGTCGAAAATGAAGCGCGAGCTGAAGCTATAGATAAAGCTAAAGTAAAAGCTAAAATCTTGGCTAAGGTTGGTGGATTTAGGTTGGGCCGATTGCTTTCGATAGAAGAAGTTGGTACTCCTAGTGATCCTTCCCCGTATTACGCTTATGGTATGGGTGGTGGTAATGAAATGATGAAAAATGTGGCCGCACCCGCTCCAGTTATTGAGCCGGGATCGCAAGAGGTAAATATTACAATGAATTTGCAGTACGAAATAAGATAAATTGTTATCACGTTGTTTGCGAGTGATGTGGTAGCTAGCGGTCTAATTTAAGGCGCAAACTACGTCCGTCCGCTTAGGCGGACGGACGTAGTTTATTAGTTAAGTGGAATTAATAAAAAAGTGTTAGAATTGTTAAAGGTTTAGTTATTCAATAATTTATGGAATCATTGATTGTGCAATATTTATTGATTTGGAAACCGTTAACTTATGCGGTTACTTTTTTTGGTATGATAATTGAAGGTGATGTGTTGTTGTTTACCATAGCTTTTTTGGTTCGCTCGGGTTATATAGATTTTTGGGATACGGCATTTTTTGTTGTGAGCGGGACGTTATTCGGTGATATGTTTTGGTATTGGCTTGGTACAAAAATTAGTTATTTGCCGGAACGACTTCGTTTTAGAATTGTCAAAGTAGCTCAGCCATTTGATCGGCAGTTAGTAAGCCGGCCGTTTTGGGCAATTTTTATAACTAAGTTTACATATGGTTTGCACCATCCAATTTTAACTAGGGCTGGTAGTCAGGGGTTGCCTTTGCGTAAGTTTTTAAAAATTGATATTCCAGCATCATTTGCTTGGATGATTGTTGTTAGTAGTTTGGGTTACTTTACTAGTTACTCTATTGGTTTATTGTCACAATATTTTCGCTATGTGGAAATTGCGTTAGTTGTTGTTATTGTTATTTTTATTTTCTTGTCTAAAGGAATAGTTAACTTATTTACCAAACGGAGCTCGTCTAAGGATTTGTAAGAATTTTTATAAGGCTATTAAAGTTATTGCCAGAGAGGTTGTGCGGTTGTTAGATGAAGACTATTATATAAATATTAATTAATTAAAATTATATGAAGATAATACAAGAATTTAAACAATTTGCCATGCGCGGGAATGTTATTGATATGGCTGTCGGTATAATTATTGGTGCATCATTTGGTAAAATAGTGACCTCTTTTGTGAATGATATTTTAATGCCCCCCCTTGGAGTTTTGCTTGGTGGTGTTGATTTTTCAAATAAAACCATTGTACTTCGAGGCGCAACTGAAACCGCCGAGGCTATTACCTTGCGTTATGGTTTTTTTGTTAATACGGTAATTGATTTTGTTATTGTGGCGGCCGCTATATTTTTTATGGTTAAGTTGATAAATCGTTGGAAAAAAGAAGAACCAAATAAAGCATCAACAACAAAAGAATGTCCCTACTGTTATACCAATATAAATATTAAAGCTACTAGGTGTTCCGGTTGTGCATCGCCCTTAATTCAAGATGAAAGGGTTTAAAAAATTTTTTAAAAAAATTGGACCGGGGTTTATTACTGGCGCTTCGGATGACGACCCCTCGGGTATAGCCACTTATTCTCAAACTGGCGCACAATTTGGTTATACTCAACTTTGGTTGGCTTTGTTCTCAACCCCGTTTATGGTGGCTATTCAGGAAATGTGCGGACGAATAGGTTTAGTATCCGGCCGAGGACTCGCCGGTGTTTTACGCGAACATTTTTCCAAACCAATTTTGTATAGCGCGGTTGGTTTATTGTTAATTGCTAATGTTATTAATATTGGCGCAGATTTGGGGGCAATGGCCTCTTCGATGAAACTATTGGTTGGTTTTTCTTTTAGTGTTTGGTTGGTTGTTTTTGTTTTAGTAACTTTAATTCTTGAAATATTTGTTTCTTATAAACGCTATTCTTTTTATTTAAAATATTTAGCCCTGTCTCTTTTGACGTATATTGTAACCGCTTTTATTGTTAAACAAAATTGGGGAGAAATAATATATTTGACGTTTATTCCGCACATTGTTTTTGACAAACAGTATGTTTTTAATATTGTGGCAATTTTAGGCACTACTATTTCCCCGTATTTATTTTTTTGGCAGGCTAACGAAGAAGTTGAAGAGGAGGTAGCACACCATAAACTGCGACTTAATTTTTTACCAAAAATTACCAGTAAGGACATTAAAGCCTTGAAATTGGATACGGTTATAGGAATGATTTTTTCTAATTTAGTTATGTTTTTTATTATTATAACGGTGGCTTCAACTCTGGGAGTAAGCGGTATAAATAATATTGAAACAGCTTCGGATGCCGCGGAAGCTTTGCGTCCCTTGGCTGGAGATTTTACATATTTACTTTTTGCTCTAGGGATTATCGGAACAGGACTTTTGGCTGTACCAATACTTGCCGGATCGGCTTCTTATGCCGTGGCCGAGGCTTTGGGTTGGAAATCAGGATTGTATCGTAAGTTTAAACAAGCGCACGGTTTTTATGGAGTCATCGCGTTAGCGACGCTCGTGGGTTTGTTTATTAATTTTAGCGCTATTCCACCGTTCAAAATGCTTTATTATGCGGCTGTTATAAACGGTGTTTTGGCGCCACCACTTATGGTTGTTATTTTAATGATTACCAATAACAAATCTATTATGGGTGAGTATACCAATTCTTGTTTATCCAATAGTATGGGCGTGATTATTACGGTTTTGATGTCGGTGGCGGCTATTTTACTCTTATTGATGTAGTCGGTTTTATTAAGAAGTAAGTATTATTAAAAGATGAGTGTTAAAAGTAAAATTTTGAAATTGGGGTATAAATCAGTTGTTAAGCCGATTATGTTTTTACAAGACGCAGAAAGTGTTCATAACCGTATTACGTATTTGGGAGAAGAACTTGGTAAGCATTTTTTGACGCAGAAATTGTGTTCGTCAGTTTTTGAATATAAGCATTCTAGTTTGACACAGAATGTAGTTGGTTTGAATTTTAACAATCCAGTGGGTCTTTCCGCTGGGTTTGATTATAATGGGCATTTGGCCGAAATTGTACCGTCAGTTGGTTTTGGTTTTAATACGGTGGGAACAGTTACAGCACACGCTTACGCTGGAAATAGCGGTCTTAGATTAGGACGTTTGCCTAAATCAAAATCTTTATTAGTAAATAAAGGTTTTAAGTCTGATGGGGCTGAAGTTGTGCGAAACAGGTTGCGCCAAAAAAATTTGACCAACAAAATGGTTGGGTTAAGTGTTGGTAGTTCTAATGTTACCGAAGTTGACACGATAGGTAAGTCGGTCGAAGATTATGCTAAAACTTTTTCTTTGTTTCGCGACGAAGCGTACATAAAATATTTTGAATTAAATATAAGTTGCCCCAATACAAAATTAGCGGAAGGTTTTTTTAACGTTAATAATTTTAAATTGCTTTTGAGCGAGATTAAAAAAATTAATATCCAAAAACCGGTTTTTGTAAAAATGCCGAATGAAATTAATTTTGAACAGGTAGATGAAATAGTTAAAATGGCGATTAATTTTGGTGTTAACGGGTTTATTCTTTCGAACTTAGTAAAGAACAGAAATAACCCACTTTTTGATCAAAGTGAAGTAAATAAGTTTAAAAATAATTTGGGTAATTTTAGTGGTCGACCAACTTATGACGGATCAAATAAATTGATTGAGTATGTTTATAGAAAATATGGGTTAGATACGATAATTATTGGCTGTGGTGGTATTTTTTCTGCACTGGACGCGTACACAAAAACTAAACTTGGGGCAAGTTTAGTGCAAATGATTACCGGAGTGATTTATGAAGGGCCAGAAATAATAGGGGAGATAAACGAAGGATTGGCGCATTTGTTAAAAAATGACGGTTATCAAAATATTAGTGAAGCAATCGGTTCTGCTGTTAAGGTTTGATTGTTTAAGTTGTTTTAGTTTTTACATATTTTTGTGCGTACGCACAAAAATATGTAATTGCTAATAAATCATACATTTTAAAAATTAATATAATTTGACAAAAGAAGATTATTCCAATAAAGTCTCACCAGTCGCGTTCGTTTTTTAACAAAACAGATTGGCTGGTTTTGTGCCGAACGCGCAGGAGGATGCCCAAAGTGTTGTACGACAACAGACCTCAAGTAAGGGGTAAGAAACATATCAACATCAAGGCTCGGCGCCGCGCATGGCTTCGTCAGATTTTCAAAGCCACACGCAAATGCGGAGCGTGGCGTGGCGGAGTTATGTACTTTATTGACTTCTGGGGGAAGATCGAAAAGAAAGTGCCCGGAGTGCCGGCACTGCCGAAGCCCGGCAAGAAAGCGATCGGCGCCAAAGTTGGCGACACCGTTGGGAAACCGACAAAGGTTTGGACACCGCCCCCACCCGAAGTGCCCTCATGGATGAGGCCGACGGGATGGGATCCTCACTGGTGATCCCGCGTTGTTTTATGTTTTTGGGGGTCGGCTCACAAGAGTCGACCCCCCCGTTTATTGTTGGTAAATTTCTTTTAAAAGACTTATACTTTATAAAAGCTTATTTTTTAGGAGGAAAAATATGAAAGTATCGCCCATTCTACATAACGAAGAAGAGCGTTTGCAGGCCGTTTATAATTTATCAATCCTAGATACAGAACCGGAAGAAAGATTTGATCATATTACTCGAGGAGCTTGTGAGTTTTTTAAAGTGCCAATGTCTACAGTTACTATAATAGACAAAGATAGGGAGTGGTTTAAATCATGTCAGGGGACTCCCACAAAAGAAAACCCGAGGGAAATTTCTTTTTGCGCACATGCCATGCTAAGCGATTACATCTTTATCGTTGAAGATACTTTGGCCGATGTACGTTTTGCTGATAACCCAATGGTTATCAATCCTCCACATATCAGATTTTATGCAGGTATGGTATTAAAAGATAGAACTAAGAAATATTCGGTTGGAGTTTTTTGCATTAAAGACACAAAACCTAGAACTATGACCCCAGTAGAAATTGATCGTTTTATTCAGTTCGCGCGAGAGGCCGAAAGCGAATTAAATAAATAATTTTATATGAATAAATTTAGGCCGTTATATTTAGGTTTAATTAATGCCTTTGGTGTATTAGTTTATACGAGTGTTGTGTCGTTAGTACTTTTTAATGGGGAAAAACTTTTTGGTCAGGACGAAAGTTTTTTTATACCACTCACCATGTTGATGCTTTTTGTGTTTTCCGCAACAATTGTTGGCTTATTGGTTTTGGGTCGGCCAATTTATTTATATTTTGAAGGATTTAAAAAAGAAGGAGTCGCCTTACTACTTTATACTGTTGGCTGGCTTTTCGTGATGATTGTAATTACTCTTGGTGCCCATCTTTTAATTAAATAAATATGATGACTTATTCGTCATACGTAAAAACCGTTTTAGTATTAAGTCTGGGCGGTGTTTTGTTTGCTGGATACTTAAGTGCGGTAAAAATTTTTAGCGACACTTGCGCGTTTAATGAGCCGTGTCCATATTTTTTGGGTTACCCAGCTTGTTGGTATGGGTTTGTTATGTATTCGGTTATGTTTTTGGCAACGTTAACAGCTTTTGTAAAAAGAAATGGTAGTTTGTGTCCCGTAAAAATAAACGCATTAGTTGCCCTATTTGGTATCTTGTTTGCCGGGTATTTTGTGTCTAGTGAATTTAGATTATGGATGTCTTCGACCGAGAATTTAAATTATAGTTTGGGTTTGCCCACCTGCACTTATGGGTTGATATTTTATATTATTATTTTTATTCTCTCTTCGTCTTACCTGCTTAAGAGCCCTCAGAATTAGTTTGAATGTTAATCGGTTCAGGCTTAAGTATGGAGAAAATTTCTTTTTCCGATTCATCTTCAACAATAACTAAGTAAGCGAACAGAAAAGCTCCGGCATAAAGTATTCTGAAAAGAATAAGTTGCCAGTCGTTAATAATTTTAGCATTATCTATTCCCGCAAAGAACACATAAATCAGGAGTGTGCAAGAATAGAGAGCGCTGTAAAGCATTTTTTTATCGTGAGTTTTTTTCCACAAGTAAATACGTTGGAAAAAATCAAATAGCAATAAAGCGATGGCTAAAATAGCTTCGACGCCAAAGATTACTAACGATTTTTCATTAAGAAGAACATCGTCGGAAAAATAAGTTCGGCCGTTAGATAAAATACCATTTTGACCGATTAAGATGGAAATAGAATAAATCGCCAAAAGGAGCGATACCACAAACATAATTTGCGCCCAAATTTTTGTTTTAAATAAACGAAGTCCTAGGTAGTAAAATAAAGCCGGTCCGGTTAAGATTATTAACGATTGAATGCCAATGTCGATTAGTCTCAAAATTGGACCGTCAATTTCAAAACCGATTATAATATATCTAAGGAACGCGCCGATCCAGATGAGAGTTGTAAAGCCCCAAATCCAAGCGTAAGTTTTCATTGTTTGGTCTAGTTTTTTCCAGCGTTTGCCAAGAAAAATTACAAACATTGAGGCCGCTATGGCGACGAGACCGCTTATTAACGCATTGAAGATAATTCCAATCCAATCTGTTTCCATATATTATGTATTATATCATTTAGTCTTTGTTGGGCATATGGTTATTAAATATCCAAACGAAACTCGCGCAATTATTGTAGCTAAGAAATTACGCCGGTTTACAAGTAAAAAGCAGGCAGAAATTTTACAAAGGTTTTTTAAAACCGGAATAGGCGAATACGGCGAGGGAGATATTTTTCTTGGGGTTAAAGTTCCCGACATCAGAAGGGTCGCCAAGGAAGGTAGGGACTTATCTTTGGTTGAAATAAAGGAGTTATTGTACTCAAAAATTCATGAAGAGCGTTTACTGGCATTACTAATTTTAGTTGGTCAATTTGAAAGTAGTACTGAAGACAAGAGAAAGGGAATTTATAATTTTTATCTAAAAAATACACGACAAATTAATAATTGGGATCTTGTTGATTTGTCTGCTCCAAAAATTGTAGGAGCGTATTTGATCGATAAGTCTCCAAGAATTCTTTATGAATTAGCTGAATCTAATAGTATTTGGGAAAAAAGAGTCGCCATTATCGCAACGTATACTTTTATTAAGAATAATAAATTTGACAATACAATGTTAATTTCTAATATTCTTCTTAACGACAAACACGATCTTATACATAAAGCCGTCGGTTGGATGTTAAGGGAAGTGGGCAAGAAATCACTTTTGACCGAAGAAAGGTTTTTAAAAAAGCATTACAAGAATATGCCACGCACAATGTTGCGATATGCTATAGAAAAATTTTCCGAAAGTAAACGTCAGGGTTATTTAAAGGGTAAAATTTACTAGTCCTGAAGTTTGTCGCGTGGTACAATTACTAGGATGAAAATAAATAAACGTGTCGTCTTAATAGTTCTTGACGGTTGGGGAATAAGTAAGAATAAAATTGGCAATGCCATATTAATGGCACGAAAGCCTTTTTTTGATTCGTTATGGAAAAATTATCCACACGCTACGATAAAAGCCGCTGGTCCGGCGGTCGGACTTTGGTCAGGATCAATTGGCAACTCCGAAGCCGGACATTCAAATTTGGGCGCCGGACGAATTATTCTTCAACCTCATCCGCGTATTTCAAAAAATATTGACGATAAGTCTTTTTATAAGAACAAAGCTCTACTTGGGGCTATTAACCACGTTAAAAAAAATCGTTCCGCCCTTCATATTGTTGGTTTGGTCGGTAAAAGTGATGTCCATAGTTCGCTTGAACATTTAGAAGCAGTAATAAATTTAATAAAGCGATCAGGTCTTAAAAATGTTTATCTGCATGCCATTACTGACGGAAGGGATACGAGACCAAAATCAGGAAAAGATGTTTGCGTAGCCGTGGATAATAAAATGAAACGTCTTGATGTTGGCCGTATCGCGACAGTTGTGGGGCGGTATTTTGCCATGGACAGAGACAATCGTTGGCTTCGAACAGCCTTAGCTTTTCAAGCATTAACCGAACCAATTAAAACAAGATCTGAATCAGTAAAAGCGGCGATGCTAGCGTCATATAAAAAAGGAGTTACCGATGAATTTATTAAGCCAATAATTATTGGCGAAGCAGAGAAAAGCAGAATTAAAAACAATGATGCTGTTATATTCTTTAATTTTCGAGCCGATCGGGCACGACAATTAACACGAGCATTTGTCGATAAATCTTTTAATAAATTTAAACGCGGTATTATTTTTAAAAATTTATATTTCACTACGTTTATTGAGTACGCAACAGATTTAAAAACAAATGTAGCTTTTCCCGTGGTGCAAAGTAAAAATTGTTTGCCGGAAGTTTTAAGTAAACAAGGTTTAAAGCAGTTTAATATTGCGGAAACAGAAAAATACGCGCACGTAACTTATTTTTTTAGCAATGGTCGAAGAAAACCATTTGCCGGTACTAAATGGGAACTAATTCTGTCTCCTCAAGTGGCGTATTACACAAGCAAGCCGGAAATGAGGGCGGGTAAAATTACAGATGAAAC